>Ga0207813_100653_pt1 | contig 16783 bp, 22 predicted proteins | sample A23E3SouthBayCA_2_FD_187730 | JGI IMG/M metagenome (GOLD analysis project Ga0207813, IMG submission 187730) | Aerobic enrichment media microbial communities from Eden Landing Ponds, California, USA - A23 E3 (4) (SPAdes) | ecosystem: Environmental > Aquatic > Marine > Unclassified | place... | reverse complement strand
CTTCTGGAGGGTCAGCGCCGCGATGTCACCCCGTCGCCAGGCCACGAAATCAGCCAGATCGCGGCCAGTGAGGTTGTTCAGGTTCTCGATGTCGCGCTCCTCACACCACTCCCTGAAGAACCGGAGTCGCGTCTTCGCGTTCCGCATCGTACTCTCACGAACGGACGGTTCGCGATGTCGGAGGAACCGCTCGATGCCTTCCTCCGGCGAGAGATCCATCAGATCCTCGCTCATGCTTGCCCCCGCTTTCGCTTCCGGTAGCAGCCCAGACAGCGGGACTCACCGGGATAACAGAAGTCCTCGCAGCCGTCCGTCTCGCATTTGTCCACGTCTTCGATAACGCGGTCGCTCACGCACGCGCACCTCCAGACGGGACGTACCGGTCTCCGCAGGTTGGTCGACTGGCTATACCGCTGCTCGTTGGGCTACTTTCAATAGCCCGCTTGCTCTCGTACTTCATGGGTCGTTCAAATCCCTCGCACGGGAATCGACCCACCCGGCGTGTTCCAGCACGCCGGACCTTTGCAGGTCCAGATGGGCAGGTCAAACGCTGATTAAACCGCCCTCTTGAAATAGTTTACTGACGATTGTTAATTGCTAGTTGACGGATGTAAGTAGTTTCAAGTTTTCTCGTCGTCAAATACTGGCCATCGGTGATTCTATGAGTCCTGCAACGCGAGATTCCGATACCATGCGAAAACAGGCGGACTGGATGGTTCCCTCGGATGATCGAATCCTCGAACTCATCCGAGAGTATGGGAATCTCACGCCGTCTGCTATCGAAGCCAAGGGTGGGCCAGTCCGACAACACGCCAGTAGCCGATGTAGTGAACTGGCCGAATACGGACTGCTCGAACAAGTCCATCGCGGACTCTATGGAATCACCGAAGAGGGCACTGCCTATCTCGACGAGGAACTCGACGCCAGCGAACTCGATCCCGTCGAAGACGCCAACTGACATTCTCTTACACCCTCGCGAGTCGTGCCGTCACGTCACCGGCCCACTCCGGCAATTCGAGATCGGCTAACTCGCCGTCGCGCCAGCTCGTCACGATCTCCGTGTCACCATCTCGGGTCAGGTCGACGCGCCACTTCCGGCCGTCTTCAGCAGTGATGTCGAACCGTGCCCCACCATCCCCGAGGGCTTTGATGTGTTCAACGTTCACCTCTTCACCAGTGTAGACTTCGATTGTTCCTTCCATACACTGTGGGCTGAGGGGAAGAAACGAGTTAAAAAGGTGCTATACTTCCGGGTGCCGTATTGTAATATACTACATTTCACATAAGAATGCAATCATATCATATTTCGTACCTGAGGCTCTAGGTTTGTATAGCTATCAACATGCCAAATATCACCCCATAATTGCATTTCGAAGAGATCATATACGTCAGAAGGGTACTCACGGAAGTCAAATTCGATACTTCCGAGTTTATCTGAATCTGGATCGGCGAATTCTCGCCTTCCATGGATGAGTGTTTCCTGTCCCATCGGCCTTTCCGACGGAGGGTTCACAGCCGGTTCACTTTGGAGAGGAATTTGATATACCTGGGTAGAATCATGCCATGGAACACTCAATGGGACATAGGCTGTTTCAAAAGATATGTCCGGCATAGTAATGGTATCACGCTCGCCAGTTATTGTGTATGTTTCACCAGAGTCTGTAGCGAGTACTACCTTAAAATCAGTGAGTCTGCGCATAGCAGTTGAAAATACAAGTGGATCTGATAAAAACGTCTAGGCAATCTACACACACTTCAGAGTATTTATCGTAGATTCTACCCGCTCATCACAGATCATATACTCTCTGTGTCGATTTTCTCCTCTCACCTCAACCAAATCGTAGTCTACCAACTTTGAGAGTTTCATCCGTCTAGCTCGCTTCGAAATCGGCGTCTTCTCACGTCCACGATACACTTGATCGGCAACTACCTCGTACTGCTCATGTAACTCCCCTGCTTGTAGCCCATCGCCCATGCGGATCAGTTCATACAGCAACTTATGATGGAACGGCAGGGATTCGAGATTCAACTCGCGGATATGCCGTCGTGCCCGCTCAAACGATTCGCTCACATCCTCGTCGGTGATTCGATCATGTTGCAACTCTTCGGCCCGAAGTGCGGCCTGTCGAAGTGCCTGTATCCCATTTCGTGCTACACCAGCTACCTCATCAGCTATTGTTTCTAACTGCTCACGGGAGACCGATTCCGACGGAAGCCCAAGGTTCGCCCGTGCTTCGAGAATGTCCGCCAGCTCGTCGACACTATAGCGATCCAAACCGAAATCCGTGAACGACAGCCGCCGCCGGAGTCTTCCATCGAGCCTGGATAACCACTCATCTGGGTCGTGGCAGATAACGACGACAGATAGGTTCTCGACATCTACCAGCCGGTCCAGTGCATCCGTCGATGGCAGACCGTCAGCCTCGTCGAGAACAACTATCACCGGATTGGTGACGCGGTCTTGGAGTTGGATACAGAGATCTTCACGGGGGACGTTAACCGACGGGTCACTGCCGGGGAGATCGTGAAGAACTGATCGGACAACACCGGCAGTCGTTTTTCCGAGACAGCGAACATGGGCCGTCTGAACGTCGGCATGTCCAGTGAGCTTCTGTAAGGAGTGTTTAGTTAGCGCTGTCTTCCCTACCCCTGGTGGGCCGTGAATCAGTACGTCGCGGGCTTGATCGCCACCAAGTGCCGGTTTCCACGCACGGGATAGGTGGTCAACAGCGGCTTCTCGATGGAGGAGGCGACGCGGGAGGTGTTCATCATCGAAGACAGCAGGGTCGGCGATCATGCTGGATGTGGGTGAGAACAGGCGGGTATATAAACAGATGCGACACTTCCGGGAGCCCTGAACTGCTGGAACTCTTTAGAGTGTGCTGGTGGCGGACCTCGGATCAGAAGACTTGTAAAAAATGATTTCGCACTGTTTCCATTAATTCTCTTGCCATCTTGAAGTCCCGAATTCCACCTATTTTCAGGTAACACATCACATTGTTGGCAGAGAACTTGATCTTAAATATATTTTCTCTATACATAACACTGAATTCAGCCCCTTTCGGTAGCCACCCGTCATTTAATAATTCATCCATCTTTGGATGATGAAGTAACTCGTCACCCTCCAAACTAATATCAATAAGTTCATTTTCTTCATGATTGGGATTATGAAGACTTACTTGTCCTATATTAAGAAGCTCTAAATTGTTTGATTCACCACCCTGATTAAAATACTGGATGAAATTGTCATATCTGTCCAAAGCCTTGTCAGGGTGTGCCGTAAGGTCGGCGTACACGGCCAACGATAAGTCCGTTGAATTATTGAAATAGGATTTCGTCTTCTGTATGTCAACTACCCGTGTTGACTCTGTGATTAGTAAAGATTCCTCTGGTAGAATTCTGAATTCAATAGCACCTTCTGACACGTACTCATTCACATCGCCTGCATGGCTAACCTCGGTTGAAATGTCGGTATAAATATATCTCCCCTGTATAATACCTTCGTCAATTTCATACTGGAACCCATCGCGCTCTCCAGGATCTGCCTCGGCGTCATAGAGTGAACTATCTAATTCTTCTTTAATAGACTCTAGTCCAACATTTTTTGGATCTACGATTCGGAAATAAGACTCTGCGATTTCATCAGACCCTTCTACAATTCGCTTGGAGAGCTGTGCTAGTTCTTTGACTTCCTCATTAGACCATGAGCGGTTCAGATATATATCAAGTACTTCAGTCCAATTTGTAAATTCTCTCTCTTCATCCCAGAAGTTTTGATGTATCCGCTCCATCGCAAGGAGATGAGAGTTTTGCGAGATATACCCCTCAATTATTTCCCGGACCTTATCAGCCGGTTTCTGTCCGTCGCTCATTACTATTTGGTCAAACCCGACCGTATTAGAAGTTGAGGCTTCTAAAGATTCGTATCATTGAATGGCGGTAGATATTTTTCACTGGCTGTTCACGTAATGGTATAAATTAGATGGCAGCAACTGGAACTATGTCCCTAAATTGGATTAGGTATGCTGGTTATGTTTTACTTGGATACTTTCTGTTTATTATAACAGTAGTTGCGGTTCACCAGTTGAGAAAAATACGTGATGAGGGCGATTCAGGAGTCGCTGATATTCCGTGGCTTATATTAAAACGACAAGGATTGAGCCACAAGCAGTACCAATATGGTACAATATTTATTATAGTATTAGGATACTTTTCAATAGTATACTTCGCAACTACTGAAAATACAGAGCCTGTGATCATAGGCTCTTTACTGGGTGCACTCCCTGTATTGTTGTTTGAACTAAATCGAGAGGTTCGAAAGCCACATGTCGTACTTGATGAGGTTTCTGTGGTTGAGTACCCAGAGGAGTGGTGGTCATTCGGGTTGAAGCGGACGCACAAACAAGCGAATAATGCCATTGGGATACATGCTCGCTTCAGAAATGATGGTCGAGAGACAGCAGAAAACTGTACTGTTCGCGTTATCAGCGATAGCGTCAGTGGACAACAGTACCACACGCGTTGGTCAAATCAAAACCAGTTAACTCTTGAGTTGTCTCCAAAAGAAGAACAAACGGCAGATCTCCTGTGGATTGATTTGGAAACACAAATCGTTCAGACCGGAAATCCAAACGTGAAGTCTACCGAAGATCATGACCCTCCCGGTAGCTACAAAAAAACCTCGAGACCTGAAATGTCCACGAATATCCATTCGTTACGCGTGGTGGTGTCAGCTGATAATATGTCTGAAACCACGTTCCCCGTGAATATAGGGGATAAGAGTAGGGTTAGAATGCCTTCTGATATTATTAACGCCGCTACAGAGTGGAACGTAATCAGCGCACTAAAAAAGAATTCAAATGGCACATCTGTGATAAAATATCATAGAAAGACTACAAAAACATTAGAAGTTCCAGATACGCTAACTGATCTTGAGTACCTACGGCGGATTGATGAGTTCAACAAAGAAAATATCCAAAGTCAGTTGGCTGAAGAATACGAATCCGCATTGAAACGGAAATACGAACTTAAGCGGTTCTAACTAGCAATGTGGCTTAGATACCGCTCTCGGATATCATCTAAGAGTCTCGTTCCTTTATTGTAGTCCTTCACATTTGCTACTTTAGCATATCCCATGACCTGATTACCCGATATTCTGATTTTAAATATTGATTCTTCAAATTGGACTGCTGCAACTATTCCCTTAATTAACCACCCTCTAGAGAGTTGTTCTTGTACGTCAGGATGCTCACGGATGTTTGTACCTTCAAAGTCCAGTTTCTTCAAGTGAGATTTGTCATCATCGCCCTCTCCTTTCCCTTCAGCGGGATTGTGCATTATTACTCGATCTATTTGTAGAAGCGTTGGACCAGGGGTTTCGACATCTCTAGAAAATGAATCAATAAATGCATTAATCCGTTCTACAGCCGAGTCAGGTAGGTTTGTTAGATCCCTACAAACCACGATTTGCAGGTCCGCTTTTTTGATGTACGATTTCATTTTTTGAACATCAACTACCCGTGTGCTTTCCAGAATCAGCAAGTCTTTCGCAGGATCTATCCGAAATTGGATTGCACCCTCTGAAATATAATCGTCAACTCCACCTGAATACGATACTCTGGTATCAACGTCTGTGTAGACATATCGACCGTCAATAACGCCATCAACTACATCAAAATCAAATCCGTCTCGGTCTTTACCATCACTGTCTTCGTCATATGGATGTTCTGAAAGTCTATTTTTTATTACCTTTAGCGAAACATCGTCGGGTTCAACTATCTTAAAGTATGTCTCTGGTAAGTCGTCAACACCTTCGACAATCTCTTTTGTTACTTGAACAAACTCTCGTGAGCTATTTTTTGTCCAAGTACGCCCACGATAGTCATCGTACACATCAGACCAGCTATTGAATGTTATATCTTGATCAAAGAAATTCCTATGAATACGCTCCATTGTTAACAAATGTCCGTTCTCCTCAATGAATTCCTCAATGACACGGATTACCTTTTCCGTGGGACTGCTTGGCTCAGTCATTCCTGATTGGAGACTAGTCTGCTATTAAATAAAACACAGGGAACACTCATTTGGTATAATAACGAATTATCAGAAGTTCATTGGTATTCACCGAAAAGCCGATATGTATACAGATTCTCTGAAACTCAGAACCTGAGCGTCCGACACATCATAAATGTATAAGATACGAACATCTGTCAGTGGTGTTCGAGCATACCCCACTACGAGTGAATCGGAAGCGGATGCTCAGATTCATCTCTATCAAGAAGGCTCAAAAAGCCTGAACTCAGCAGATATCGAAATTAGCATTAGCTCCCCTGGCTATATGAATGTGGAAGTTGGCAACGCAATATGTACGGATGATGATACTTGGGAGCCAGTGATTCCTAGTGAGGCTTCGGATCACCTCATACTCCCCCTATTCCTTTCTCTGGATACGCGATATCGTGAGTTTAATGATGAGATCTCTGTGACCATACGCTCAAACTGTGGTACAGAGCTTTCCGAACAAGTAAGATTCCATAGATAGCTATCTACTATTCAGTGTCTAAAACAGGTAGCACCTCTTTTTGTATATAATCAAGGAAATCCTTTGATTCGTAATTGCTGGGCTGGTATACATTAACATAGCCACTCTCTGTGATAGTCATTTTAATTGGGTCTGAATCCATCTCATATTCAAGACCAAGTTGATTGAGTTGTGAATGTTCCAATACCCGTTCGAATTCACTATCATTCATAACATTATCACCATATAACATGCCGTTGTTAGCGTTACCCCCCGTATCATAGAAACCAGCTTGCCAAACGTCAGCTGTGCCATTCACTTCATAGAATTCCCGAAGATTTACTTGACCCCTTTCGATGGTCGTATTTACCTGTCTTGATATCATATTGAAGACGAAGGTTCCCGAGGAACTTTTTGGGATCACCACTCTTCCAGGTATTGCTACGAATTCAGTGTATTTAGCCGATATATATGCCTCTTCTGCAACAGTAATTGAATTATCTCTTATTTGAATATCTTCCTCTTCATCAACAACCTCCTTGGCAGCTTGCCCGTGAACGTACGATTGACCATCAGGAAGCGACCCATTATTTAATATTTCAATGCACCGTAATAAATCCCGGTCAACGGCCTCATGAGCAACGGAATATCTAACCGAATCTACAGTATCGAAATCCCCATGTGGGACTCCAAGTACACCAGCTTTCATACTAACCACGTGTTAGTCATATATATTAATAGTATAGGTCAGATAGATTTGAAGTAGAAAATTTCATTATTATTAATTTTGGTTATTCGGATGGTGTAGATAACTTGTTTTACCGCCACCTGCTCTCGACACTCGTCCGATACCGCAACCCAAGAACATTGGTATTGAACCGCTGAATCGTATCGGGGTCCAACTCTTCCCGCGCATTCTGGATATTTTCCTCACTCTCGACCAAGTGTGTCAGTGCCGCGTCCAGTACGTCGGACATAGGCGGATCGTCGTGCTGATCACTGGCAACAATCGTACTTGCCTGATCCAGTAGCCGCTGCCGTTCGTCAGTGACCTTGAGACTGGTACGTCGGGTCATTGTTTAAACGAATGTATGTACCGGGGGTTGGTTCCCGTCGCTCTGGAGTGAGCGACAGGGTGGTTCTTGATTAACTGGGTTCGGGCCGTCAGCGTGATCGTGTCGAACCGCCACTGGGACCGGCTTGATTCTATGCACCGTTGCCCACGGCCCATAGCCCACAGGTGCATACATCGAGGATTGGCGTTACATCTGGCTCGAACCCCGTAGGGTCGGGTTCGAATCATGGACTGACCAACTCTAATCGGTAGTCGCCCTCGTCATCCTGGTCAAGACTCTCGACCTTCGCCCAGTGGTTGCCCACCAGCTCGCCATCCTCGTCGACGACACCGCGCTCGCGGAGATCGTCTATCGGTATCGAGACGGTCACACAGCCGCCTGCCGGGGAAAGTTTTCGCATCTCCATGCCACCGGCGGTGCAGTCCCGATACTAAAATTTACTGAGTCCCGGGATTCCAAAATTCCAAGTACTATCTTGATCCAAGGATCGAATCTTCGCAGTGTTCGTGAGGTTACATTTGTGAATTATTAGTCAAGAATGTTGTTCAGACGGATATATTTACCCGACTTTTCAATTATAATCCGCCATACAAGGCCATGAAGGTAAGGAATCCAAATAAAACAAAGGCATATGAGATTCCGATATAGAATACTCCAAGAAACTTGTCTGGTTTACTGGGGGGATTACCGTATTCGATGCGGTCTCTTCTGGCTTCAGAATTTGTCCATTCGACTAGACTGGTTAAACTAACAGTTATTACTACTGTTACAAGAGTGTTCACTGCAAAAGCAGAAAATAGTTCCGTGGATGACAACGGTATTAAAAATGCAAAAGCGAATAGAGCAACTTCAAGAACGATATTAGCTATACTTATCCCAACAGCTAATTGAGAGATTATAATCAGTAATCCAAAAACCATCGAATAGACAACAAATGATAGTGGGCCAAGAGATGAAACATCTGGCAATAACATTAATATTGGAAATGATATTAATATTCCATATATTATAGCTGCTAAAAAACAATAGATTATATTCGTTGAATCCAGTCCGAATTTCAAGGCTAAATTATGCACCCAATCTGGCAAATTGTCCGGCAAAGATTGGGAGGACTCTAATTTAGAGGGTTTGAATAAATAACGCCACTCCGGCGGTTCATCTGGGTCCTCATCTCGATCAAAACCAGAAATAAACTCAAATAATTTTACTTTCTTGTTATGAAATGTCCTCCAAGAATAAATAGTATGGAGAAATTGGATTAGGGATCCACCAATACCCACATAAAGGGCAATTTGCCATCTCATAGGGGGTTCACCCGGACTGTTATTCAGGAATTAACTAAATGTTTGCTAGGAATAATAAAAGTAGTGTACTGACGGATTGACCTGTATCATAATTCTCCAAATTTTAACTGGGGTTCATATCGGTGTATAGGCGTTTCAATGTCACCTGACTCTTTCATTCCACTCTCGCGAATCCCGGGATCCGGTGCTTTCTAGCCGGCCCACTACACCCGATAGACACGGTCGTACTCACGGCCGGTACAATCCATGTTCGGAAAGATAGATATCGAAGACGCCCTGGCCGGTGTGGTTTTCACCGCCAGTGCGTTCGTCACCAATGGTATCGCTTCGATCAGTCTGCTCGGCTACAACCTCGCCGCGTCTGTGTTCACTGTCCAGGGTACGAGCATCGACCTCGCGTTTCTGCTATCGCTCGCCGCCCTAGCGATGGCTTACGCCACCAACCGCGTCAACGAGAGTCGCAACAAGAACTACCAGCTCGACACCGATCTCGTGGATATTGCCAAGGGCTCGGCCACTGTCGAAACCTACCTCGCGCTCGGGACGCTCGTCATCGTCCTGTTCACCGGGCTGAACATCCTCGGTGCGCAAGACATCGTGGTCGGCTCGGCCGCTATCGGTCTCACCGTCGTCGCCGTCGAGGCCGCCGGCTACTACGTCATCAGCTACCTGGGGTGAATCCGATGGACCGCATACTCAGCTATGGGCTTGTGGGCACTATCGGCGTCTCTGCCTCCACAATCTCCGCGGCCATCGTTGGCGACCCTTTCCCCGTCGTCGTGCCGGCTATCGCCGCGGCCGGCGTTATCGGGGCGCACCATGTCAAAGAACGAGACACTGTGGCTGGCGCTGACGACCAAGACGTGCGCAACAGTGTCGAGCAGGTCGAAACCGACGGAGGGCGTCAACAGTGACCCGGACCCGATCTATCCTACTCGCCACGCTCATCGTCTGTTTCGCCGTCGTCGGGACTGCTGGTCCCGCCCTCGCTCAGTCGACTGCCACAGAGACGGCAACGGACTCCGGGCCTGTGACGAAAACCTTCGAGACAGGCCCGCACAAGATCAAGATTGACCTGTTCAATGTATCGTCTGAAACGACTATCACGGTGATTACCGACGAGTCGCCCGCTGGCGACAACACGGCGATTCTGAGAAAGACTGTCAGCGGTTCTCAGAACAGTGCTCACTTCCGAAACGCCGGTGCGTATGAGTCCCTCACGGTGAAGGTAGAGGGCGCTGACGGTCCTGTGTCTATGTCTAAAGGCGGCGTCACAGATGCATGGAAACCGGGAGATTCCGGCAAGTTCCTCGGAGACACCGGCGGAGACCCCGGATTCACCTACGACCTGAGTGAGCAAATCGGGGAGTCTATCATGCCGTCTGTGGTCCAACTGGACAGAACCGGCCTGCCAGGGACCGCAACCGTGGATACATCTGGCACGGACGCCGCACAGACGAAACTGGACATCTACCAGTCAGCTCAGAACCAGAAAGCCACTGCAGACGGCTACAAGAACACGCTCGACAACTACCTAAAGGATACATCCACTCAGGCCCGCATTATCGGCAAGAACGCCTATATCAAGTCCTTGAACAAAGGGAGTAGTAAGTCCGCGGCGAAAACCGCTGCAAAACAGGCCGTAGCGGACTACTACGCCAAGAAGCAAGTCAACCTGATGAACGAGTACGCGGTACTGGCACAGAACTACGACTATCTCCACGGTATCGCTAACAACGAAAGCGGCATTTCATCGACTCTGGACAGCAATCAGGACACGTTCGTGGGGACGTATCACACCCACCCGTACGGCGACGGCGGTGTGATTGAGTATCAGGGCCTCAATTCAGTGAGCTACACCCTCACGAACGGCAGTAGCCACACGTATCAGGCCCCGAAGGTGTTTGTCGACGCTGGCTACGATAGCGGGGATAACATCAACCCGACACTGACAGCTCACACAGCACCGAACAATGTTGAATCGTCCGCTGGTTCCGGACGATCCAGCGTCCATCTCGAATCGCTGATGATTCGTGCCCCGAACGACAATTATCAGAACCTCAAAGTCGTCCAATGGCAGGAGTTCAACACCCTGAACTCCGAAATTCAGAGCCAGAACAGCCAGGTCCAGAACGAAATGGACACGCTGGCAGAAAACACCTACAGCGCGTATCAGGCCGGCGAAATCAACAATAGCGACCTCGTCGATCCCTACGTACTGGCAAACCAGCAGTCAGCAGGCGACGACTTCCAGGGCTGGACTGCCGCACAGCTGACGTTGATGGGACAGAACTCCCCGGAGAACTTCGACCAAATCGGGAGTTTCAACATCACCACCGAATCGGGCACACAGTACGAGGGCGTGCTGTTCTCCCAAGAGAACCCTGCCAGCGGACAGTTCGAGACGAACAGCACGTACAACCCGAACCAGATTGGTGGCACGCAGTACGTCGTCACCAGTGACCGCATCGTGGAACTACAGAGCAACTTCACGGTGGACGATGTCACCACAACGGACGGCCAGACCGTCCAGAACGTCACAATCGAAAAAACGACGTACGAAACCTCGAACGTTACCGAACTCAAACAGCAGTACGAGGATCTGGCGTACCGTCGGGCGCAAATCGAAGCCCGTGAGAAGGCCCTGAAACAGTCTGCCGGCGGTGGCTTGCTCGGTGGCGGAAGTGTTCCGCCTGTCGTGGCGCTGGCCGTCATCGGCACGCTGCTCGGCATCGTCGTGCTTCAGGACTAACCAACCCATGCGTTCCATTTTCTTCGTCGCGCTGCTCGTGGTCAGCCTCGGCTGCGTCAGCGCCCCGACCGCCGCACAGTCCGCAGGGAACCTCCCTGTCGAAACATCCGGCCCACAGCACACAGCCAACGCCACCGATACCACCCGCATCGACGGACAGACCGAAATTATTGGCTCGGAATACCTGCCGAACGAGGGCATCGCTCGCATCACTCTCCGGTCGAGCGCGGTACAAACCGTGACGATCTCCGACGCCGGCCGCTTCCAGGAAGGCGGGAAAATTCCCGTCCGCACCGTCGCCATGCGCTCGGAGGACACCGCCACTATCGAGATTCCCGTCACCGAGAAAGACGGCTACGTTGGTGTCGCCATTTCCACGGAGAACACGCCCCTGTACGCCGAAATCGTACAGCAGCCCTCCGGTGGTGGACTCGACATACTCCGTGCGCTCTCGTCGTTGCAGGCGTGGCTCGCCGGGGCAACTGTCGCGTTCATCTGGATGATCATAGCCGGCTACAACGTAATCCGCGGTGAGAACGGTCGCCCGGAGGTAGCATGAAGCCCGCACCGACCTTCCAGAACAACCGCGACCGGCTCGTCTACCTGCTTGCCGAGTACAAGTTACTCATCGGTGGGATACTCGCCGGTGCGGCCGTACTGTTCGCCTACTACCAGCCACAGCTGCCAGCCCTGCCGACGTGGATTCCCGCCATCGCCGTCGGCTGGCTTGTGCTGGCGATTCCTTGCTATCTCGTCGGTGCAAAGATCGCCCGGTGGCTCCGCCGCCGCAACTGGGTCGAAGTCCATCACGTCAACGCCGTCGAGGACACCACCGAGAAGTACTACGTCCCGCCTGAACTCTGGCGGGAGAAAGAAATCGACGGTCCCGATCCGTACCCTGTCAACGGTGGCAGTGCATGGGCCGTCCGCGAGTACGAGTACCTGGAAGACATCGACCAGCTCCGCGTCGAGGGCGTCTGGCTGGAAGGCTGTCAGGACACCCAGCTGATGACCAGCAAAAAGCAGATGCAAGACATTCACGGCTGGCTCATCGACCGCGCCGAGGAACTCGCCGCGATCCGTGGCCGATGGAGTCGCGGCAGTGTCGAGCTGCAAAAGAAACTCGTCACCGCTGACGCCGAAGCCAACGAGCGCGGACAGATGATTCAGAAGACAGCGGCCAAGGAGACCTTCGGCGACCTAATCGAAGACGGCGAAGATCCCGAAGACGCACCGACCATCCACGACCTCACCGACGCACCCGACCCAACAGCAGACGCCGCTGTGGGCTATGGGCAGGACGAACCGGCCAACGAGCAACCGCAGGACCCACGACTAAACGATGACTGACGATAGCGACCTCTACACGCCCGCACAATTCCGCGAGTATCAGGACGGCTACGGCCAACGTGATCCCGACGAGGTACACCAACACGCCGGAATCGTTCGCGATGAGAAGCTATCACGCTACCTCTCGATTCTCGAAACCCACTACGACCCGCGACACTGTGACCGACCAGAGAAGATGCCAGGTCAGGCCAAGGACCTCTCGCACGTTCGGGAGATCGTCCGCATCGAGGGAACCGAGACGGCACGGCGGGCCATGGCGAATGGTGATATGCAGTCACTCAAGCACTTCACCGGTGACGCCGGCCAACGGGCCGACATCTCCGGTATCAAGGCTATCGACCAACTCCGGGCGCAAATGACTGGCCCCGCACCGATGTTCTACGAATGGGCCGAACCCGGCACAGGGAAGTCCAATTTTGCCTGCTTGCTGGGGCAACTCTGGAAGGAACAACAGCCCTCAGATGCACTCGTCGCTTCGAACATTCGCACGCTCGAAGAGACCGACGAGTGGACCGACTCTGACGGCGACCGTCGTGACGGCTGGCTCGCAAACTACGGTGAGCTGAACGAGTGGCTGAAACAAGACGGCGACCCGATGCACAACGAGCAGGTTCCGAAGCTATTCATCTTCGACGAGGCCAGCAGTAATGCCGGCGGAAGCGGGAAAGACGGCTACGACACCAAAACCAAACTCGGGCCGCTCACGTACAAGATCCGGAAGTACGGCGGTTCGCTCATCATCATCGGCCACGACGGCCGCGACGTGCATCCGCTCGTTCGAGAACTCGGTGTTTGCGTCCACAAGGAGGGGCTGAAAGAAGCGACCTTCTACGAAGACGTGCGAAACCGGAAGGGCGTCAACCCGATCTTCTCCGTGTCGGGTATCCCCGAGACGGACTGGCGATATGACGACAAGGAACCGACTACGTGGTCTTGGTCGAGCGGCGAGGATGACGGTGACGATGTAGACCCGGAAGACCTCTCTCGGAAGCTCGCAATCTACACGGTCATCACGGCCAAGGAATCTGAACCGGACAGACCAAACCACGAAATTGCCGATTTCGTGCCGTACAGCGCCGAATGGGTCCGTCAGCGCTGGAACGAATATCAAGACGATGGAAAGCACCGCAACGTGGTTGGTGAGGTGACGGAGCTAACCGCATGACAACGGCAAAATTCGAGCAACCCAACAACAACCAACCCCCCGGCGTAGCCCTGTTGTTGGCCCATGGCGTTCGCTCGCGGTGCGAGCACGCGCGAGCCATGGGCAACGGCCGCGAACAGCCCGGAGGAGTATCTATATATGACGCACGCGAGGTGCGCGAATGAGTCGAAGCCACAAAGCCAATCACTACGGCACGCTCGTCGAGCGCAAAGCAGCCGAGCGGTACAACCTCGAACTAGATCGGTGCAGTTGGCACGACGCGAAGCGACCGGACGGAACGCCTGTTGAACTTAAGGGAGCGATGCACCGACACGCGGATGGTCAACCCGGTGCGTTCAAACTCTACGACCAGTACCACAACCGTCTACGAGCGGCCAATGGGTCATACATCTTTGGAGTATATCGTGTTCGCGGACGTGGTATTGAGGTGTTAGACTGGGAGGTGCGTCACTCATCGCGGTTACCACGCCTCAATTGGCATGGTGGTGGTATCCACCGAAATGCGAGACAAGCAAAAATCAGAGTGACGTTATTTTTTAGTTAACCTGGTATACAAGCAAAGGTATCTGAATTGTTCTCGGCAGGTATTTTTAATCATTTGACACTTCTGAAATCAGATATGGCGAGGGTTGTTAACAATGAGGAGGGCAGCGCTCCAGTAGCAGAGATACATTGGCTCTGGATTGAATCGGATGACCAAGATACGTATGAACATATGATTTCATATATATGCAGGGATTTTGACGAGAAATTTGATTATGAGGCAGTATATGCTGAAGCGCTAGATGTACCATCAGAGCGGTTAGACGAGTTATCTTCAGAACATGACGTGGACATCATAGATGTTGACATAAGTGAATTGAGATCTAGGTTAGGGAAGTTGAGACATTATGATGTTCCGCTTGCGGATGGGGGTTATAATGATGATGACGGTCTCTCAAGGCTACGATCTTTTATAAAAGATCAAACAGGCATTAATGTCATGAATATTGGAAAATTCGTTCCGCTGGAATTAGGAAATCGGATTTTTTCTGAAGGAGTTTCTCGTGTTAGAGTAATCCACACAACAAAAGATCAATCAGAAGAAGATATTATTGAGCAAATAAATGAAGAAAACAAATATCGAGAACGATCTCAAGATACAGGTAACAAGGGACCGGCAGTATACAATGGGCCAATACACGCATACGCTAAAGTGAAAGAAATATTTCCTCCGTTTAAACAAGGTGACTTCTTCCAGTTACGTGCACCTATTACAATTACTTGGCATGAGGATAGCGGAATAAAGTGCGTTGATGACGTAATATCATATATGAAGGAAAATGGGTGGGGAGATAACGATTTCTTAGATCAGAACCGCTACGTTGTATACCGGGATGAATCTGGGCCAACTGGACGGAAACATAAGTCCGACACAACGGACAATATTGATCCAGATGAATCAGAAGAAGGAAGCCCAGAAGAGATAATGGGAAGGACAGTCAGTTTCAACGTTGATTCGGCACAATGGCATCTTCGACTATTTAATCACCCTAGTAAGTTTGATCGGTTTGCATCGAATTATACGGTCAGCGGACAAGCGCATAAGGACCCTTGGCACCACGATATACCACCTTTCAAAAATGAGGTGACTTTTAATGACGGTAGAGATGCAGTAGAAGAAGTGTGGGATTGCGACACATACTCTTGTGAGACAATTTCTGTGAGCAACGAGGAGTTATTCGATTCATGGGATGGCGAGATGATTGAGGTGAAATAAAATAGTGAAGCTAACCTTACCGATTCTGTTATCACTCGTATATGGCATAGCGGTCCTCTTGTTAGCATATGTTTTTGATTACAGAATTGAATCGAGTGAGAAAAAATCAATTGAGATATTTATATATTCATTCATGGTAGCTATTGTTCCTATATATGTGATCGTGAATTTTGGTTTGATAATTCCAATAATTCTATTATCACTTGTCTCATTATTGCTGTTAGCTGGAGAACTCAGACCCGGAGAAAGTGAACCGATAGCCGTTGTATATGTGTCACTTTGGTATATTATTTCAGCACTTTTCATCATAGCATCGATTGCCGAATACGTTCTTAGAAGTGGAATATCAGGAATCCACTAAGCGAGATTTCAGTCGTTGCACTGTATTTTGATGAAGTGGCCTTAGCCACACCTCTAAACGGAATCACAACCCCCCGGGTTTGATTCCGTTCGGGCGACGGCCGGGCCATTGGCTCGGTCGCACCTCGATAACGTCGGCGATCGTGCCGGAAAGGGGGAGAAATCGGCAAAAAAGCGGTTTTTTCGGGGTGCTGGACAGTGATGCCTCTCAGCAGGCGGGCCGCTACTCGGTGGCGAGCCAGCGCCAGGCCGTCCCTCGCGAGCCGTCCGTGAGCTGGACCTGGGCCTGCCGGTAGCGCTCTTCAGGCATTCCCGCGTCTTTCCACACCCGGAAGCCTTCGCGGATCGCCTTCCCGTGCTTCTCGATCTCACCGAACCGCAGGGTCATCTGTGCCTCGCGAGCGTCATTCACGTCAACACCGTGGCGAGCTGCCCACGCGATGAACGCGCTCATCGTATTCTCCAGCCCACGTTCGGCCGCTTCCGCGGCCTTCGCC
>Ga0207813_100650_pt1 | contig 16835 bp, 15 predicted proteins | sample A23E3SouthBayCA_2_FD_187730 | JGI IMG/M metagenome (GOLD analysis project Ga0207813, IMG submission 187730) | Aerobic enrichment media microbial communities from Eden Landing Ponds, California, USA - A23 E3 (4) (SPAdes) | ecosystem: Environmental > Aquatic > Marine > Unclassified | place... | reverse complement strand
ACTCCCGGCAGACGGCCGCGAACGTGTGCGCCGAGACGGACTCGTGGTGGTCGACCCGCCGGTCGATGCGGCCGTAACACTCCGGACAGACGTCCCCGTGGACGAGGAGCGCGCTGCTCCAGATCCGGTAGCCGAAGCTCGCGACGACCTCCGCGGGCGTGCGGTCGACCGCCTGGCTCCGCGGGAACGAGTCCGACAGCAGCGTCGCCTCGCAGGCCCGACACCGGACGACGAACCGCTCGTCGCGCAGGAGCGCTTCCAGTGCCTGCTCCTCGCAGGCGAGACAGGTTCCGTCGACGGTGATCGGGTCGAACTCGGCGGTGCTCTCGTAGACGCCCGAACGGATCGCTCGCGCGATCTTCTCCCCGGCGTAGGTGAGACAGTACCCGCCGTCGGTCTCGGCGACGAACGGGCCGACGAGCCGTGAGAGGTGATAGGAGAACTGCGAGGTGCTCCCGATGTCGACCGCCTCGTACAGGTCGGTAAACGAGAGTTCGAGGCGGTTCGTCCGCGTCTCGCGCTCCCGGTCGGCCAGCGCGAAGAGAATGGCCAGGCGCTGTTCGTTTCCCAGCGCCTCCAGGGCGTCGACTGCTCGCCGCTCCGCCGGGTCAGTCGCCCGGTTGTCCGACGGGTCCGCGCGGTCGTCCCCGGGAGACATCTGTCAGTCCCGGAGCGCGGTCGCGATCGCTTCGAGTTCGGCCTTCCGGAAGGCGCGGTCCATCCCCTCGGGCGCGTCGTCGTCGCGCTCGCCGATGGCCGAGAGGATCCCGGCCCGCATCTGCGCCTTCGAGGGGCGCGGGCCGTCGGTGTCGTAGCCGACCGCCTCGCAGATGGCCGCCAGCGCTTCCTTGGTGAAGGCGCTCGATACCTCCCGCTCGTAGCGCCCGACGGAGACGCGGATCTCGTTCCGGAGGGCGTGGACGGTCGCCATGTTCCGACTGTCGACCGGCCCCGACGTGTGCGTTGCGGTCGTCGCGTCCACTCTTCGAGCACGCATCCCACCGTGGCGACCGCGAGCGCTTCGCGCCCGTCAGAGCTCGAGTCCGCGCACGGCGACGGACTCCGCGCCGTCCTCGACGTGGCCGATGACGCGGCCGTCCTCTGTCGCGTCGGCCACCGCCTGCGCGTCGTCCTCCGGGAGCGCCGCCACGAACCCTGTGCCCATGTTGAACGTACGGTGCATCTCCTCGTCGGAGACGTTCCCCTCTCTCTGGACGAACTCGAAGACCGCCTGCGCGTCGAAGGGGTCGTCGATCACGTAGCGGTACTCGCCCATGCGAGTGAGGTTCGTCCACCCGCCGCCGGTGACGTGCGCGGCGGCGCGGGCGTCGTGTTCGCGCAGGGGTGCGAGCACCTCCGAGTAGATGCGGGTCGGTTCCAGCAGTTCCGCGCCGATCGAGCGGTCGCCGTGGGGGAACGGGTCGGTGTACTCGTGATCCCGGGTGACCGCCTCGCGGGCGAGCGTCAACCCATTGGAGTGGATGCCCGAGGACGGCCACCCGACGACGACGTCGCCGGGGTCGGCCGCGCCGGGGAAGATGCCGTCTTTGGGCGCGAGGCCAGCACAGGTCCCCGCGATGTCCAGTCCCTTGATCACGTCGGGCATGACGGCCGTCTCGCCGCCGACGAGGGCGACGCCCGCCCGCTCGGCGCCTTCCTGGAGCCCCTCGCCGATCTGTGCGGCGGTCTCGTCGCTGGGTTCCTCGACGGCGAGGTAGTCGACGAAGGCGACAGGATCGACGCCCGCCGCGATCAGGTCGTTGGCGTTCATCGCGATGCAGTCGATACCGATCGTCGAGTAGTCGTCCAGCGCCTCCGCGACGAGGAGTTTGGTGCCGACGCCGTCGGCCGCCAGCGCCAGGTAGCGGTCGCCGATGTCGAGCAGGCCCGCGAAGTCGCCCTCGAACTCGCCGGTGGCGCCGATCAGCGCCGCCGTCGCGGCCTCCTGTCCCGCGATGTCGACGCCCGCCTCGGCGTAGGTGAGTCCGTCGTCGGCCCGTTCGCTCCCGTCGTCCGCGCTGCCGGTCTCGGCGTCGTCGTGCCCGTCGGTCATGTCCGACACCGGGCGGGGCGCGAGCAAAAGCCCACCGTTTCCCGTGGAACCGCCCCGTTCGCGCTGGCAACGTCTCGGGGCCGCGTGCTCGCGCGATGAATAGATTGATAACCGGGAGTCAGTTACCATCCGGGGAGATGGCCAGCGCGATCGACGAGGACACGAAACAGACGGTCGCGGAGGGACGGGCGACCCTCGGGGCGTTGATCACCGGCGCCCGGGACGACCTCCGGAAGGCGTTTCTCGTGTTCGTGTTCGGATTTCTCGGGAGCTTCTACGCGCTCCGGATATTCGTCTGGGACCAGTTGAAGGCCGACCTCAACACCAACCCGAACATCGACATCGTCGCCGTCACGCCCTTCGACGTGATCCTCCTGCAGGCCAAGATCGGTATCTTCGTCGGGATCATCATGGCGATCCCGGTCGTGATCTACTACGGCCGGGACGCCCTGCGAGCCCGCGGGTGGTGGCCCGCCGAGGACATCCCCCGCTGGAAACTCGTGGTCCCCGGCGTCATCTCCGTGCTCCTCTTTCTGGGCGGGATCGCCTACGCTTACTTCCTGTTTTTCCCGCTCATGCTGGGATTCCTGGCTTCGAACGCCGTCAACGCCGGGCTCCAGCCCTCCTGGTCGATCGTCGACTGGACGCAGTTCATCGCCTTCCTCTCTTTGTCCTTCGGCCTCGCGGCCCAGCTCCCGCTGGGGATGAGTATGCTGTCGTACCTGCGGATCGTCAGCTACCAGGCCTTCCGCGACCGGTGGCGGTACGCGGTGCTCGGTATCTTCGTGTTCGGCGCCGTCTTCTCGCCGCCGGACCCGATCACGCAGGTCATGTGGGCACTCCCGCTGATCGGCCTCTACGGGCTGAGCCTCTCGCTGACCCGCGTGGCGGAACTGCTGCGTCGCTCCAGCGACGAGGTGTCGTTCCCGGCGGTCGCACGGGCCTACTGGAACACCCTTGCTGGCGTGGTCGTCCTCGCGTTCGGCGCTGTCTCCCTCTTCCTGACGCGAGGCGGGATCGCCGCGCTCAACGACGCGCTCGCGAACCTCCCGCCGGACTACCGCGTCGGACCGATTCCCGCGCCGGGCGCCGCGCTCGGACTCGACCCGACCGTGGCTGCCGCGCTCGTCGCGGGTATCGTGGCGCTGGTCGCCGTCTCGGTGACCTTCGCCCGGTTCGCGGTGCTGGAACTCGACCGCGCGATCGACCCCACCGAGCGGATGGGCGACCCGACCGACATCGACCTGGAGACGCTGGACGCCTCGGCGGTCCGGGTCGCACCCCCCGAAATCTTCGAGGAGATGAGCGAGGACGACGCCGTCACGCGCGCCTCGCGGCTGATGGAGGAGGACAACCCCGAGAAGGCCGAGGCCATCCTCGACCGCTGGGACAAGATCCACTCGGCCGACGGGGACGGCGAGGGCGGCGACGGCGAGGGGGGACAGGCGACTGCCGACGAGGAGGAGGACAGCGGCGTCGTCACCTCGACGACGGCGGGTGTCGTCGACGCCTTCACCGAGGAGGAGACAACCGAGGAGGACATCGGGGGCTACTACTACGACATCGCGTTCGTTCTGGAAAGTCTGATGTCCCGGACGTTCCGGATCGTCGGCGTGTTCATGGCCGTGATGGCCGCGACGTTCTTTTACCTCTACCGTGGCGGGATCGGCGACATCCGCGAGGCGTTCCTCTCGCGGATGCCCGAGAGTCAGGTTCCGGACGTCCAGGTCGTCACCCTCCACCCCGTCGAGGCGCTGATCTTCGAGATCAAGGTGAGCACGCTGCTCGGACTGGTGGCGACGCTGCCCGTCTTCCTCTACTACGCCTGGCCCGCGCTCAAGGAACGCGGCCTGGTCGGTGGCGACCGGCGCGTCCTGCTGGTGTGGGGGCTGACCCTGTTCGGCGGACTGATCGGCGGGAGTATCCTCGGGTTCGTCGTCGTCGCCCCGGCGATCATCTCCTGGCTGGCCGCCGACGGTATCCAGGCCAGCATGGTGATCTACTACCGGATCAACAACTTCGGCTGGCTGGTCATCTTCACCACCGTCGGGATCGGCCTGCTCGCCGAGGTCCCGGTGACGATGCTGCTGTTCGAGCGCGGCGGCCTCCTCTCCTTTCACACCATGTTCGACCACTGGCGGACGGTCGTGATGGGCATCGTCGTCACCGCCGCCGTCCTCACCCCCTCCAGCCTGCTCACGATGCTCGTCCTCGCGATCCCGGTGATCGTCGCCTATCTGCTCGGGCTGGCGGTGCTGTGGGTCGTCACGCTCGGTGGTCGCCGCGCCCGGATCCCCGAGAGCGAGAGCGAGCCCGCGGACTGATCCCTCTCGAACCGGCGCCCGGTCGTACGTCCGCCTGACGCGCTCTGGCCCCTCCCGTCACCGTCCGCTCGCCAACCGGGAAACTGAAGGGTATTCTCCGGGTGATACTCGGGTATGCCCAAGATAAGCGTGGAGATACCCGAGGAACTGCTCGCGGACTTAGACGAACACGTCGGCGAGGACGGGAAGTTCGTCAACCGGAGCGACGCCATCCGGGCCTCGGTACGGAAGACGCTGGACGTGCTGGACGAGATCGACGAGCGCCACGGGAGACTCGACGATGGCGAGGAGTGATCGCCTGCCGCCCCTGCGGGTGGGGCTGATCGCGCTGTTCGTGACAGCGCTGGTCACCTCGCAGGTGACCGCGTCGAAACTGCTGGCGTTCCAGTCGCCGGTGGCGCTGCCGGTCACGGGCGAGACGCTGATCCTGCCGGGCGCGGCGCTGGCCTACGCGGTCACCTTCTTCGCCTCGGACTGCTACGCCGAACTGTACGGCCGCCGGGCCGCGCAGGTGATGGTCAACGTCGCCTTCGCGATGAACTTCGTCCTCCTGGTGTTGGTCTGGAGCACCATCGCCGCGCCCGTGGCGGCGAATTCTGCGGTCGACGCCGCCACGTTCCGGTCGGTGCTCGGCGCGAGCACGAGCGTCGTCGTCGGCAGCCTCGTCGCCTATCTGGTCAGCCAGAACTGGGACGTGATCGTCTTCCACCGCATCCGCGAGCGCACCGGCGCCGGGCGTCTCTGGCTGCGCAACCTCGGGTCGACGGCCTCCAGCCAGGCCATCGACACCGTCATCTTCGTCACGCTGGCGTTCCGGTTCGTCCCGGCGGCGCTCGGTAACAGCCAGGGCGTCCTGCCGTGGAGTGTCGTCGCGTCGCTGATCGTCGGCCAGTACGCGCTGAAACTGCTGATCGCCCTCGTCGACACGCCCGTCGTCTACGCCGTCGTCGGCTACGCCCGCTCGGGCGTGTCGGTGCCGTCGCCGTTCTGAGTCCTGCCTCTCCGTTCAGACGCCGTACGGATCGAACGCCGGGCGCGTGTCCGCGCCACGGGGACAGTCGTAGGCCTCGCGGAAGCGGTCCGGGAGTTCCTCGGCGCGGTCCGTAAACAGCACGACGACGCCGAACGGGGCGGTGTACGACTCGGCGTCGGGCGGGTCCGGGTCGAGAAAGAGCGCCTCGGTCGCGGGTTCGCCCAGTTCGGGCACCGACGACAATTGCCCCTCTAGGGGCAACAGTCCCGCACAGACGTTGGGCACGAACGCCCCGCTCGGGAGCCCCTCGCGGGGCTGGACACAGCAGACCCCGACCCGCCGGTCGCCCTCTGTGAGGGCCGCACACGTCGGCTCGGTCCGCCTCTCGGTCCACAGCTGCGCGGCGAGTTCGGGCGGGTCGACGTCGACGGCGAAGCCCATCTCGACGCCGCCGATCCGCTCCAGCGCCGTCAGCCGCCACGCCTCGTCCTCGGCGTCGGGGTCGCCCGTCAGGGTCGCCTCGATCAGGTCGCCGGTCCGCAGGCCGTCGACGGCGGACTGCAGTTCACCGTAGCCCGACTCGTAGACGGTGTACAGCCTCGGGCCGTCGACCGCCTGCAGATTGAGGTGTGGCACCGACTCGACGACCCGGTAGACGCGAAAGCGGCCCGAGCGCTCGGCCATGCGGACGCGAGGGGCTCTCGCCGCCTGTATCCGTCGGTCGCGGCACTCTTGTCCGCTCCGTCCGTATCCGCGCGTATGTCGCTCTCCCCTGCCCGGACGCGGGCGTACTGGTTCGGTGCGCTGGCTGGCGCCTTCGGGGCGCTGGCCGTCGTCGCGTCCCGCGACCGCAACGGCACCGAGGCTGGCGTCGCGGCCGCCTGTGCGGCGGTCTGTGGCGCGCTCGCGGTCGGCTTCGAAGAACGCGCACAGGCCGACTGATCCGTGCCGTTATGCCGCCGCGGTCCTGCGTGCCGCCATGCGCACGAACGACGGCGGACACCGCGACGCGGCCGTCGCCGCGCTGGCGGCCCGCGAGTACGAGCGGGCGGGCGACGAGTACACCCGCGCGGCCAGGCGCGTCCTCGCCGAGCCCCGGCCCGACCAGTCGCCGTTCGACCCCGACGAGAAGGGCCGCGTCGGCGCGGGCGTCGCCTTCCTCGTGACGGCGGCGGTCGCCTACCGCGTGGCCGACCGCCCCGAGCGAGCCACCCACCGCGCGGTCGAGGGTGTGGCCGTCGCCCGCGACCTCGAACACGCGCTCGACCGCCCGGTCCAGCGGGCCTGCCTCGGCGAGTTCGTCGCCGACTGCCGGGTCGCGGGCGACCTCGACGGCGCGGCCGACGCCTACGAGTCGGCCGCCGACGCCTACCGCGAGGCCGCCGAGGGGATCGACGACCCGCAGTACTGGGCGACGACACCGCTGTTCGAGGCCGCGGCCGCGCCGCTCCAGCAGGTCGCCCGGGGCACCGCGAACGGCGAAATCGCCGTCTCGTGGTCGGATCTCCACGGTGGGGACCCCTCGGATCCCGGCCCGTTTCTCGCCCACCGCGCACGGTTCAAACGAGGGCGGTTCCCGAGCCTGATCGAACAGGTGGTCGAGACGGGCTATCTCGCTGCGCCCCGCGGGACCACCGAGTACGACACCGATCATCACCGCTGTCCGGCGTGTGGGTCGACCGACGTCAACTGGGCCGGCGACGACGTGCTCTGCCTGCGGTGTTCGGCCGTCGCCGAGGAACAGTGAGCGGGCGACGCGGCGGTCGGCCGTCCGTGTTCGCCCTCACTCGATCGGCTGTGCGAACGCGTAGTTGGCCTTCACTTCGCCGACCCGTACCTCGACGGTGTCGCCGGTCTCGACGCTCGAGACGAACAGCGTGAACCCCTCGACCTTGGCGACGCCGTCGCCCTCGCTGCCCTCGTCGACGATCTCCACCGTCAGGCGGTCGCCCTCGTGGACCGGCGCGGTGAGATAGCTCTTGCCGACCAGATAGACCTCCGAGGAGGAATCGCGGGAGGCGTCGGGCTGGATCCGGCGGGTGTACTCGAACTCCTCGTCGACGTCCGCTTCGAGGTCCGCGAGGTCGCGCCCGTCGAAGACCTTCACCGCGAGGTCCCCGCCCGCGCCGAGCACGTCGCGTGCGACGTCGAAGGCCTGCCGGGCGAGGTGGACCGAGCGCGCGTGGTCGAGTTCGTACTCGCCGGTCATGTTCGGCGCCATATCGGAGAGGACGACGTCGACCGGCCGGTCGTCGCCGTCGGCCCCGACCGCCTCGACGATGTCGGCGACTGTCGACTCTTCGGTGATGTCCCCACGCAGGAGTTCGACCGACGTGTCGGGGTCCTCCAGCGGGTCGATGCGCTGGCGGTCGACGCCGACGACGGCCCCCCGGTCGCCGACGCGCTCGGCCGCGACCTGGAGCCACCCGCCCGGCGCCGCCCCGAGGTCGACGACGGTTCGCCCCTCGCCAAGCAGTCCCGCCGTCTCGTCGAGTTGCTGTAGCTTGTAGGCCGACCGGGCGCGGTACCCCTCCTGTTTGGCCCTGTTATAATATTCGTCTTTCCCGCTCATGCGCACCCCTCCGAATCCTCGGACACGTTCCGCGGGACTTGCGAATCTGTATTCATACGGGGAACGACGCCGTCGAACCGGAAAGGGACATCGGATGGAATCGGTGACGGAACTGCCGTCACGAGGCTGTGCTGATACTGTCGGCTATAACATGTCGAACGAATTCGCCATCCCGGGGTGGCGAGTATCTGTCCGAACGTATAGCCGACAGTATGACCTCCCCACTTTTTTGTGCGATACCGCTGACTTACTCGTCCGTGAGAGAACTGTCGTATGTCACTGGCTGATGCACACAGACCGACGAACACGCGCGAGCGGTACCGCCTGATGGTCGACGCGGCGTCCCGACCGTTCGCGGTCGGTGCCGTCGCGGTCCCCCTGGTACTCCCTGTTCTCGGCTATCTCTCCGGCGACGTCCGAGTGATGTTCACCGTCCACCTCTTCCTCGGGGCGTTCTGGTTCGGGACCGCGGTGCTCGGCGCGGTCGTTCTCGGCCCCGTCATGGGGGGTCTCTCCGAGGAAGCCAACGTCGAGTTCGCCGAGGGCTTCGTCCCGAAGATGAACCTGCTGATGGAACCGGTCTCGGTCGGTGTGGTCGGCTCCGGGATCGGCCTCGCCGGGATGATGGGGCTCTGGGACTCTCCGACCCCGTCGCTGTGGGCGGCGCTCGCCATCGCCGTCGCGCTGCTCGTCCTCGGATTCGGCCCGCTCCACAAGTTCACGGCCGGAATGTTCGACGAGATCGCCGCCGACGATACCGACCACGAGCGCCTCGCCTCCCTGAACAAGAAGTACGGTATGCTCAGCCTGGTCGAACTCGCCCTCATGGTCGCCATCGTCGCCACGATGTCCGGCCTCCGGTGGGGGTTCTGACACCCGACTACCGCGGGATCAGTTCTTCGCTTCGCCCTACACTCCCGGTCAGGCGCGGGTGACCCCCGTAATCTCGAAGCGTGCGCCACCGGCCTCGCTTTCGGTGAGCGTAACGTCCCACCCGTGGGCGTCGGCGATCTGTTTGACGATGCTCAGGCCAAAGCCCGTCCCGTCGGTCGCGGTCGAGTACCCCGCGTCGAACACCGACTCGCGCTCGTCCGCTGGAACCCCCGGGCCGTCGTCGGCGACGTAGAACCCGGTTTCGAGGTCCCCTACCGTCACCGTGACATCGTCGCGCCCGTGTTCGACGGCGTCGTCGGCCTCCGGCCGACTGCCTGTGGAACCGTGTTCCACGGCGTCCTCGGGAGCCTGCGACCGAGGGCTCGTCGAGCCGTGCTCGACGGCGTCCCGACGAGCGTGCGAGTCGGGGCTCGTGGAACCGTGTTCCACGGCGTTCCGAACGAGGTTCTCTATCAGCTGCTGGAGGCGGCTCCGGTCGGCTCGGATCGCCCCGTCGGTCGCGGTTTCGAGCGTCGCCTCGGCGGTTTCGACGTGTTGCCAGCACGCCTCGCAGACCTCGGGGAGGTCGACCGTTTCCATCTCGCTCACTTCGTCGCCCTCGCGGGCCAGCGTCAGGATGTCCTCGATCAACGCGTCCATCCTGTCGAGCGCGCCCTCGATGGCGGCCACGTGGTCGGTCTCGCAGTCCTCTTTCAACAGTTCGAGACGTCCCTCGGCCACCCGCAGCGGGTTCCGCAGATCGTGGGAGACGACGCTGGCGAACTCCGCCAGGCGGTCGTTCTGTCGCGCCAGTTCCGCCTCGCGGGCGCGTATCTCCGCGGTCCGCTCGACCTGTTCGAGCGCCGCCGTGACGTTGCCAGCCAGGATCTCCCCGAGGACGCGGTCCTCTTCGTCGAAGGTCGCCGCCGTCGACGAACTCGCGATCAGAATCCCCGCCTCGCCGAGCGGGAGGATGAGTTCGCTCCGAACCGGAGTGTCCGGGTTGTAGATGTTCGGGTTGTCGCGGACGTCCTCGATAGCGCGTGCTTCCCCATGTTCGTAGACGCGCCACGCGATGCTCCCGTCGCCCGTGAACGTCGGCGGCTCACCGACGAGATCGCGGCCAGCGTCGGTCTGCGTGATCGGAACGAGTCCGTCCTGCTCGTCGAACAGATGGATCGCACTCGCCCGTAACCCGAGTACGTCGGCGGCGGCCTCGACCCCGACCTCCGCGACTTCCGTACGCGTCTCCGCGGCCATCAGATCCTGTGTGGTTTCGTTGAGCGTCGCGAGGCGCGTCTCGCGCGTCTTTCGCCCAGTGACATCCCGATAGACCCATAGATGTCCGTCGCCCTCCGAGAGCGCGATCGGATGGTAGCTCCGCGCGTACGTCCGTCCGTCAGCGAGCTCCAGTTCTTCGCCGTACACCGGTTCTCGTTCGTCGATCAGTTCCTCGATCCGGTCGACGAACGCCCCGGAGTCGGCGAACGTCTCGCTGACCGCTGTCGCCAGCCGGGCACAGTCCGCGCCGCGGATCTCGTCGGGACTCCCCGGCAGGTCGAACAGCTCGAACGTCTGCTCGTTGGCGGCGACGACGTTTCGGTCCTCGTCTTCGGCGAGCACGCCGACCGGAAGCGTATCGAACAGCGTCGACAGGAGCGCGTTCGTCCGTTCGAGTTCCTGCTCGCGCTGTTTGTACTCGGTGATCTCGCGAGCGATGCCGACCGCGTGGCGTGACCCGCCATCGGATCCGTTCTGGACAGAGACAGTGTCCCGGATCCAGCTAACCTCGCCCGTCTCGGGCGTCGTCCGATACTCTAGCTGTCCGCTGTCCCGCTCGCCGTCGACCAGTCGCCGGTAGAACCGACGGAACTGGTCGCGGTCGTCCGGGTGTACCGCCTGCGCGAGGTCGTCTTCCCACGTCGGCACCTCGTCCGCCGAAAGGTCGAAAAAGTCGTCGTAGGCCCCGTGTCTAGCGACCTCGTCGGTGTTACAGTCGATCTCGAAGATCACCGAGCTCGTGTGTTCGAGCGCGAGTTGCATCCGCTCGCGCGTCCGCTCGAGCGTCCGTTCGCGCGCCTTGCGCTCGGTGACGTCCGTCGCGATACCGAGGACGGCGCGGTCGTCGATGTCGCCGAACTCGTAGGGCTGTAATCGCGGCTCGAAGCTGTGCGTCTCACCGTCCGGATCGGGGACCTCGACCTCGGGCACACGCGTTGCCGTCCCGGTTTCGAGTACGTCGTCGAGATGGCGGCGGAACTGCTCGGCGGCGGGCGCGTCGAGCACCTCGGCGATGTTCGACCCTTCGATGTCCTCGACGGTGGTGTCGTGGAACGTCGCGAGCGCTTCGTTCGCCAGGAGGTAGTTCCCCTCCTCGTCGACGACGTAGAGCAGATGAGGGAGGGCGTCGACGATCTCGCGCAGTCGTTGCTCGCTTCGTTCGACTCGCTCCTGTACCCGATGGTGCTCGACGGCGTTCGTGATACGGTTCGCGAGCACCGCGTACTGGTCCGTACCGCCCCCCTTCTGGAGGTAGTCGGTCACGCCTGCGGAGATGGCGTCGCTGGCGACCTCTTCGGAACCCTTCCCGGTGAACAGCAGAAACGGGAGATCGGGATACCGCTCCCGGACGGCTCTGAGAAATTCGATCCCGTTCCGGCCGGGCATGTCGTAGTCCGACACGACACAGTCGAACTGGCGCTGTTCGAGGGACTCTCTCCCAGCACTCGCGCTGGTGACTGTTTCGACGGCGAACCGGTCGTCCTCGCGTTCGAGGAAGGTGGCGGTCAGATCTGCCAGGTCGGGTTCGTCGTCGACGTGGAGAACTCGGATGGTGTTTGAAGCCCCGCTGTTCATTATGTCGGACGTAGTCGAGACGGTCAATAACGGTTGGGGCGCGAGTGTCAGCGACTGAAACCGGTCGGGCGCGAGTGTCAGCGACTGAAACCGGTCGGGCGCGAGTGTCAGCGACTGAGGGTCCTGCCGTGCTATAGTAGCTCTTGAACGACATTGCACACATGATCGCGCGGTAGCGTGCGATCGAGTGTGCAGACGCCTTCAATCGCTACTATACCGCTACGCGAACCGCTCGGGGTCGATCCGCGAGAGGCGCATCGCGTTGCCGGTCACGCCGAGGCTCATCCCCATGTCGCCGACGACGACGGCGGCGGCCACGCTGACCAGCCCCAGCGGCACGCCCACCGCGAGCAACGCCTTGACGGCGAGACTCGTCCAGATGTTCTGCCGGATCACGCCGTTTGCGGTGTGTGACAGCGCGTACAGGTACGGTAGTTTCCCCACGTCGTCGCCCATCAGGGCGATGTCGGCCGTCTCCAGAGCGGTGTCCGTCCCGGCGGCGCCCATCGCGACGCTCACGTCGGCCGTCGCGAGCGCTGGCGCGTCGTTGATCCCGTCGCCGACCATCGCCACCTCGCCGTAGTCGGCCTGTAGCTCCTCGACGGCCGCGACCTTCTCGTCGGGCAGGAGCCCCGCGCGGTACTCGTCGACGCCGACCGCCTCGGCGACGGCACGCGCGGTGCCCTCGTTGTCGCCGGTCAGCATCACGACGCGCTCGACGCCCAGCTCCTGGAGTCGCTCGACGGCCCGCTTCGACGCCGGTCGCACCTCGTCGGCGACCGCGACGGCGCCCAGCAGGTCCGTCCCGGTCCCGACGAGGACGACCGTCTTGCCCTCGCGCTCCAACGCGGCGATCCGGTCGCCGGGGGCCGCCGCCTCGTCGCCTCCCGCTTCATCCGCGTCGGCCGTCACGCCGCCGTCGGTGATCGCGCGGTCGCCGAGGTCGAACCCCAGTTCGCGAAACAGCGCGGGGTTGCCCGCGTAGCAGGTCTCGCCGTCGATCTCGGCGCGGACGCCCTTCCCGGGGAGGCTCTCGAAGGCGTCTGGATCCGGGAGATCCGGAAGTCCGGTCGCCTCGGCGCGGGCCAGCACCGCCGCGGCGATGGGGTGTTCGCTGCGCCGCTCCAGTCCCGCGGCGTACCGCAGCAGCGTCCCCTCGTCGGTGTCGCCGAACGCGACGAGATCGGTGACCGCGAGTTCGCCCTTCGTGAGCGTCCCGGTCTTGTCGATGGCGACGGCGTCGACGGCGCCCATCGCCTCCAGATGATTGCCTCCCTTGACGAGGACGCCGTTCTTGGCGGCGCTGGTGATCCCCGAGACGACCGAGACGGGCGTCGAGATGACGAAGGCACAGGGGCAGGCGATCACCAGCAGCGTCAGCCCGCGGACGAACCACGTCCCGGGGTCGCCGGTGAACGTGATCGCGTACCCGGCGGCGCCCGCGGTGATCGGGTCGCCGATCGCCAGGGGCGGAAGCAGGGCCGTCAGCACGGCGAGGACGACTACGACCGGCGTGTAGTAGCCCGCGAACCGGTCGACGAACTGCTCTTTGTCGGTCCGTTTGTCCTGTGCGCCCTGGACCATCTCGATGATCCGCGAGAGCGTCGAGTCGCCCGCCGTCGACGTGACCTCGACTTCGAGATACCCCTCGGCGGCGATCGATCCGGCGTACACCTCGTCGCCTTCGGCCTTGTCGACGGGGACCGACTCGCCGGTGATCGGCGACTCGTCGACGGCGCTCTCGCCCTCGCGGACCACGCCATCCAGGGGGATCTTCTCACCCGGGCGGACGACCACCCGCTCGCCGACCGCCACGTCCTCGGCCGGGACCGTCACTTCCTCGCCGTCCCCGCTCGCTTCGCTGCCAGCCTCGCTCCCATCGGTCGCTCCGGCCGCCCGGACGACCGTCGCCTCGTCGGGCGACAGCTCCATCAGCTCCCGCAGGGAGTCACGCGCCCGGTCCATCGCGTAGTCCTCCAGCAACTCCGCGATACTGAAAAGGACCGCCAGCGTCGCCGCCTCGACGAAGTAACCGATGCCCGTGGCGGCGATGATCGCCGTCCCCATCAGCAGGTCGATATCGAGACTCCGCGCCTTCGCCGAGTAGTAGCCTCCGCGGACGACCGGCAGGCCGCTGGCGCCGACGGCTCCCAGAAAGAGGACGTCGGCGACGGACAGCGGATAGTCGAGGACGCTCGCCACCGCGACGTTCGCCCCGCCAAGCAGGAACTCGAAGGCGAGGCCGAGCGTCACCAGCACTGCGCCGACCCACGTCTTCTTCGCGCGCGGACTGGTCCACACCTCGGCGGGCGGCGCCACCTCGACGCCGCCGGACCCGCTCGCCGCGTCTCCTCCGTCCTCCGCGTCGCCGTCCCCGTCCCCGTCGCTATCGCCGCCCCCAACCACCTCGTAGCCAGCGCTCTCGATCGCGTCGATCACGTCGCGCTCGCCGATCCGCTCGGAGTCGTAGGCGACGCTGGCCGTCCCGGTGGTCGGCCGGAGCGTCGTCTCGACGACGCCCTCGACCCGGGCGAGGCGCTTGTCTACTTTCCCCGCACAGGACGGGCAGTCCATCTCGGGGACCGTCAGATCGACGGTCACCTCGCGGCGCCCGTCCCCGCCGTCGTTCCCCGCGCTCGGTTCGTCGGTCATTACCCGTCGGTAGGGGCGTCCCGTCGATAAGCCTTCGTTGGAATATTCCAAACGGGCGGCAGGGTGAGCCAGTAGCGCCGCTGTCTCGCTACAGCACCGGTGGCCCGTCGGCCACGTGGTGATCGGCCACGTAGCGCTTCGCGAGGCGTTCCTCGGCCCGCCGCAGTCGGTAGGTCAGCGTCGACCGCGGCACGTCGAGGTGAGCGGCGAGGTCGCCGACGTCGACCTCGCGGGGCGACTCGTAGTAGCCGTGTTCGACGGCGGCCCGGAGCGCGGCCTCCTGTTCGGGCGAGAGTCCGTCCGCGTTGCTGTCGGTGTCCCTCGCTGGCGCCCCCGCCTCCGTCGACCGGAGCATCTCCGTGCGGGCGCAGTCGCCGACGGCCTCCTCGAGGGCCGCGAAGAAGGCGCCCACGTCGCCGTCACCGGCGTGGATGACCCGCCAGGTGTAGTGGCGCCCCTCGTGGCGCGTCTCGAAGAGGACGCCGTCCCCCAGGTGGTCCAGCGCGATGTGCGGGACCGACGCGCAGGCGGGCGTGCGCTCCCACCGCGAGTACAGCACCCGCGCGTCGTCGGTCCGGTCGAGCACCTCCGTCGTCTGGGTGGCGCCACACGCCTCGCCGGCCAGACAGTCCGCGTAGTAGTCGCTGTCCAGGAACGCGGCCTCGACGGCGTCGAGCGCTTCGGGGGGTCCGGTGGCGTGGTCGACCCGCCAGAGGCGCTGGGCGGTGGCGTGCAGCGACAGCGACCGGACCCGGGCCTCCGGGTTGGCCGCGAGCGCGTCCGCCACCCTGTTACAGTCGGCCTCGTACTCCAGGGCGAAGACGAGTTCGCGCATACCCTCTGTAGGCGGCGCCCGGGGATAATCCCGACGGGCCGTCACTCCCGCCCACTCGACAGGCCGGACGGCGTGTGACTGGTACTAACATTCATAACTTCTCGCTGTCACGTCCGGGCATGATCGAGCATCTCTGGTATCTCCCGGCGCTTCTCGCTGGCGTGGCCGGGATCTACCTCGCGACATTCTGCCACGAGGTGGGCCACTCGCTGCCGGTGTTGCTCACCGGCGGGCGCGTCTCCGTCTCGGTCGGGAGCGAGACGGGACGGACGGCCAGCGTCGGGCCGTTGACGGTGACGGTCGGCGTCGACGGCGTGTGGAACACGCTGCGGTACGGCTTCTACGAACCACACGAACCCCCGTCGAAGGCCGTTCGCGCGCTGTCGACGCTCACCGGTCCGCTCGCGACGGTCGGCGTCGTCTCGCTGCTCGGGGCGGCGTTGCTGTCTCGTGGGACGAGCGGTCCCGTCTCGTTCGCGCTGGAAGTCGTCTTCTACGGCGAACTCTCCCGGGCGGTGGTGACCGTCGTTCCGATGACGTACTCGCGGGAGCCCTATACCGGGGTACCGAGCGACGGCAAGCGGTTCCTCCGATTACTGCGCTCGTGACTCGACAGTGTGTGTGTCGCCTGCTGCCCTCCTCCGAAGCGGTCCCGCCGACCGCCGATTCCCGACAGTCACCCGGCGACGCTCGTCCCCCCAGTCCGTCGGGGACACTGTTCGCCGCTGTCGTCGTCGCACGCACGCGCGATACCAGATGAAGTGACTTTTTAATGGATGGGGGCGTAGCCGGTGCCAAGATGTTCAACGCGATCGTGAGCGCGGACACGCTCCGAACGACACTCGATTCCGTGAGCGTGCTGGTGGACGAGTGCAAGATCCACCTCGAAGAGGACGGCCTCGAGATCAGGGCCGTCGACCCGGCTAACGTCGGGATGGTCGACCTCTCGCTGTCGGCGTCGGCCTTCGAGTCCTACGAGACCGACGGCGGCATCATCGGCGTCAACCTCTCGCGGCTCGAGGACATCGCGGGCATGGCCGACTCCGACCAGCTCGTCCACCTCGAACTCGACGAGGAGACGCGCAAGCTCCACATCTCCATCGACGGCCTGGAGTACACGCTCGCGCTGATCGACCCCGACTCGATCCGGCAGGAACCGGATCTGCCCGACCTCGATCTGGCCGCCGACATCGTCATCGAGGGGCGGGACATCGACCGGGCGGTCACCGCCGCGGACATGGTCTCCGATCACATCGCGCTGGGCGTCGACGCCGACGACGAACTCTTCTACGTCGACGCGGAGGGCGACACCGACGACGTCCACCTCGAACTCACCGAGGGCGACCTGATCGACCTCGTGCCGGGGGCGGCCCACTCGCTGTTCTCGCTGGACTACCTCAAGGACATGAACAAGGCCATCCCGAAAGACGCCGAGGTGACGATGGAACTGGGCGAGGAGTTCCCCGTCAAGATGCACTTCGACATCGCCGAGGGCGAGGGCCAGGTCACCTATATGCTGGCGCCGCGCATCCAGAGCGAGTAGGCCCCGTTCGCTTGCGCTCGTTTTCCCCGTATCGCGCTCGCGTTTCTCCTGGAACCGACGGCGCTCCGGTCGCCGCTCCGTCCCGACAACGGTAAACCCCACCGACCGCAAGCACGCACGAATGACAGAGCGTGCCGCGGCCGGGGACGCCGAC
>Ga0207813_100647_pt1 | contig 16880 bp, 17 predicted proteins | sample A23E3SouthBayCA_2_FD_187730 | JGI IMG/M metagenome (GOLD analysis project Ga0207813, IMG submission 187730) | Aerobic enrichment media microbial communities from Eden Landing Ponds, California, USA - A23 E3 (4) (SPAdes) | ecosystem: Environmental > Aquatic > Marine > Unclassified | place... | reverse complement strand
GGCGGCGGTGCGCCGGCGAATCCACGCAGGTTTTGAGCCCCCCGCCTGTAGCGTCCGGTAATGGACGAGGACCTCCGTGAGCGCGTCGAGGAGGCCGCGGAGATCGACGCACTCTACAACGCGCTCAAACACGACAGCGACGCACAGGTCGGTGCGATCATGGGGCCGCTGATGGGCGAGAACCCCGACTTTCGCGAGCACGGCGACGAGATCCCCGACGTGCTCGGCCCGGTCGTCGGCCGCGTCAACGGGATGGACGCCGACGAGAAACGCGAGCGCCTGGGCGACCTCGCGCCCGATCGGCTGGCCGAACTGGACGCCGACGACGAGGAGGACGACCAGCCGCTGCCGGACCTGCCGAACGTCGCCGACTACGACGAGGTGCGGATGCGCCTCGCGCCCAACCCCAACGGACCGTGGCACCTCGGGAGCGCCCGGATGCCCGCGGTCATCGGGACCTACAAGGAGATGTACGACGGGTGGATGTGCTGCCGGTTCGACGACACCGATCCCGTCACGAAGCGGCCGGATCTGGACGCCTACGACGAGATCCTCGACGCCATCGACTACCTCGGGTTCGAACCCGACGAGGTGATCAGGGCCAGCGACCGCGTCGAGATCTACTACGATCACGCCCGCGAACTGATCGACCTCGGCGGGGCCTACACCTGCTCGTGCCCGGGCGAGGAGTTCTCCGACCTGAAAAACAGCGGCGAGCCCTGCCCGCACAGGGACAAGGATTCCGAGACGGTCCACAAGGAGTTCGAGGCGATGGTCGACGGGGAGTACGACGCCGGTGAGATGGTCCTGCGGGTCAGGACCGACATCGAGCACAAGAACCCCGCGCTGCGCGACTGGGTGGCCTTCCGGATGGTCGACCGCGCCCACCCGCGCGAGGAAGCCGCCGAGTACCGCTGCTGGCCGATGCTGGACTTCCAGTCGGGGATCGACGACCACCTCACCGGGATCACCCACATCATCCGCGGGATCGACCTGCAGGACTCCGCGAAGCGCCAGGGGTTCGTCTACGACTACTTCGGCTGGGACTACCCCGAGGTGCTCCACTGGGGCCACGTCCAGATCGACGCCTACGACGTGGCGATGAGCACGTCGACGATCAAAGAGAAGATCGACGCGGGCGAACTCACCGGCTGGGACGACCCGCGCGCGCCGACCATCGCCAGCCTCCGACGGCGCGGCATCCGCGGCGAGGCCATCGTCGACGCGATGACCGAACTCGGGACGTCGACGTCGAACGTCGACCTGGCGATGTCGTCGATCTACGCCAACAACCGCGAGCTGATCGACGAAGAGACCGACCGCGCGTTCATGATCCGGGACGGCGTCGAACTCCCGCTCTCGGGCGGCCCGGACGCGGGCGAACCGCCGTACCACCCCAACCACGAGGAGCGGGGTCGTCGGACCGTGCCCGCGGGCGACGCCGTCCTGCTGGAGGACGGCGACGTGCCCGGGGCGGGCGAGCGCGTCTGGCTGAAGGGCTTTGGCTGTGTCGAGCGGACCGACGACGGCCTCGAATACACCGGCGCCGACCTCGACGTGGTCCGAGAGGGAGACGTACCGGTCGTCCACTGGGTCTCGGCCGACGAGAACCGCAGCGTGCGGATGCGGACGATGGACGGCGACGTCACCGGTCACGCCGAACCCGGCGTCGCCGACTACGGCATCGACGACCTGCTCCAGTTCGAGCGCGTCGGCTTCGTCCGGATCGACGACCTCGACGAGAGCGGTGACCCGGCCGTCCTGGCGTACTTCACTCACTCCTGATACTGCCGGTCCGGCTGTACGAGCGGCGCTCGTCGGCGGGTGAACCGTCGGCCGGGCGAGAGGGGGCCGCCGTCGCGTGAACCGTCGGTCGGGCGAACGCCGTATCCGAAGTCGGGACAATCTTTACGGTGTCCGGGACTGACCTGTTCACACATGGCAATCGACCCCGAGTTCGAGGACAATCGCGACATCGCCGAGGAACACGACGGACACAACGTCTGGGGTCCCGTCGACGAACCCGAGGAGCTGGGGATCCACGGCACACACGTCGCCGTCGACTTCGACATCTGTATCGCCGACGGCGCCTGTCTGGAGGACTGCCCGGTCGACGTCTTCGAGTGGGTCGACACGCCCGACCACCCCGAGAGCGAGATCAAGGCCGACCCGGCCCACGAGGACCAGTGTATCGACTGTATGCTCTGTGTCGACGTCTGTCCGGTCGACGCCATCGACGTCGACCCCGGCCGCGCGGGTCGTATCTGACTGTCTGACACCCTCGTTTTTCCGGCGACTGTTGCCGTCTCACCGCCCGGTGTCGCTGCCGTCCCGGAACAGATCCGTGAGAAGTGAGTCCTCCGCCTTCCGGAGGTGGGAGTGGAGGGTCGCCGAGGAGATGTCCAGCGATTCGGCGACCTCCTCGGCGTTCGCGTCCCGCGGCCAGTTGAAGTAGCCAGCGCGGTACGCCGCTTCCAGGACCTCTTGCTGGCGGTCGGTGAGGTCGTCGAGGTGGCCCTCCGAGAGCGCGCTGTCGGTCGCCTCCTCGACGCGGGCGCGTTCGCGCTTGCTGAGGACGCGCGTGTCGTCGTACCGTTCGGAGATCCGGTCCAGCAGCGTCCGGAGGTCCGTCTCGGAGGCCGTCTCCACGTCGTAGGTGACGCGGCCGCCGTCCGCCCGCGCTTCCCGGACGTTGCCGCCGTGGTCGACCAACATTCCGAGCAGGGCGTCGCCCGTCATCTGCCACTCGACCAGGCCTTCCCCCTCGTCGTCGCGGATGACCGAGACGGCGCCCGTCGCGGCCGCGGCCGGCGACTCGCGTGCGGTCACGTCGTGGATCACGAACGTGTTACCGATGTCGCGGTCCCCGCGGTCGGTGATCGGCGAGGAGCGACCTTCGTAGGTCCGGCCGTCGCGGTCGATCTCGGCGAGCGCGTCGTCCCTGGCGAAAGTCAGGCGCGACTCGTCGACGAGTAGTTCCACGTCCAGTCCGATGGCATCGGCGGCATCGCACTCGAGAATCTCCTTGGCGGACGTGTTGCAGTAGATGATGCGGTTCGCGTTGTCGACGATGACGACACCTGCCTCCGTGCCCAGCGTGATATCGCTCTCGGTCCCGTCCGCTCGGCTGTCTGAATCGCCATCTGACATACCCGAACAGGAGGGGCGGGGGTGCATAGAGAAACCACCTAGAGACATAGGGCCACGGCAGAAACCGATCCGTTCGGGCGATTTGTGCTCTCTCTCGGTGTGTGTACGGCCCGCTCCCCGGCGTAGTGTGTCCGTACGGTATCGCCGGATCGATCGGCCCACAAAAAGTAATACGCGTGTCACGATCCCCAGTCGATGGACGAACCAGTGACCAGTGGATCGTCCCGTCCCCTTCTATCAATTAGATATCATTACAAAAGACTATTACTGATCCGGGGGTGGTGTACCACTGAGGGGACTGACACCAATGCACACAGTCGTCCTGACGAAAGGCGTTCCCGACTTCAGGGAGGGTCAGGTATCGTTCGACGAGGAGGGCCACCTGGAGCGCGGGAAGACGCCGACGGTGATGAACCCGAACGACAAACACGCTCTCCGGGCGGCGCTACAGACGAAAGTCCGCCACGGGGGGACCGTCTCCCTGATGAGCATGGGGCCGCCGGGCTACATGGAGGTACTCCAGGAGGGGATGCGAGACGTCTACGCGGACGACCTGTATCTGCTGTCGGACCGGGAGATGGGCGCGGCCGACACGTGGGCGACGGCGATGACCGCCGCCACGGGCATCCAGAAACTCGACGAGGCCCCGGATCTGGTGTTCGCGGGCTTCAAGACCGCCGACGGGGAGACCGGCCACACGGGCCCCCAGACCGACTGGTGCCTGGACATGCCGCTGATCACGCACGTCATCTCGCTGGACGTCGACGAGGACGAGGGACGCGTGCGCGCAAAGCGCCTCGTGGAGGGCGACGTCGAGGAGATCGAGACCGTCGAGGCGGACCTCCCCGCCTTCGTCGTCGCCGATCCGGAGTTCGACTCCACCTACCGGCGGGCCGAACACCGGCTGAAACACAAGGACCTCCGGGAAGCCACGCAGGAGCGGGCCGACGAGTTCGGCGAGTACCTCGACGACGACACCGACACTGATCCCGACGATTGGGACCGCTTTACCATGTGGAACCACGCGGACCTGAACCTCGACCCCGATTACATCGGCCTGGACGGGTCCCCGACCATCGTCGCGGGCGTCGATCCGATTCCGAAAGCGCCCTCCGAGCGGGAGGCCACGATGGTCGACCCCGACGACAGCGAGGGGATGGAACAGGTCGTCGGGGAACTGACGCCGTACGCGGGGGGTGACTGACGATGCCGGAGATCGACCCCACCGAACACGAGATCGCCGAACTCGGCCCGAAGATCAAGGACGTCGACGACGCCGACGAACTGCGCGAGATGCTCGCTTTCGAGGAGGACGGCGAGGACCGCGTCCCCGTGAAGACGCTCATCGAGGACCGCATCGAGAAAGTCCAGGGCGACGACGAGGAGACCGACCCCGCCGAGATCGACCTCGCGGAGCTGACGGTCGCGGACGTCGCGAACATGGTCCGGGACATCGAGGACGTGGACGTCCTCGAAGACCTGCTCGAGCGCGAGAAGTCGGGCAAGGACCGCAAAACCGCCAGGGAGCGCATCGAGGGCCAGATCGAGGCGGTCACCGGCGGCGACGAGGACGAGGAGGCGGAGGGTCCCGAGTACGTCCCGCCCGAGGAGAAACACCCCGACCTCGACCACCCGACCAACGACAAGCAGTGGGTCGAGGGGGCTCGGGACGGCACCTACCGGGACATGTGGGTCTACTGCGAGACCCAGCACGGCGAACTCATCGACGTCTCGCGTGAGATGCTCGGCAAGGCCCGCGAGATGATGGACGCGTACAACGCCGACCCCGACGAGCACGGTGCCGGGGACGACGAGACGACCACGCCCTACGGCGGCGACGAGGGCGGCGAGTCCGAGGACGTTGTCGCGGTCCTGATCGGCGACGAGGTGTCCGACCTCACCGAGGAGGTCGTCGCCTACGGCGCCGACAGAGTCGTCTACTTCGAGGACGAGCGACTGGAGCGGTTCCGACACAGCCCGTACACGGAGATCATGGTGGACATGGCCCGTGCGGGCGGGGAGCTAGACGGGAGCGAGCGCGACCTCGACTGGAAAGCGTACGACGAGCCCCGGTACACGCTGTTCCCGGCGACGAACAACGGCCGGGACCTCTCGGCGCTGGTCCAGGGCGAACTCGACTCGGGGCTGGCCTCGGACTGCTCGGGGCTGTACGTCACGGACGCGATGATATCGAACCCGGCCAAGACCGGCGTCCCGGGCGACAGCAAGGAGTTCGACCGCATCCTGCACATGAAGCGGCCCGACTTCTCCGGGTTCGAGTACTCGACGATCCTCTGTATCGACAAGCCCTTCCGCGATTTCCACCCGCAGGGCGCGTCGGTGATCCCCGGGAGCTTCGAGATTCCCGACCCCGACGACGAGCGCGAGGGCGAGGTGATCGAACACGAGATGGACCTCGACGAGTCGTGGTTCCACGTCGACGTGACCGATTACGACACTCTCGAAGGCGGGATCGACCTCTCGGGCCACGACGTGGTCGTCGCGATGGGGCGGGGGATCGGCCGCTCGCCGACCGAGGGGATCGAACTCGGACTGGACCTCGTCGACGCGTTCGACGACGCCGCCTTCGGCCTCTCGCGGGGCGTGATCACCTCCTCGTACAACTTCGAGGGTCACGTCGAGCAGTACGTCGCGGAGGAGCGCCAGATCGGCGAGTCCGGGCAGGTCGTCGAACCGGACGTCTACGTCGCGGCGGGTATCTCCGGGGCGATCCAGCACAAGGTCGGCATGGACGAGTCGGACACGGTGATCGCGATCAACACCGATCCCGACGCCGACGTCCGGGAGTTCTCGGACTACTTCATCGAGGGCGATCTCTTCGAGGTGTTGCCCCGACTCACCGACGCGGTCGAGTCGGGCGAACTGGCTGGGGCGCTCGCGGAGGCGGACGACTGAGATGACCGAACACGAACACTACGAGGCTGTCGTCGTCGGCGCCGGGCCCGGCGGGGCCGCGGCGGCGGCGACGCTCGCACGCAACGGCGTAGAGACGCTCGTCCTCGAACGCGGGGTCGACGCGGGATCGAAGAACGTCTCCGGCGGCCTGATCTACGCCGAGGAGTCGGCGCCCTACACCATCGACGACCTGTTCCCCGAGTTCCGGGCCGAGGCGAGCGAACGGCCCGTGACGGAACACTACATCCACAACATCTCCGGGCGACAGGTCAAGTCCGTCGACATGACCGGCCTCCACGAGCACGACACCGAGTGGTCAGACGCGGTGTTGCGCCGCCGGATGGACTCGTGGCTGGCCGAGCGGGTCCACGAGCGGACCCGCGAGACCGGCGGCGGTCTCCTGACGGACGTCCACGTCACCGGCCTCCTGCGCGAGGGCGGCGAGATCGTCGGCGTCACCTGCGACGAGATCGACCCGATCCGGGCGGACCTGATCGTCGGCGCCGACGGCGTCAACTCCGAACTCGCCCGCGACGCGGGCCTGATGGACTGGGAGGAACCCGACGAGTGGTTCCAGGGCGTCAAGGCCGTCGCCGACATGCCCGAGGGTGCCATCGAGGAGCGGTTCGGTATCGGTCCGGACGAGGGCGTCGCGCACCTGTTCTCGGGCGACCTCTTCGAGGGCGTCCGCGGCGGGGGCTTCCTCTACACCAACGAGTCGTCGCTCTCTATCGGGACCGTTTTCCACCTCGACTCGATCGCCGCCGAACGGGCCGAACCCCAGGAACTGCTGGACTCGCTGTTGACCCACCCCTTGCTGACCCAGTGGCTCGGCGACGACTACGACGAGGTGGAGTACTCGGCGAAGCTCGTCCCCGACTCGAAGAAAGTCGCCCTGGAGTCACCCCACCGGGACCGACTCGTGCTGGTGGGCGACGCCGCCGGGCAGATGCAGGCCCAGGGCCCGATCATCAAGGGGATGAACCACGCCGTCACCGCGGGGGCGCTGTCCGCCGAGGCGTTCGTCGACGCCAGGTCCCGCAACGCCCCCGAACGGGCGGGCGAGCGCTACGAGGCGAAACTCGAAAACGAGGGGGTCATGGACAAACTGCGGCCGACGCGCTACCGGATCGGCGGCAGACTCGGCGAGATCGACCCGATCGACTCGCTGACGGACGGGCTGGCCGACTCCGTCGTGGGTCGGACGGCCGTCCGGGCCCTCGGGGACCGCGTCGAGTCGCTGTACAACTCCCCGTTCCTCGTGGGGATGTTACCGGACACGCGCACGCCGTACGTGACGCTGCCGACGGTCATCGCCGAGGAACTGGGGACCGAGGTGACTGACGAGAACACCATCGAACCGCCCGAACTCGACGACCGGATCGGCGATCTGACCTACGACGTCGACACCGGGAACCCCCACATCGAACTCCGGGACAACTCCTTCGCGGCCAGCGGGACGGCCGTGACGGCCTGTCCGGTCAGCGCGAAGGACTTCGGTGGCGGCTGTTACCGCGACGAGTACGTCGGCACCAACGGGAGCGAGGAACACGTCGTCAGTCTCGACACCCAGCCCTGCGTCGAGTGTGGCACGTGCGCTGTCGTCGCGGACACGGACTGGGAACACCCCCGCGGCGGTAAGGGCGTCGAGTACAAGCAGGGGTAGCATGCCCGACTACCGCGACCGGATCGATCGGCAGGCGGCGAAGGTCGAACGCGCGCGCGAGTCGTTCGATCCGCCCGCCGACCCGCCCGACGAGGAGCGCGCGCTCCGCTTTCTCACCGAGGGGTTCGGCCCGACGGTCGCGGTGTACGTCGACGCCCGGACCGGCGAGTGGGTGCGATTCGACGAGGAGGCATTCGAGCGTCTCGAACGCGCGATGAACGAGTGGCTGTCGCTGTACGCCGCCTGCTACGGCGTCGACGCGGACCCCGACTGTACCGTCCGGTCGGCCGCCGAGGCGCTACTCGACACCCACGACCTCGCGGATACGGCGGCTGTCCTGACCGGCGTCCCCGAGCGGTGACGCGCCAGGTGGCCCGACATGGGGACTCCGCCGTTCCTCTCGGACGACTGTCGTTACACACGCGTTATGATTTCGTGCAAGCGGCCGGGACGGTATCGCCACCGTGACCGAAGTCGTGCGGTTTTGCGTCTCAGAACCGGATAGACGTATTCGCCGAAGTGAGTGATCGATACGGGAGAAGTAGACGTGCGTTGTTACGACAGTTTTTTGTCAGCGACACGTGATCGACGTGCGTGGGAACGATGTCAGCACACACACTCACTTCGGGGCGTACGGCACTACAGATAGGCGGTCCGCTCGGGGACGCGATCGACTGGGTGGTCGGTGGGGTCGTCGACGTGATCCCAGTGACGTTGCAGGCGATCCTCGTCTTGCTGATCGGACTCGTCGTCGCGTTTCTCCTCGGGAACGTCGCCACCGGCGTCGCGACCAGGATGCGCCTCGACGAACGGGTCGACGAGACGCCCCTCGGGACGCTGTTCGGTGACGGGGAGCAAGCGGTCGCGGACGGCGTCGGCCAGGCGGTCAAGTACCTCGTCATCGCGATCACGCTACTGGTCGCCATCGGCCTGTTGAACGTCAGCGCCATCTCCCGACTGAACCAGACGCTGTTGCTGTACGCGCCGCGGGTGCTCGCGGCGATCCTCGTCGGGATCGTCGGGTTCGCTGCGGGCCGGGTCGCGTTCAGGCTGGTCTCGGGGGCGCTCGAAGGGCGCGGTCTCAGCGACCGCGTCGCCGGGACGCTCCTGGGCGGGGCTGTCGACCCCGAGGAAGACGTTCTCGCGGGCGCGACCGCCCGGGTCGTCGAGTACTACGTCTATCTCGTGACGCTGTTCGTCGCGGCCGACGTCCTCCAGCTGTCGCCCCTGGAGGCCGTCCTCTCGGGCGCGGTGTTCTACGCGCCGCGGCTCCTGGCCGCTGGCGCGGTCGTCCTGCTTGGCGTCGTCGTCGCGAAGGTACTCGGGAGCGTCGTCACCGGCTCCGAGACGGCCGCGCGGACTCCCGCTCCCGAGGTGCTCGGCGAGGCGGCGAAGGCCGTCGTCCTCCTCGTGGCCGGGGCCGTCGCACTGAGCGTCGCTGGCGTGAACTCGACGCTGCTGATCGTCGTCTTCGCCGTCGTCCTCTTGCCGCTGGGGCTGGCCCTCGCGCTGGCTGTCGGCCTCGCGGTGGGCTACGGCGGCCGCGAGTTCGTCCGCGAGAACATCGACGAGTGGACCTGAAGCCGACGGACTGGTCGCTCTGACCGGTCTCGTCTCCCGGCGATTGCCGCGACGGTCATCGGGGATCGCCGCCGCCGAACTGCGATTTCTCCCGCCGCTATCCATCGTATAAAAACGTGACAAACACTATGTATCGTGGTGTGGTATCACGAGGCATGGAGCTCACAACGAAACTAGAGTTCGACCACGACGACCGGCGCGACGTGTACGACTACGTCGAGAGTCACGGCTCGGTCGAGCCCGAGGCGGCGCGGCGGGCGCTGAACATGGACCCGCGGGCGTTCGGCCACCACGTCGCCATCCTCAAGCGCGACAACGTCCTGGTCGAGGTCGACGGCGAACTCCGCATCGCCTACGACGACGAGGTCAAAGCGGAGTTCGAGACCGACGGGATCGACGTGACGATCAGGCGCGCCCGCGAGGAGGACCTCACTGGTCTCGTGGGCGTCATCCGGCAGGCTATCGGCGACGGGAGCTACGTCGACGCCGAGACGGTCGCGGACGTGATCGACCACGAGGAGGTCCTCTTCCGGAACAACGAACTCGAATCGCGGGTGTTCTTCGTCGCCTGCATCGACTCCGAGGTGGTCGGCTGGGTGAACCTCACCACCAACGAGACGGAGAAACTCGACCACACGGCGAAACTGACGCTCGGCGTCCTCGAACGCTACCGCGGCCACGGCATCGGGTCGGAACTCCACGAGCGCGGTCTGTCATGGGCCGAAGACAACGGCTACGAGAAGATATACAACAGCGTTCCGGCCACCAACGAGGGAGCCATCGAGTTCCTCGAAGACCACGGCTGGGATACCGAGGCGGTCCGGGCCGACCACTACAAGATCGGCGACGACTACGTCGACGAGGTGATGCTCGCCATCGAACTCTAGGGGAGGCGCTCGTCGGCGTCCTCCAGCGGATCGGCGACCACGCCGTCCTGCCGGCCGAGCACCCGTGCGTGGCCCGCGCAGACGGGTCTGTTCTCGGCCCAGGGGACGTGTAACTCGAAGGCCGCCCGCTCCTCGCAGTCGTCCTCGCTACACTCCATGGCGCACCGCCATGCCAGCGGCTACCGCGCGCAGTGACAAAACGTTGCCCTCGGACACCGCCGCGAGACTGACGGTCAGTCGGAGCCGACCAGTCCGCCGAGCTCCTCTGCGAGCGCGACGCCGATGTCGATCATCGCGTCGTCGCCCGGATGGAGTACGTCGGCCGTGAGGCCGCGCCCGCGGGGGAGCAGGTCGCCTCCCTCGACGAGATGGAGGTTCCCGCGGTCGGCGGCCGCGACCGCCTCGCGGAGCGCCTCGCGGTACGCCTCGAAGTTCTCGTGGTCGCCCTGGTCGCCCGCACAGAGTTCGGCGAAGTACGGGAAAAGGGTGATCGCGACCACCGGCTTCTCGGGGTTCTCGGCGGCGACCGTCTCGACGACATACGAGACGCGCTCGCGGAACTCCGGGACCGAAAACCCCGCGACCATGTTGACCGACAGCGCGAGCGTCGCCGCGTCCCAGTCGTCGCGGGCGGCGATGTGATCGGCAATCTCGGGCTCGCAGAAGGCCGATCCGGCGGTCCCGAGGTTCAGCGCGTCGGTGCCGAGTCGGCGCGCGGTCTGTGCGACGTAGGTGAGGTGGGGCGCCGTCGCGGCGATGCCCCGCGTGATCGAAGTACCGTAGGCGACGAGGGTGTCGTCGGGCAGTTCCTCGGCCCGCGGCGGCCGTCGGTCGCCGTTGACGCCGTGGTAGGCGACCGGTTTCGAGCGGTGGGGCAGGACCAGTCGGCACACCCGCGGGTGAACGGGGTACTCCGCCGCGACCTCCTCGCGGATCTCGTCGACGCGGTCGGGGGTCGACAGCGCGACAGTCGTCGGTTCGGTCCCGATCTCGAACGACTCCCGACCCTGGAACGGGCCCCAGTACGGGCGGACCTCGCAGGGGTGCTCCGGCGCCGAGAGGGTCACCTCGACGGTCTCCTCGGTGACGAACCGGATCTCGGCGCCCGCGGGGCGCCGGTAGTTGGCCCGCGCGCCCTCGTTGAGTTCGGCGCGGGTCGTCTCGGGGACCCGCTGGAAGACGCGGCCGTCGGCGTCGGGGGCGTCGGCCAGTTCGGCGACGTTGTGCAGCGAGACGTCGTCGTGGTGCATGCCGGGTGAGCGAGGGCCGAGGGCTTAGGCGTTGTCTGTCGTGACTGCCGGTCGTATCAGAGCACGACCACGAGAACCATCACCAGGAGGATGCCGACCGACAGCACCAGTTGCAGGACGTTCGAGGTGAGCATTCCCACGAGCGTCACGACGGCGGCGCGGGCGCTGGCCTCGACGTCGTCGTTCTCGCCCAGTTCCAGAACGAACACTGTCCCGGCCGTCCCGAGCAGGAAGCCGATAGGGCCGAACACGAACAGACCGACGAACCCGACCAGCGACGCGATCAGCACGGTCTTCGTCTCGGCGCCACCCGCCTTCGCCGAGATGGCGCCCGCGAGTGTGTCGACGGCGATCAGCAGCACCGCCAGCAGGACGAGCCCGGAACCCACCAGCAGGCCGGGTTCGGTAAAGCCGGTGTGCCACCAGTAGAGCACCACGCCCGACAGCGAGAGCAGACCGCTGGGGAGTACGGGGACGACGCTCCCGGCGACGCCGCCGATCAACAGGGCGAACGCGAGCACAGCGACGATGTCCACGGGCAGAGATCCGAGGACGGATTGGAGGGGGATCACTCGTATCGCTCCAGTTCGTCCCGGGCGTAGGGGGGCCCGTACCGTGAAACCAGCGACCCGGCGATCCGACCGACCGCGCGCATACACTCCGCTTGCGAGGGGTAGCCCAGGTCGGCGGCGACCTGTTCCCAGTCGTGACACTGTAGGGCCTTCCGGACGAGGAGGCGCTCCTCGCGGTCGTCGAACGTCGTCCCTTCGGCCGAGCCGTCTACTCTGTCGACCGTTCCGCCAGCGTCGATCAGCCATCGCACCGCCAGCAGTCGCAGGGGTCGGGGCGCGGTGTCGAAGATGCCCGCGCCGCTCGCCATTCCCGCGAGGAGTCGCCACTCCCACGGTGAGAGCTCCGGGTCCGGGACCGCCTCGACGCTCCGGAGTGTCTCGCGGATCACGTCGGGATCGGCGTCGTCAAGCGGGTCGGTCAACATCCCCGTGACCCGGTCGGCGAACCACTCACTGTGTCGACAGTGGAGGCCACGGCCAGCCTCGTTCGCCGGGCGGAGCATGACCGCCGAGTACTCGCCGCTAGCGTCGTTGCGTGTCGTCGAGAGGTGGACGGTCCCGTACCCGTTCGCGCGCCAGAACCGGAGCAGTCCCGGTGTCGCGCCGTACCCGGTGCCGAACCAGTCGACGGTGTCGGCGAACTCCTCGTGGACCGCGTCGAGCAGCGCCGACCCCAGTCCCCGCGAGCGGACGGTATGGTGGGTCGCGATACGCAACACCCGAAGCCCCTTCGGGACGCCCGCGTCCTCGTCGCGGAGCTGGCTGGTCAGCACGTCCGGGATCATGTTCCCGCGCACCCGCTCGCCCTCGTACATGCGCGCCCGCAGGTCCGCGGGGAGCGCTCCCTCGCGGGCCAGCAGCGCGACAGAGACGACGCGACCCTCGTCGGTCAGCGCGCGGACGGCGACGTTGGGCGCGTCGAGCAGGCGGGCCAGGTCGTCCGGTTCGGTGCGATAGTGGGCGTAGACCAGCAGGCCGAACGCCTCCCGCAGCAGGTGCTCGTCGGCCAGCAGGTCGGCGGCGTCGAGTCGCCGGTAGGTCGCGTTCTCGGGGGTCGCGTCGGCGACGAGCTGGTCCGCGGGTGGCCCGGCGTCGAGCATGAGTGCCCGGAACGCCCACACCTCGACGGGGTCGCCCGCGGCGTACCTGATCGGGTCGTCCATCCGGACCTCGGTGACGGCGTGGGGGGCGTCGTCGAGTCGGTCGCGAAAGCGAACAGAAAAGCCCCGCCCGGCCCCCTCGTAGCCGTGGACCGTCGTCACGAACGCCGTCGCGCAGTCGGGCGCCAGGAACCGTTCCAGCAGGGCCACCGGGAGCGCCGCCGCCTCGTCGACGACGACGGCGTCGGGCCTGTCTGCTGACTCGTCAGTCCCGTCGACGACGTCGGCCGCCGCCGTCGGCCGTTCGAACCGGATCCGCCCGGCCTCCGTCTCGATCCGGTGGCGGTTCTCCGGGTGGTCCGTCTCGGCGAGTGCGCCGACCGCGGCGAGTCGCTCGGCGGCGCGGTCGAACACCGCGGCAGCGTTGCGGTACTGCCCCGCGGTGACGAGCACGTCCGCCCCCTCCAGGGCGAGTGCCGCCGCGGCCAGCCCCGCCGCGCTCGATTTCCCGCGGCCGCGGTCGGCCTCGACGACGACCGCCTGTTCGGGTTCGCCGAGCGCCTCCAGCGCGGCGACGGCCTCGACCTGGTCGCCGGTCAGACAGCCCTCGTAGACGTGGGCCGGAAAGGTCGCGCTATCGGGAGGGGTCGGGCCCGCTACCGCCGACTCGGACAGTCGTGGCGCCGGGTCGGTCAGCCCGTCCCGGCGCACCTCGTCGTCGTCCGCGTCGACGATGGCGATTCCCGGGTGTGCCCGGAGCAGGTCGACGAGTCGTCGACGGAAGTTCCCGTTCACGTCTTCGACGTCGAACGGCGGGACAGCGAGCGTCTCGTCGAAGCCGTCGCGGCGGGCGGGCCACTCGTCGAGGGGCGGCGCGAGGACGAGGAGCAGGCCGCCGCCGTCGACGGCGCCGACGGCCCGGCCGACGGCGTTGGGCCGACACTCGTCGTGGCAGTCGAGGACGACGGCACCGCGGGTCGTCCCGAGGAGGTCGCCCGCGCGTTTCGGCTCCAGCGACTCCCACGGGAGGCCCGCGCCGGTCCCGAGGTAGGTGACGCTCCCGTCGTCGAGGTCGGTCGCGTCGAGGGCGGCGACGGCGGCCTCGCGGGTCGTATCGGCGCTACCCGCGAGCACGAGGAGCCGCCGTTGGTTCGTGGTTCGGGCCTCCGCGCGCAGCGCCGCCGCGACGCCCGCGGCCGTAGTCATACGTGACACTGGATCACCGAAGGGTAAGGGCTCTCCGGTGTTTCGAGCGGGCAGTCGCTGGCGATCCGGTGTGCGCCCGAGCGCGACATCGGCGTGCAACGGCCTCGCACGCTCCCGAGTCTTCGAAAGGGCTTTTAGGTCAGCTATGCCAGTTGGGTGTACAGCCTGCGCGGGGTTGATGATGCTCCTAGCCTCTCAGGGTTCTGCGCCGCCTCATTCTGGCGGCGCCGGGGTAACGCCCGGAACGGCGGGGGAGCGCGAGCCCACGCGCAGGAGGTGATCCACCAATGCCAGTATACGTAGATTTCGACGTACCTGCGGACCTCGAGGACGACGCTCTCGAGGCTCTGGAGGTCGCGCGCGACACAGGCACCGTGAAGAAAGGAACTAACGAGACGACCAAGGCGGTCGAGCGAGGCAACGCGGAACTCGTCTACGTCGCCGAGGACGTCCAGCCCGAGGAGATCGTCATGCACCTGCCCGAACTGTCCGACGAGAAGGACATCCCCTTCGTGTTCGTCGGCACGCAGGACGACGTCGGTCACGCCGCCGGTCTCGAGGTCGGGAGCGCGGCCGCGGCCATCACGGACGCGGGCGACGCTCGCAGCGATGTCGACGACATCGCGGGCAAGATCGAGGAACTCCGCTGAGGTGAGCGAGGATGTCAGCTGAAGAATCCGACGGAGACGGCGGTTCCACGCCCGCCGAAGTCATCGAAGTCGTGGGCCGCACCGGGATGCACGGCGAGGCCATGCAGGTCAAGTGCCGGATCCGGAGCGGTGAGAACCAGGGGCGTATCATCACGCGGAACGTGCTCGGTCCCGTCCGCGAAGGGGACGTGCTCCAGCTCCGCGAGACCGCACGCGAAGCCGACCAGATCGGGGGCCAATAATGCCGCGAAACCGCGAGTGTGACTACTGCAGCGCGGACATCGAACCCGGCACGGGCACGATGCTCGTCCGCACCGACGGCACCACGATCCACTACTGCTCCTCGAAGTGCGAGAGCAACGCCAACCTCGGTCGCGAGGCGCGCGACCTCGAGTGGGCCAGCGAGGACGACCGGGCGGCCGCTGACGAAGCCAGGGAAGCCGAAACCGAGGACGCCGACGTCGAAGACGAGACCGAGGCCGACGAGAGCGACGAGGACGAGGAGTCCGACTCTGCGGCCGACGCTGACGAAGCCGAGGAAGCAGACGAGGACACCGAGTCCGACGCCGACGAAGCCGACGCCGACGAGGCTGACGAGGGCGCCGAGGAAGAGGAGGCCGAGGCATGAGTCCCGAGAGACGGTCCGGCTCGCTCCGCTCGCGGGCTGCGACTCTCGACGCTCCGCTCACCATGGGGTGGTTCGCGTGAGCCACCACGACGAGCGCACGTTCGTCATGGCCAAGCCCGACGCCGTCCAGCGCGGCCTCGTGGGCGAAATCATCGGTCGCCTCGAAGAGCGCGGCCTGAAACTCGCCGGTGCGAAGTTCATCCAGATGGACGAGGACCTCGCTGGCGAGCACTACGCCGAACACGAGGACAAGCCCTTCTTCGACGACCTCGTCGACTTTATCACCAGCGGTCCGGTGATGGCGATGGTCTGGGAAGGTGCCGACGCGACCCGGCAGGTCCGCCAGATGATGGGCGCGACCGATCCGGCCGAGGCCGCTCCCGGCACGATCCGGGGCGACTACGGCCTGGACCTCGGACAGAACATCATCCACGGCTCCGACCACGAGGACCCCGGCGCTAACGAGCGCGAGATCGACCTGTTCTTCGACGAGGACGAACTCGTCGAGTACACTCGCGCCGACGAGCCCTGGGTCTACGAGGACGAGTCGCACTGAGCGGCGGGGGTTCGGTCCCCGCACCCGCTCGATCCGAGTTGGTGAGTCCCGGAACTGCCGTCCGGGGCTGCCCGACTTGCGGCGAATGATACCTTTTTATCGTGGCGTATCATACAGAGTGGCGTGCAGTCGACCTCGGCGGGTGACATCAGGGCGGTTCTCGAGGAGTCGGGACCGGACTACGAGGAGTTCTCGTTCGAACCGGCCAGCAGCGGCAACAGGGCCGACGTGTACCTGGTCAGTCTCGTCTACGATGGCACCGAGTACGAGGTCGTCGTCAAGTTCAAACCGGAGGGCGACGACCGGTTCGCGGTCGAACCTCGCCTCCACGAGTACGTCGCCGACCGGACCGACGTCCCGGTGCCGCGGATCCTCGTCTTCGAACCGGACCCGGTCCGGGACGTCCCGCCGTACTTCGTGACCGAACGCGTCCACGGCGAGGAACTCGCCGACGGCTTCGGGGATCTGACTCGGGACGGCTGGGACCGCGTCGTCGAACAGGTCGGCAGGATCCTCGGTGACATGCACTCGGGTATCGGATTCGAGGCCTACGGCCGCCTGGTCCTGCGGAAAGACCGCATCGCCATCGACGACTGGCGCGGGGACTGGCGGGACTACTTCGCCGACCTCACCCGCGAGCACGTCAGCAGGCTCTCGAACACGCCGTTCGCGAACGTGACCGACCGGGCGCTGGCGGCCCTGGAGAGCGGTCTCCCGA
>Ga0207813_100645_pt1 | contig 16908 bp, 30 predicted proteins | sample A23E3SouthBayCA_2_FD_187730 | JGI IMG/M metagenome (GOLD analysis project Ga0207813, IMG submission 187730) | Aerobic enrichment media microbial communities from Eden Landing Ponds, California, USA - A23 E3 (4) (SPAdes) | ecosystem: Environmental > Aquatic > Marine > Unclassified | place... | reverse complement strand
GTCCTCTATCCGATCGCTATCGCACGGGCCGGTGGGGTAGCCTGGTATCCTTCGGCCTTCGGGTGGCCGTAACCGCGATTCGAATTCGCGCCGGCCCATACCATACAAAGCCTTTTTCCCGGGTTTCCTAACAGTTAGCGGCCGCTCTACGGGGTGGTCGCTGTGAGTATTCAGCGGGCTCACGAGCTGTCCATCTGCGACTACTGCGGCGGCTACATCGAATCACCGCGACAGCCGTGCCCGGCGCTAGACGAGGGGGTGTGTCGTCCATGAGCCGTGCTAGCCGGAGCTGGCAGGCGAGCGACGACCTGCCTCAGTCTGTTGGTGGCCCGTCGACGTTGTCGATGCCCGACGACTGGACGCTGTCGACGGCGTGGAAGCGCGCACAGTCCGAGAACGACCGTGGTGGGGCCATCAACGACGCCGAGCGTGTGGTCTACCTGAGCGACGGCGACAGCACTCATCGCGTGCTGTGGGCGCTACAGGGCCGCACACTCGTCGCAGACTGCGACTGCGCCGGCTACCAGTACCACGGCGGCTGGTGTGCCCACGTCGCTTCGCTGTGGTGGCAGTGGGTCCGCGGACAGATCGTTGTCGCACATCTCGATACCGGCCGCGAGTACCCATCACCACCAGCATGGCTCCGCCTCGACGACGAACCGACCGCTTTCAACCAACTCACTCCTGCCGAACTCGACGCTTACCTGACCTGTGACCTCGGAAGCCTCGGGGTTCGGGAGTACGCCCGACTCTCCGGTCGCTCGCCCGGAACCATCGGGAACCTACTCCGCTCTGCCCGTGACGAGATGGAGGGCCGCCGATGACACAGGCGCGCACGCCCGCCCTAGCGCGTGACCTTCTGGCGACCCCATGGGGGGCTGTCCTACACGTACCAACATCGGCGTCCGTCACCGCGCCGTATGGGGATTCGTCCCCGTCTTACGAGGAGGTGGCTAGTCAGACATGACTGGTGGAAGCCAACTTCACGAAGAAGATGGGAGTGACAAAATCACCTTCCGTCTGTCGACCACGCTGAAAGAACAGTACAAAGAACAGGTCGACAACATGAGCGCCGATCTAGAGGAATACGTTCGTCAGCGCGTTTCGGAGCCGGAGACTGATGGCGGGCTCGAACCATATACTGACCCGGACAATCGAGAACTTGCCATTGCCTACCGGACGCTCTGCGAGAAGCGCACTGATAACGGCATTGTCCGAGGGGAAAGCGCGAAGCGTGCACTTGCTCAGGCTGTCGATAGTATCGACCAACAAGACGCACAGCGCCTTCTTGCCCGACTTGAGAAACGCGGGTATGTCCACCTTCAGAACGGGATACCACCAAGCGACTACACCGCTGTCCACGTCCGACCGTTCTCACGTAAGGGTGGAACTCAGAACCAAACTGCCGATGCGTGATTTCCGTCTTGCTTAGTTAATTATTAACTAAGCAACAGGTTTTATTTTGTATATCGCCCCATCAAAGACTATGACTCGAAATACAACCGGTGTATCGATGCCCGAGTCAATGGTCGAAAACATAGACGAGAGCTACGTAGCGGCCGGATATCACAGCCGATCCGATTTAATCCGAGATGCGGTTCGTGACAAGTTATCTCAGATTGAACGCCAGTCAAAGTAACCTGTTTCTCTATTCTCTGCTGTTGACAACAAGCGAGAACCCTTGGTAGTAGTGCCACTATCGCCGGCCGCATGGCCGCCAGCGAGGAAACAGACAGCTCCCAACCCGCGGACCCTTCTACAGTAGCGGAATTAGAGGCGCTACCGTACAGCGAGAAACAGCGTCTCGCTGGGGAACACGGGTACGGGCGAATTGTCGGTGTAGAGGAGGCAGAATTAGAGAATTTTCTCACAGATACACTCGCACTCAGTGAGAGCGAGAACGTCGATAGTGGCAACGATAGCGAACCGGAGGGAGGAACCCAGACAGTGACAAACTCAGAGAGTACGAGCGCCAGCACAGAGACACAGACAGACGCCATCTCCGTCGGTCACGAGGGGAAAGAGAAGCTATCCCCTGAAGGAGCGCCAGACGACGAAGGAACAGCAGTAGAACCACCCAGCGGTGTCGACTTAGACGGGCTGTCACCAGACGACCTCGAACCGAGTGAGTCGGAGTCACCAGCGAACCAGAGCGAGAATAGCGAACACGCTGAGAAACCAGAACAGCAGGAGCAGAACGACAGTAGCGAGAACAGCGAGGATAGCGGTGGCTTGTTGGACCGGATACGCGGCAATAGCGACCGTTCAACAGACGAAATCGTAGCGGAAGCAGATAGCGAGGGAGAACGACAGCGCCGCGAGGAAGTCCGTGAGACGTTTGCTGATGCCTTCGGGGAAGAGTCAGGAGAGAGCGGCGATAGTGCCGAGGAACAACCCGACTCCGGCGGTGACCACTCACCAGCGGGAACCCAGCAGGCCAGCGGCATGGTAGTTGATGAGACGGTCGTGAAGCACCTCATTGGAATGCCCTTCTCGATGACCGCGACGATGACTGACTGGGAGGGCTGGGAACTCTCTGGACAGGAGAAAGCGGCCAATGCAGAGCTGTTCATCGCCATGTGTGACGAGCACGATGTCGATGTCGGCCCGACAGCGATGTTCGCTCTATCGATGCTGGGAACCGCTGGGGGCCGAGCGATGCGCTATCGTCGCCATCGAGATACTGGCTCGGTTGAGACTGACCGGAAACAGAGCGAAGACGCTCCTGAATTCAACGACGACGTGACAGCGGTACGCGGTCAGGACGGCCGCCGAGATCGCCGCGACACTCGCGCCGAACACAGAGCAGAACAGAGCGAGAACAGCGCAGAAAGCGAATTCGATTTTGAAGACAGCAGTACCTGGTAATCATGCAGGAAATCATTCAGCAGCTCGCGTTAGTAGCGAGTCAGGCAGACGAATCGCCCGAAGAACGAACGCAGCGACTCAAACAAGTTGCCGACGACAGTGGTGCAACGGCCCGGACACTCTACGAGGTGGAGGAAGATCTTCGCGGACTGGGATGGTCCGCTCTTGTCGACAATGAGGAAACACTCGACCAGATCGAGGCGAAGCTACAGGGGTTCGCTCCGATGTTCGGCCTCGACCCACAACGCGCGGAGGACCAGTTTGGTCCTGAGACATTTATCCATCTCTTCTCGCAGTACGCGCTTGCGAGGCCGGAGGCGACAGCCTATGCTATCGCTACGCTTGACGACGTACTCACCCGGCGTGGGCTGTACGATGAGCTTGACGTCGACGTACCGGAACCCGGCGAGTACAGCGGCAGCGAGGGGCAGTAGCAAGCGATGGATATTGACCTGAGCGAAATCTCGGTCATCCTCGGCCAGAAGAACTCGGGGAAGTCAGTGCTATTCGAGCACCTGCTGACCCAGACAGAGCGCTACATCTGTATCGATCCGAACGCCGAGCATGGGCCACCGGGTGCGGTGTTTCCCGATAATCCCGGTGACGTGCTCGACCACTGGATGCGCGGCAACACTCAGCAGGTGATTCGAGAGAACCCGTTCACCGAAGATGTCCTCGACGAGTACCTTCGAGCGTTCGGCCAGCTCAAGCGGTGTTACCTCTATCTCGATGAGGCACACAACTGGATGTCCGCACATCATATTCCCGAAGTCCTTCAGCACCTCGTGAAGTGGCACGTCACCCACGCTAACTGTGGATTAGTACTCGCCGCTCACAAGGCGAAAGAAGTCCACGATCAGATCTGGACACAGACGGACAACTACCTGATTTTCGCCTACGGAGACCACGAAGACAGCAAGTTCAGTAAGGTGAGTATCCCCGACAAACACCGGGTGACCGAAATGGACCCGAACGCGTACCAGTTCCTCACGTACAAAGATGTGGCTGGAGCATCATCGACTATCCGAGGGCCGGTTGAGATTCCGGCGCACTTACGATAGCGTAAAATAGCGCGTACAGACTTCTCGCGGCCATTCGCTATCGGTGTTGTCAACAAACAAATACTGAATCATCCCTCGCGGCAACTACTGGTCGCATGGTTTCGACCAGCACAAGCGGAAACTCGGAGTCGGGTGGGTCACCCAGTAGCTCCGGGTCCAATGGTATCGTCGAGTTCCTGAAAACGCCCATCGGGATGGCTGCTGTCGGCGGGTTCGGGGCTGCAATCATCGCGGGCTACTTCATCATCTGAATCATGGCACTACAAGTCTCTGAACGGAACGCTGCTATCGGTGCCAGCGCGGCGGCAGGGCTTCCCGTTCTGATGTCGGCAGGAGGTATCAACATCGAGGATCGACTGGTGGATGTATCGAATGCAGTGTTTGAGGGTGACCTTGGCTCTGCATCGATGGTGACCGGCGGGGCCTTCTCGCTCATCGGGCTCGGGCTCATCGCGGCAGCATGGGTCGGCCCGCTTCGGGGCTCGCTCGGGATGCTCGCTATCGGTATCGGAATCGGCTTCGCTATGCTCGGTGTCCAGAGCTTCGACGCTGCACGGAGGGCCAACTGATGACCGACGAAACACTCAGCACGGAACTCCAGTACGCGACAGTCTCGGAGAACGTCGCGGGTACGCCGACGCCGATCACGACCTGGGACGTGCCGGAGGGAATCGCTATCTCTATCGCACAGGGATCGCCGGCGATTCTCGACGTTGAAGCCAAGGACGGCGGCAACGTCTCGCGCTCGACGAAGATCGGCTTCGGCTATCGGGAACCAAACGACCCGCTGGATTCGTGGACAGTCATCAGCGAGTTCGCCGTCTCTCCATTCAACACGCTGTCGCTGAAGGACCAGCAGTCCGGCGAGAACGCACAGCGCCGCCGGGTTCGGTTCCTCCGTGACCGAGTTCCAAATGGGCGGCTGACGCTGGAAGACGCTGACGAGCTGGCACTTCTGGTGAACGGCCCCGACGTGGTCGACCCGGCAACGCTGTTCTTCAACTACCCCATGCAGGTGGACAACCGGTAGACCATGAGCGGAGCCAACGCACGGCCGGGGAAGACGGTCTACCTCGGTTCCGAGATGTTCGATTTCAAGAGCTACCAGCCCGGTTCAGAGGGAATCGTCGCGACGACGAAGGTCCCGAGCACGCAGGTCTGGAAGGTTCCAGTCGGGATGCCGCTAGTGGTAGCACTCGTCGGCAAACAGACAGCGACGGCAGCAGGGGGCGACACTACCACGGTCGACCTCACTCCCGAGGCCCCGATCGTCGACTACATGGACGACGTGACTGCCGGCGAGTACACGACTGACGCCTCGCTCGTCGGCTACTTCGACAGCGACGGTGACGGTGACCCGGATACGCTCATTACTGACAGCACAGACACGCAGTACACGGGCACGTTCGGGACTGACGGCGATTTCGTTGCGTCGGCAGAGCTGAAAGAGACGACTGGGAACGGTGATGTCTCAGTCGCCTTCTACGCGGTGATGCGCCACGGGCTGACGAAGATACAGAAGCGCAACAGCGGGAAGGGCAATGTCTCGCAGGAACTTCAGAGCGAAGACAGTATCACATGCGCGTTCTCGAACCCGGATTCGCCGGAGACGGACCGCCAGATCACATGGGACGGACGCAACAGCGGGATGCGCGGTGTGCTCCCGCCGAAGTTCAACATGGACCTGCTGTTCTTCGACACAGAGTTCGCCACGGCTGTCGAGGCAGCCGACGCGGAGAACGTCGAGGTGAGTATCCCGGTGAATCAGCGGCCCCTTCGACCGGATGAAGAGGCTGCTGAACTCCGGCGAAAGGTGACCCAGACCATGGTGGCCTAACGGGCCACCGTTCCAACACATGGTGATTCTACACGACACTGACGACCCAGATAGCAGCAGTACCGATACTGGCTGCCCGTGTGACAGCGGTGGGAACGTGCTTGCAGGGCTTGCGGAGAAGGCCCGGATAGTGGCCGACCTGATAGCGCCGTTCTCGTCGCTGTTGACCTCGCTGGTGCAGGCTGCGACTGTTCTGGCACTGATTCGGGGGCAGTCGATATGAGCGGGTATGGACTCATCGGAGCAGACACGCCGATAGACGATCTGCTTGAACAGTACTTCCCCGGCGCACCGAGGAACGTGCTGTACGAGGCTTTCGAAGACGAAACGAACGCGCTGCTGGCGGCCCTGCTGATGGAGATGCGGGGCGACGACATCGACCAGAACGTTTCGGGCGACTCGGAAGCGGTGTACTACAGCGAACCCGGCGTTTCGGTTGACGATACCGACGAAGAGACGGTTTCGTGGGACTTCGCCGCGGATACCGTCGTCGTCTACGGATTTGACTCCCCGATAGTTGTCGCGTTCAAGGCGACAAATAAGGCTGACCGGTTCATCCCCCTGACCCCGTCGGACGCGCCGTTCTCTCTGTCCCCGCCGGGCGGACTGGGTGCCTCAAAGCTGTGGTATCGGAAGATGACCGAGGGAGACGCCAGTACCTCCCTGAACGTGCTGGCACTCAAGTAAAATGACGTTTACAGGACCAAACGCAGTTACCTGGGGCGAAGCGCTCGCGGCACTCCGCGACAACATCGACAGTATCAGTGGTTGGAGTATCATCGACACGTCGGCCAACGGCGGTGCGACTCCGCTCACTGCTGGTGAGTGGTTCGTGCTGGAGACGCCGAACGGCGAGAACCACCGTCTCAAAATCCGAGATAACAGATACAGCGGTGGCATAACCATGGAATCCGGTCCCTCGTGGGATACCGCGAACACGACATGGGAAGACCGCTACGCCAACGATATCGCACAGAAGACTGGAAGCGACGGATACGGCGATCCGATGGCGTACGCCCCCGACGACCGTGGTGGTGAGCGTATGTCCATGTCTCACTCTGTGAGCTACTATCTGGACTACACAGACTCGGGATGGGTGTTCTACGCGGAACGGAACGAGGGTGACGGTAACGACGAAGATCTCGCCATCGGAATGGCTGAACTCTCGAAGACATGGGACTTCGACTCTGCGGCCAACCGCGAAAGTAACTACGCGACTCTATGGCACGCACAGGCGTTCAACGCCGACTACGATAATAGAGAAAAGAGGCAGTGGACAAACTTCCTCCCGGCGATGAGCGGCACGCAGTCGAGAAGCACACACCACGGCCGCGGGATGGTGAATCCCGACAACAACTACGCGAACTACACCACGACCGACAACGTCGTTGCCAGTTCGCAGTATCGGAACAACCGCAACAACGATGCAATCATTGGGACCCATGACCTGTGGATTCGGGAGGAAAGCGGTCAGGACGCAAGTCACGAGGACACGATACAGGACAGCGGTGCGAACAACCTGTACAAGCTCCTGAAGGCCCACAACGTCGCGCAGGTCGGTATCGGGATGAGGTAATCCGATGGCGACGTACACTGAAGCACCGGCCGGGACAACTGCAGGAAGCCTGACGCGTCCAATCCCGGCGAGGACGGGAACCGCTGCTGACGGGGAAACACTGAGTACGGAGCGTCCAGCTCCGCAACGGGCGGCGGCTGTCGCAGCTGGTGCGACGACCGACACGATACGGCCCCGTCCACGTCGGCCCGGTGACCGAGCGGATACGGTCACCGCCTCCCTCGACCGGCCACGGGTCACCCGTTCTCGGGACCACGCCACCAGCACCGACCGGAGCGGGGTACTTATTCCCGCAGCATTCCGGCCGGTGAGAGTTTCGGTGGTGGATCCAGACGGGAATCCACTACCCGAAGTTGAATGGGTGATGTCGGCTGGTGTGTTCCCGACAGCGGCCGCTATCGACGGTAGCGCACAGGGAGACCTCCCGTGTCTTGCTACGACGTACAGCCAGTTTATGGGCGTAGCGCGCCGTGACGGTGGTCCTAACGGAGTTCAGTACACATGGTTCTCACCGGCTATCGATGCCGATGGGAATCCACTACAGGAGCCTATCGGCCCGCTTGATGACAGTGCTGAGATCGTTCTCAACCCGGTCGAGATCAAGGGTCTGTACGCTGGGACCGGGGCAGACTTCGGAGGGATGTTAGGATAATGGTGAACCTGAATATCGACCAATCAGAGCCGTATATCGACAGTATAGACGTACCGAGCGAGGCCCGCCCAGATGAGTCGTTCACCGTGACCGTCACAGTCGGAAACGAGAGTTCGATTATTGCCCCGCAGGATGGGACGTGTCAGAGCGGGATACTCCAGTTCAACACTGGATGGCGGACGCCGGTCGTCATCTACGTCGACGGGCAAGAAGTCCATCGAGAAACGAAGTGCCTTGACGGCAATAGCGCCCCGAAGACGGTGACCAAGCGAGTAACGCTGGGTAGTGGAGAACACAGCGTCACCGCGGAAGTGCTGAAAGTTCCGAATGACACGGTTGCAGAAGAGCGGGCGGCGGAGGTAACCGTTCACTCTGATGCACAGGATCCGGCCCTGCCGACGACAGGTGACCGACTGACAGAGGTGATTAGCGATATCGCAGATGCGCTTGGCGGAACGACCCAGCAGGTGATGCTGGGGTTCGCTCTAGCCGTCGTGCTGCTGGTGGTGATCTGAATGGTGACGTTCGCTGGCGGTATTCCAGACGGCGGGCTCGTACTGGAATCAGTCGGAACGACCTCGTTCGCTGTGTACAGTCCCGACGATCCGCGTGTCGACCGACGGCAGGAATACGAGCCCCAGCTACAGGCCGAAGTGACGAACACCTCGTTCAAGGAACGAGAGGCAGCGGTCATCTGGACATTCGGTGATACCCATGTCCAGAGTCAGACTGAGACGATTGAAGCCGGACAGACGGCTACAATCTCGAATCGGGTTCCGTGGGAGAGGCTACAGGAGAACTTCGACCTGATTCCGGGCGACTACGAACTCGGTGTGCAGCTGCTTGGCGGCCCGTCGTGGGACAAGCAGACGACGACGTATGGAACGATGCACGTCTACGAGAAGCGTGTACCCGACTCCGGTGATGAGCCGAACGACGAACCCACGTACCCACCCATCAGTAACGGCGATCCGCCTGACGGAAGCAGTGACCCGCCGCCTGAGAACACCGGGCCAGAGTCTCCGCCTGCCCTGCTACCTGATGGGTTCCCGACGCTGCCGGCGGTCGGGCCGTTGACTGCCCCACAGACAACGCTCGCAGCCCTCGCGGTCGTTGCGGTGGTGGTGCTTCGATGACGGTAGCACGGCTACTGGGGCAGGTATTCGGTGCGTTGACCGGTACACTTGGTGTGCCCGGAACGCTGCTACTCATCGCCGTCGTCGTTGGCGCCGTGGCAATCTGGAGGGACGCTGATGGTTGAACCGTACACCGCAGCGGCATGGGCGGTCAGCGTCTCATCGATGCTCGTGGTCGGTATCACGGGCTGGGTCGGCCGCCGCGTGGTCGGCTACGTCGAGGAGACGCGCAACGAGGCGCAAGCGGCCCACGAAACCGCAGAGAAAGCCGTCCGTGTTCTCCGAGGTGAGGAAGGGATCGACGACGCCGGGCTCGTCGAGGATGTCCGGTCACACCGCCGGGCGCTCGTCGACGAAGGTATCTACCCACCGAAGGCAACGGACGGAGGTGAGAGCGATGCCTGACCTGACGTGGGTACAGCTTGGCGCTCTCATCTGGTTCTGTGTTACGTTGGCAGTCACCGACGGTGCGGCGCTCTCCCGGCTGGGAATCGCGTGGCTGGCGAAGCGGTTAGGACTACGGCCAGCCGAGATAGTGCGCTTCGAGGCGGCGGCTGGCGGTGGTGACGAGTGACGGAAGTCATCGATATCCGGTCGCTCCCTCGGACTCGACAGGAGCGGTTACAACGGTCGAAGTCGTTTGGTGACGTTGCCGAAGAGATCGTGGCTGAGGTGTACGGCTTGGAAGGCCTATCGCTTGACCCAGACTGGTGGGACCTCAGACATCCCAGCAGGGCAACGAAATACCAGGTCAAATCGACATCAACGACAGTCGGCAACAGGTATCCCGGCGATGGTCGCTTTCGCGTCTGGGAAGGACAGACGCGCTCTCTCATCGCATCGGACGCACAGGCGACGGCGTGGTATGCGTTTGTGTTCCTCGATGAGACGGACGGCGTGCTCCGAATCACGCGCATGAAGCCGTCGACGGTGAACAACCTCGTCCAAGATCGGGGCGGATGGAACCGTTCGGGTCACTCGATGGGGAAGCAGCACAAAATCCCGTGGGGCGAGGTTTTCTGAGTGTCCGGCTTCTCTGTGTATCTTTCTTGGACGAGAATTCTACACTCGGAATGGCTCTGTTCACACCCGTCCTTGGGAAAATATTATTCGACCTCAACTTCTCCTTTCGCTTATGTACAGTATGCTTCTTCAGTCAAGTGGACCGTCTGGGTTCGAAGTTTCTCAAGCTTTTTTAGTAGTTATCAGTCTACTGATTCCTGCGATTATTTTTATTGTCGGAATGTATCGTGATGAGAGCGATCTAGAAGGTCCACTAGCACATATCGTTGGAAACTCTGCCTCTTCTTTTGGGAAGTCACTTGGTATTCAAGCCCTTGTCATTGCCCTAATAGCAATCGCAATAAACCTGTACTACGTACTGTTTTCGGTCGTATTTGAAGGGGTCGTTTCTCTCTCGTTACCTATCGTTGCTACTGCGAGTGGGTTTGGTATCTTTTTCATCTTGTTGATACTCACAATCTTAGTTTGGAGCCTTTCCAGTAGTGGGACCTCAAATAAGTCAGAGGTAGAAGAGGTGCAAAATGAGGTTGATCGCACTATCCTAAAACAACGAAACAAAGAACTCAAAGACGAACTTGACGAGCGGAAACAAGAGATGGCTAACTTAGTAACCAATTTCAAGAGGCTAAAACTCGCATTGGAGAAGCAAGATCTTGATTCTGAGGAGGTGAACCAAGCTGCTGAGGATCTATTAAAGACACAAGATAGCGGTCTGGAGGAATTAAGCACTGATCCCGAACCCAGTGAAAAAAACTTAGAGACAGAATAGTTTCTTTCCTACCCGAGAATCCAGTAACCTAGTCGATCCGTGTCCGCTTCTGTGGGGAGAGTCGGACAGAGTCATGTATTATTTATTCTCTGTCCCACCTTCTGACATATGGTTATTATCAGCTCTGTTGAATTGGAGCCTGGAACGGCATATACTGCTTCTGAACTCCGCGATATCTTTGATAAACAACGCGCTGGCAGAGGTATTGAAACACTCTACGATGACAATGATAACCGATTCATTAGACTATTTTCTAAGGAAGAAAGCGAATATGGAGATGATTTAGATGCTGATCCAATGCGCTACGTCGGTGAAAAAGATTTCAGTAATCCTGCTGGAGATCAGGTATTAAATCGAGGGAACGGACTTCTTGCCGAGAGTCAAAGTCACGACTGGCCGATCTTTCTTTTTGAGAAGGTCTCAAATAATCCAGTCAAACACTTCTACCATGGCCGTGTCCGAGTCGTCAATTACGAACACAACTATCGGCCGAACAAAGACAAACGAGAATACGACTTCTATCTCAAAACAATCCAGGATAGTCCTTCGGAAACTGCTTCGGGAGCAAACGAGTCTGATGACGATCTCGCTCCAGGTGAATTACGCGCCGTCAATCCTACAAATCGCAAAGAGCCAGAGTCAGAAGAAGAGATCTCATACACGTCAAACAAAGAGTCTCAAGCCGCGGCTACCAATGAGCATGAGAACACAGTTGAGGAGTTGCGTGACACCTTAGAAGCAATCGAATGGGAGTGCCACGAGACCGATGAGACAGATGTATTGGCACTGTCTGACTCGGAGGCTCTCGTCATCGAAGTCAAGTCGATAACTGACTCAAATGAGAGGAAGCAGATACGGAAGGCGCTCGGACAAGTTTTGGAGAACGGTTATCTCGACGTGCAGAATAGGGGATTGGGTGATAGAGAATTGATTCTCTCCATTGCCTTCAGTGAGACGCCTTCAGATCAATTCTCTGGATATTTTGACTTCTTGCAGTCAAGGGGTATCGAAGTTCTGTGGAGAGAAAATGGAGAAATCAAGGGACTCCCTGAATCTACGGAACAAATACTCGAATAGGTGTCCGCTTCTACCATGAGAGTCGGACAGATTCACCCCCGAATGGCCGGTGATCGTGGCCAAATCACCCCAAGATTCTAGGAATTGTGGCCGTGAATCTAGATTACCGGACATGAACTTGGAAGACTACGATGACCAGGACGGAATGAAAGTCTGGCTCTCCGAGCGCGAGGTCGACCAGCTCCTCGACGAGTTCGAGGACACAGAGCGACGGATTGCAGTATCGCTTGCCGTGCGGTGTGGACTCCGTTCGGCCGAGGTGCTGGACGTAGCCCCGGACCACGTCGTCGATACCGACGCCGGCACAATGCTCCGTGTGTGGTCGTCAGCGAAGACCGACAAGTACAGAGAGACACCGATTCCACCGAATCTCGCCACGACCATCCGCACAGTCGGGGACGTGCGTGAGAAGCCAACTGACGCACCTGTGGTGGACGCCTCGACACGGACTCTCCGGCGATGGATGAATGATGCGACTACAGACCTACTGGAAGAGACCGATGAGCCAGGCTGGCAGTACGTCGGGATGCACGATCTCCGGCGGACGTGGGCTACGTCGCTCCGAAGCGCTGAAGTAGATGCGATGGTCGTTTGCGACTGGGGAGGCTGGGATGACCTTCAAACGTTCTTGGATCACTACAGAGGCACTCACTCGCCCGAAGCGCAACTACGGGAGCGGAACAAGGTAAAGTGGCTCTGATTTTAGCACAAATCTCCTATGAGTCTACCTGTTCCAATACTATTAGTAGATAGCCTTGACTCCATCAGAGAGAATTTGCTTCTTTATTTCTTCAGAGTCCAACTCTCCATTTTTGTAGTCGACAAACATATTGAATAAGGTCTCTGTAGATATTACTTTATACCCCCTTTGCTTCATATAGTTCTCCACATGATTGTGTAGATATTCATCTCGGTCTTCAGGGTCTGTTCGCCGATATGGATTTATTACTAGCATACCGACATAATCTTGATTGGGATTATGGTACATGAGTTCCTCAACCCAATCATCTAATTGTCTGGCTTTCTCTTTTTTTGCACCCCCAGTAGTACCAGTTGTCTCAATAACCACGTTCTTATTCTCGAATTCAATCAAACCATCTCTTCCATGTGGGATTTCTCCTTCAACATCAAACCCAAACTCGCGGAACACTCTTGGGACAACATCTTCTAATTCTGAATCTCCCCCATATAGTAGTACCTTATATTCTCTGATATCCTCTAGCCGTTTCTGCTTGCTATTTAGATTTTTTTCAAGTTTATTTATTTTCTCTTTAGTTTGTTCTATTTCTTGTAAAGCACGCTCCTCATTAGGGAGGGTGTACTTTGAGGTCCACTCTGGAGTTTGGTCTCCCTCATTATTTTCACCACCTTCACCCAGTGTCTTTTTCAACACATTCTGAGCAAAATCTTCAAACTCCCAACTGTCCAGTAAAGGAATCAAATATATTTCCCCCGGAGAAACCCTGTCTACTGTCGTGGACTTTATTTTTATAGATGTTGCCCTATTGAAGTTATTGGTAACAAGTGGTTGTACCTCTATGTCTTTTTCACCAACTGTACTCACCGGAAAATGCAGATGCCACTTAAATTCACTCCCGCTAAAATACCACGACATCTCTGGTTCAATAGAATCTGGGTTAATTGAGCTACCTTCCTCATCTTCAATCCCTATCGTACCGGGTAACCATCCGAAATAATTTGTTCTTACAACGCCCGGGTGCCCGGTACGCTTGCCCTTCGGTACAACTGTGTTCTGTGGGAGGGTAGCAATGATTGTGGTTTCTGTCCAAATAGCTTTGCTCACTTGCTTCGATTCCGGGGTTTTGAAGCCTTCTACCTCATCACTGTCGTCTAAATAATCAGCGTCACTCTCTCTAAATCTTCTATCAATCTCAGCGATATCCATGAATACGTAATCAAAATCTTTGATATTCGGTCGCTCGGACCAATTGCAATTCTTGGTCGCAAATTCTAGCTCATTTCCGATTGATAGTATGCGGCTCATATTATCTATCTCTTTGAGGTAGTTGTATGATTATCCACGTAACACTTGGTCAACAGTTGGCTTTGGCCGGTGACGTGCATCGATTTGTCCACTCAAATACTGAATACCGTCCGTCGTCAGTTCGTACATGTCGCTCGTGATAGGAGCAATGAATCCCGCGTAGTGGAGCATTTTACATCGCTCGCGGATGTGCCCCTCAGAAGCGGTGAAACCTCTTGAACGAGCCAGCACTGATGGAGAACCCCAACCTTCGCTGTCGAGGTATTCGAGAATTCGCTCATCTAACTGCTTCATCCAGTAAGCCGACTTTCTCTCCATCGTAGTCTACGCTTCCTCGTGATTGCTCCCTGCAGTTGGCTCGTCTCCGGTAGAGAAATCAACCTCATCAGGCGCATTCTGGGACGTGTCTATCTCTCCATCTAGATACCCTTCACCTCTGTCGGTTATGATATAGACTCCATTGCCGAGATCTTGGAGAAGCCCGTGGTTGACCAGCTTCTTGCAACGCTTCGATATGTAGCTCTGTGAGTATCGCACGAAATCACTCTCTGCCATTTCTGTCGCGCCGCCCGACTCATTCTCCCGAATATACTCTAGAATCCGGTCATCGGCAAGTACCATCCAGTCGCCAGAATATCTCATTACCAGTCACTTACTGACTTACTAATTATTATAGCAGTGGATAATTCTATTGGGACTGTACTATTCGTATAAGAAAAGATTATAATGCAAGTGGTTAGTAAGTCATGAATGCATGGCACGATTCCTGACTATGTCTGTCTCTATGTCGCCAGAAATGGCGGATGAGATAGACAGAGAAGCCGAAAAGCACGGTATGAACGCATCGCAGTACGTGCGTCAAGTGCTGCGCGAGCACGACACGACGCCGTTCAACTGCGAAGACACGGTCTTGTGTGTGGACGAGAACAGCGAGGAGCGTCGAAACGAGGGGGCCGCCTAAACTATGTCCAGTAGCGTCGAGGCCCCCGATTCGGAAAACGACACCGGCCAGCAAAAGACTGACGACGACGAGGTGGACGGTCCATGAACGGCGAGAAGATCGACCCTGAGGACCTGCCACTGCATCCGGAGTACACGCCGGCGATGGTCCAGATTCAGGGTCAGGGTGTCGTCTACGTCGCGGACTACCAGACGCTCGAAAGCGGCTGGGTACGTCTCACCGAGTGGCGTGACCGCCGCGTCAAACTCCCGCCGCACAAGATTGAGGCGATTCGAGAGGTGCGGACGGAGTACTACGACGCCGGTACAGACGGCGAGTACGTGAAGGCGAAGCGCGTGGCCCACGACGAGCAGCGAGAGGAGGCCAGCGCTGACGACTCCGGTGGCAAGGTGGTGGTCGCGGATGACTGACGCCTATAGCCTCACAGTCGAACTCACGCGGGGCGGTGATAGCAACAACCGCGACAAGATGAAGGCGAAGGTCTCGGCTGACAGCGTCGAGGAACTGCGCGAGAAGGTCGAAGCGGTCCGTAGCGAGATGCAGGAGTGGGCCGACGACTTCCGTAACATCCAGCCGCAGGTTCGTCGTCAGCTCCCCGACGACCAGAGCGAACTGAGTGAGCTAGAGGCATGACGCGTGGCGGTAGACGGCGGGGCGACCCTACAGAGCTATCTCCCCGCGAGGCTTGCCAGCGCTACCTTCGACGCCGTCGGTCAGACTCGACGGAGAAGAGCGTTCACGGCTGGGAGTACCGGCTAAAGCTCTTCGTCGAGTGGTGCAACTCCGTCGGCATAGAGACGGTCGGGGAACTGCGTGGCTACGACCTCGACGAGTACTACGAGATGCGGAGCGCGGAGATCGCACCGGCCACGCTCGAAGGCGAGATGTGGACGCTGAAGATGCTCTTCGAGTTCCTTGAAGACCTCGAAGCGGTCGACCAAGGTCTATCAGAGAAAATCCGCATTCCTGACCTTGACCCAGAGGACCGGTCAAACGATACGAAACTTGCTGCCGACAAAGCAGCCGCACTACTGTCCTATTACCGTGAGAGCGACAGAGACTACGGAACTCGGCAACACGCGTTCCTTGAACTTGCGTGGAACACTGGCGCTCGACAGGGCGGCCTGCGGGCCCTGGACCTGCGGGACACGGAGCTGGGAAGTAGCCCCTACGTCGAGTTCCATCACCGACCGGAAACCGACACCCCGCTGAAGAACAAGCGCCGCGGTGAGCGTCCGGTGGCGCTTCCAAGAGAGACGGCCGACGCGCTGGAGGCGTACATCAACGGCCGTCGGTACGATGTGCGGGACGAGCATGGCCGTCAGCCGCTGCTGACAAGCGCGAAGGGGCGGCCGACGACCAACACCATTCGAGTGTGGAGCTACCTCGCCACGCTCCCGTGCAGCTACGGGATGTGCCCTCACGAGAAGGACATCGAGAAGTGCGACTGGAACGAGTACGCCCACGCCAGCAAGTGCCCGTCGAGCCGGTCCCCGCATCAGATTCGGACGGGTTCGATTACGTGGCACCTAAACCGAGGATGGCCGCCGGAGGACGTAGCTGAGCGCGTCAATTCCTCGGTGAGTACTATCGAAGACCACTACGACAAGGCAGACCCTGAACAGCGGCGGCGACGGCTTCGCAACCGGATGGAGGACCGCCGCAGACCACTCATCAACGAACTGGAGTTCACCCAATGACACCAACTGACCCATCAACGACGAATCGACAGCGAACCGAGTATGAGCATCCTACGAAATCGGTTAGTTCCGCGTCGCGCCGGCCCATTTTTCCAACACAATTACTAAATAACGACAGTACCGTCCTCTGCGATTCCGCTCAATAGTCGGTCTGGCCGCGAGATACCTGATAGGCCTGGCCGCGGAACCGGAACCGACGTGTGTCTACATTGTGGCCAATGCCGTTGTTCACGACTCGCTCGT
>Ga0207813_100641_pt1 | contig 16974 bp, 18 predicted proteins | sample A23E3SouthBayCA_2_FD_187730 | JGI IMG/M metagenome (GOLD analysis project Ga0207813, IMG submission 187730) | Aerobic enrichment media microbial communities from Eden Landing Ponds, California, USA - A23 E3 (4) (SPAdes) | ecosystem: Environmental > Aquatic > Marine > Unclassified | place... | reverse complement strand
AGCGTTCCGGGGAGTACTGGAGTGCGCGAGCCTCTGGGAAACGCGGTTCGCCGCCACCATTCATACCTTTCATAGCCCACTCAGGAGAGACATCTCTCCAGAGTGGGCTTTCCGTATTTAAACAGACTCACATCAGGTCGACAAGCCAGTCGCCGTAGCTTGAGAGACGAAGCGGCAGCGCTATCCGAAAGAATGCCAGTCTGTGCGGAGAGATATGAACTATTAATACTCTAACGGCGCTCAGTTAATATATGGGCGTTGTAAGTATCTCGATGCCGGACGAGCTGGAGGAGCGAATCGACACGTTCGCCGACGAACATGGGTACACGGGTCGCAGCGAAGTCGTTCGAGAAGCAGTTCGGAATCTGATGGGAGAGTTTGAGGACAAGCGGCTGGAAGACCGCGAACTGATGGCGGTCGTCACTGTGTTGTTCGACTACGAGACGACAACCGTCGAGGAGAAAATGATGCATCTCCGCCACGACCACGAGTCCATCGTCGCGTCGAACTTCCACAGCCACGTCGGCGACCGGTACTGTATGGAACTATTTGTGCTGGAGGGCCAGTTAGAGGACATCTCTGCGTTCGTCGGTAAGGTCCGAGCCACGAAAGACACGCTGTCAGTCGATTACTCGGTGCTGCCGGTCGACGACATAAATATGTTCACGTGAGACGGTGTCGACGCCGGAAAGGACTGCCGCGTCTCGGAAGTCCACGAACCGTTTGAGACCTTCAGTAGGCGTTTAAGTCGGGGCCGCGTAGCCGGCGGCGATGAAAGACTCTATTCTCGATACAATCGGGTCCCCACTGGTCTCGGTTCGCGCACCGGAGGGGGCAACCGTTGCAGCGAAGATCGAGTCGTTCAATCCCGGTGGGTCCGCGAAGGACCGGCCGGCGAAGTACATGATTGACGACGCCGAACGAAACGGCTCGCTCCAACCGGATGATACGCTTGTCGAGCCGACGAGTGGGAACACCGGCATTGGGATGGCGATGGTCGGGGCAACGAAGGGGTACGACGTGGTGCTAGTGATGCCGTCCTCGAAGTCGCCGGAGCGCCGGCAGATAATGAAGGCGTACGGCGCGGAGATCGAACTTGTCGAGGGTGATATCTCCGACGCGAAAGAGCGCGCAAACGAGCTATGCGAGCGCGATGACTACGTCCAACTCCGGCAGTTCGAGAACCCGGCGAACCCGACAGCGCACTACGAGACGACGGGCGAGGAAATACTTGAACAGGTGGGCGACCGGACTGTCGACGCGCTGGTGGCCGGTGTCGGCACCGGCGGGACACTCACCGGCACCGGCCGTCGACTGCGGGACGCGTTTCCTGGGATGGACATCGTCGCGGTCGAGCCGGCGGACAACGCTGTGCTTTCGGGGATGGAACCGGGCACTGGCGAGGATAGCTTTCAGGGAATGGGGCCGGGATTCGTCAGCGACAACTTAGACACCGATCTGCTGGACGACGTGATGACGGTCGAACTCCCGGACGCGGAAGACGAGTGCCGCCGCCTCGCCCACGAGGAGGGAATCCTCGTCGGCCAGTCCTCGGGTGCGTCGAACCTCGCGGCAAGAGAGTTTGCTGAGCAACTCATCAGGGACGGTGTTGACGACCCGCTCGTCGTCACAGTCTACTGGGACAGTGGTGAGCGATACATGTCGACCGGAATGTTCGATTGAAAACGGTCTGTCTTGCGCGCAGCGTGACCCGACTCAGGCCCCGAATTCCGACTCGGTCACTCTAACGATGAGCGTTTCGTCCACGTTCTGGAGGTCGTAGTCGGGAATCGTGTCGCCAGTCCGTGTCAGGAGCATCGGCTCGACCAGTTCCGGTGGGCCGTCGGCTTCCACCGACTGCGTGTCAAGCGTTGCGTCTCCTTCCATCGGGGATTTGTCGTCACCGCCGCTGGTCCTGTCCGGGTCGACGATGCCGTACACCTTGAGAAAGCGCCCGGTCTCTTCGGGCGCGATGTCGTCGTCTCGTATCGCTGCGGCGAGGTTTCGAGAGAGCCATTCCGTCTCACTAATTGACGGATCACGAACGAACGCGGCGTCAGCGAAGCGAACGAGATACCAGTTCAGGTCGTTGAGCAGCGCCACCGCCGCCCCGAGGCTCACGGTGTCGACGGCGACGGTATTCGCAAACGGTTCCTGCAGGTCGTAGGTGGCGAGTGCGTTCCGTGCGGTCTCGCGAGAGAGGAGTTCGTATCGAAGATTCACGTCGTCGCTCCCGACGAGACAGACCTGCGTCATGGCTCAACCCTGGCCCGCCCCGGAAATTTAGCTTTCGATGGGGACGACAGTACGGTCCTGGGCGCAGGCTTCGGCGCGCTCGAACAGGTCGTCGGGTTCGGCTACCCGAACCGCCTCTAGCGAGGCATTGGTTTCCGGATGTGATGGCGCGACGCGGTTGCAACCGGTGTCGATTGTCGAATCCTCAAAGGTCTCGATGGTTCGCGCATGATCGGTTATCTCGGACTTGTCGACGGTGAGGTTCGGTCGGTACACGGGGAGTGTGGTCGCGGCATCGGTGACTGCGATGTTCGCGCTCGTCTGGCTGGATTTCTGCCCAATAGCTTCGCCGGTGACGATGCCGACAGCGTCGTAGTCGTGCGCGATAGCCTCAGCGACTGCGAGCATGAACCGGCGGAGAACGAGCATTCGGAGCGACCCGAGATTTTGAGAGAGGTCGGTGACGACGTCACCGGCCTCAACGACGTTGACGGACAGGTCGTGCCCGGGTGCGTACGAGGCGAGTGTTTTGACGGTCGAAACGGCTCGTGCCCGGTGGTCGGGGCCGCCGTAGTCACCGAGGTCGACGTAGACTGGAATCACGGGTGCGCCGCGTTTCATGAGCTTCCAGGCGGCGACCGGCGAGTCGATACCACCGCTGATGAGGGCAACGACGGGCCGCTGGGTCCCGAGTGGGAGTCCGCCCGGGCCCGAACGTTTCTCACAGAAGACGTACGCCTCGTCGGCGCGACACTCGACGAACAGTTCGAAATCGGGGTCGTTGAGGTCGACGGCGGGCTCGCTGCCCAGTTCTTCAATTGCCTCCCAGACGGCGGTCCCGCCATCGGATTCGATGTCCGTACTCGAAAAGGGGTGTGCGTCTGCTGGCCCTGCCCGGCGAGCGTTGACAGCGAAAGTGCCGCCGTCGTGCTGTTCTCGTGCGGTCGCGGCCAGTGCCGTTTTGATTGCAGACAACGTCGGATCGACGGTCGTGACCGCCGAGGCGGAGGTGACGCCGAACGTGTCGGCCGCGGCTGCGGCCACACTCTCTGGCTGGTCAGTATGGATGAACAGCCGGTTCCGTCGCTGTTCGATGCCTCCTGACAGGTCGCGCACGTCGAGCATCGCGCGGAGATTGTCCGCCAGTTGCTGCTCCATCTTTCGACGGACTTGGTTGCTCTTGACGCCGAGTTCGCCGTGGCGGACGAGCACGCTGTCGGCGTCTGGCGGATGCATGCCAGCGAGTTGACTAGCAGTGAGTAAAGGGGTGTCGCCTCGCCGTCTCAGAACGTGGAGAGGTCGCCCTCAATGACCTGCCGCGTGATGTCGGTCACATCGGCCAGTTCGTCGTCAATTGTGGCCTGAATGTCTGCTTCGACATCGCCGACCGCAACGCCGTCTTCGGTGACGACCGTCGCGTCAGCAACGTGGGGCTCGTCAATCGGCGACCCGATCTGTGAGAGCAGGCGCATCTGGACCTGTCGGATGCCATCGACTTCATTTGCGACGGACTGTGCGATTTCTGTCGAAAGGAGATTGTAGATCTTCCCGATGTGGTTGACTGGGTTCTTGCCAGATGTCGCTTCCATGCTCATCGGGCGGTTCGGCGTGATGAGGCCGTTCGCGCGGTTCCCGCGCCCGACAGAGCCGTCATCGCCTTGCTCGGCGCTTGTCCCAGTGGTGGTGAGATAGATGGACTCGGCGTCGTAATCGTCGGCCGTGTTGACGTGGACCGTTACGTCTCGGTCGGTGTACTCTTCGGCGAGGTCAGTAACGAACGCTCGCACGTCCGAAACGGCAGTTTTGTACGCATCGAGGTCCGGGACGTGTTCGTCGACCATCGCAACGGCCACAGTCACGTCGATGTGGTCGCCCTCGCGCTTGCCCATCACCTTCACGTCCTGGCCGACGACTGGGTTGGACTCGGCGTACTCGCCGGTCAATTTCTGCTCGGTGTTGCGGACGATCTGTTCGGTTTCCGTTAGCGGGGCGTGGCCGACACCGTAGCTGGTATCGTTTGCCATCGGAATTGCTGCTTCCTCACCGAACACGGTCTGGAGGTCGCCTGACCCTTCGCCGAACTGAACGTCAACGATGACATCGGAGCCGAGATCGAGGTGGGGGAACTGCTCGTCGAGGTAGTCGCGTGCGGCCCGGAGGGCGATGCTTTCAGCCGGGATACGCTCGCCGTCGAACTTCTTCGTCGCTCGACCGACGACCAGAATGTAGATCGGCTCAAGCACTTCGCCGCCGCCGTACGCAGGGGCGGCAGTGCCGGCGACGAGCTGTGTCTCGTCTGTGTTATAGTGCAAGACTGTGCCGAACCGGTCGATGTACGTCTGTGCCAGTGCACGTGAAACCGTCTCTGCGATGCCGTCACAGATGGAGTCCGGATGGCCGATACCCTTGCGCTCTACGACTTCGATGTCCTGATCTTCGACTGCGAGTCCGCTTGCAGGTTGGACGTGGATGTTCCGCTCAGTCATTGACTCGACTTCGTCTGGCCGGGTTCTATAACTTACGGGAACAGATAACAGCGGAATGATTACTCGTTCGCATCGCTAAGTAGCATCCCGAGATAGGAGGTCCGTTGCTGGTCGTTGGGGTTCAGACTGAGGTCCCGAAGCACCTCGTAGGCTCCTTCTCGAACGGGTTCGATATCACCGTCGGTTTCGCGCTCGACTTCGACGAATTCGCCGACATCGTCGACAGCGTCGAGGGTGACATCGTACTCTCGGACCTCGTAGACTCGGCGGTTCTTCCGGACCGTCGCCGCGGGCTCGAAGCCGAGGTGCTGGACGATAGCGTCGATGTGGTCGCCGTTCTCGACGCCCGTTTCGAACTCTTCTCGGCTCTTCGACTCCGCTTCGAGGAGTGGCCCCTTGTAGGTGACTTTCGCGTTCGTTACCCCTTTTCTTGTTTCACGGCGGACCCGGAACGCCTCGTCTGTCTCGGCGAAATCCCGGTGGGGCGCATCGTAGTACGTGTCCGTCTGTATCACCGTATCGACCTGTTCGGCTCCGAGCTCGTCGAGTCGCTCCGCGACAGCCTCGATATCCGCCGGCACTTTCACCTCGACTTCGTACATACTGTGTGGCTGGGCCGGGCCGCTGAAAAACACTCCCGTCGACCGCGCCCTTTACTGTGTCCGCTCTCCCGGGTAGTAGTATGGCCGGTCGCTACGAACCGATCGACTCCCCGGACGAGACGACCCTCTTTCCGTACCACGACCTGACGCCGCCGACAGTTGCAACGGTCGCGCGCGCCCGGCAACGCATCCGACAGCACCTCCCGGAGACGCCTCTGGTCCGAAGCGAAGCCCTCTCCGAAGCCCTCGACGCGGATGTCTTGCTCAAGCGAGAAGATACACTCCCGACCGGCGCGTTCAAAGTCCGCGGCGGGGTGAACCTCGTCGCGTCCCTCGACGAGGAGTTCCACGACGCCGGACTGCTCGCCGCGAGCACGGGAAACCACGGCCAGTCTATCGCCTGGGCCGGGCGTGAGTTCGACGTACCCGTTACTATCGGCGTCCCCGAAGAAGCCAACGCCGGAAAGGTCGGCGCGCTGGAGCAACTCGGCGCAGAAGTCATTCAGTACGGCAAGGACTACGACGAGGCCCGCGAACACATCGAGGACTTGGCGACCCAGCGCGAGGCGCGCTACGTCCACTCGGGCAACGAACCGAAGCTGCTCGCCGGCGTCGGCACGGCGGGGCTCGAAATCCTTGACGAGCGCCCCGACGTCGACCGTGTGTTCTGCCCCGTCGGCGGCGGCACCGCCGCGGCCGGGTACTGCACTACGCTCGGGGCGATGACCGACGCCGATGTCGTCGGCGTGCAGGCTGCGGGCGCGCCCGCGGTGTACCGCGCTTGGCAGGACGAGACGCTGGACGCCCTCGACAGCGTCGACACTATCGCCGAGGGTGTCGCAACCCGGGTTCCGTTCGCGCTCCCGACCGAAATCCTGCAGGCGGGACTCGCCGATTTCCGACTCGTGTCCGAAGACGCCATTACCGATGCCGTGGCGCGCCTGTTCGAAACAGACCGCATCGTCATGGAAGGGGCCTGTGCGACGGCTGTCGCCGCAGCGATTCAGGCTGGTGACGAACTACGGGGCGAGACGGTCGTCCTTCCCATTTCGGGACGGAACATCGACCGAGAGAAGTTTGACCGACTGCTGGCCGAAAGCGAGTACTAGCCGACCACTTCCGAAGTTCTTCGACCGCTACTGACCGGGAAACGTTGTCCTTAAGAGTGCCACGACTGACGAACAGGGTATGAGCAACGAGTCTGAGACCGACGTAGACGAGGAGACCGCAGACGAAGAAGAACAGGCCGAGGGACTCCAGAAGGGCGATGTCGTCAAGCTCGCCTACACTGCCCGCACCGTCGACGGCGGTCAGCTTGTCGATACGACCGACGAGGAAGTCGCCGAGGACGACGGTATTGATACCGAACAGCAGGAGTTCGGTCCGCGAACCATCGTGCTGGGTGAGAACCACATCTTCCCGGATGTCGAGCAGGACATCTACGGGAAGGAGGTCGGCGACGAGGGTGACGTGACCGTTGCGGCTGCCGACGCCTTCGGCGAGTACGACGAGGAAGAGGTCCGGACGGTTTCGAAGGACAAGATCCCCGAGGACGACCGCTACCCCGGCGCGCACGTCGACCTCGAGGGCGAACACGGCCACGTCGAGACCATCATCGGCGGCCGCGCGCGAGTGGACTTCAACCACCCGCTGGCCGGTGAAGACGTCGAGTACGACTACGAAGTCCTCGAAGAGGTCACGGACCGCGAGGAGAAGGCACAGGGCATCATCCAGATGATGCTCGACATGGAACTCGACGTGTGGTTCGAGACTGACACCGTCGAGGAAGAACAACTCGTCGAGAGCGAGGACGAGGATGAAGACGAAGAGTCCGAGCCCGAGTACGAAACCGTCGAAGTCGAGAAAGAGACGCTCTACATCGAGGCGACGCCGCAGCTGACGATGAACCAGCAGTGGATGATGGGCAAACAGCAGATCGCCCAGCAGCTCACGCAGCTACTCGATATTGACCGCATCATCGTGCAGGAAGAGATCGGTGGCGGCGGCATGGGCATGCCCGGCATGATGGGCGGCATGGGCGGTGCCGGCGGTGCTGACATCGAAGACGCGCTGGAAGACGCCGACGTTGACGCCGAGGAGATCGTCGAAGAGATCGAAGGCGCCGAAGAGTAACTTCGCCGCGAGCACGCCGAGCGGTTCTACGGTGCTGAGCGATAGCGAACGGGGTTGCGGTATCGAGCGGTAGCGGGCGGTTTTACCGTTCTAGGCGCTAGCAACTGCCACTTTCTGACGGCCAATACGGGAGAACCGTTATACGCACGACACGTCATCACTACGCATGCGAGTGTCGCTGGTGTACCCGTCACTGCTCGCGCTCCCGCCGGGAATCGCGTTTGGCGTCGGCACGGTCGTGCTGACTGGAAGCACCGGCGCAGGATTGGCAGCAGGCGTTGGCGTTGGTCTCGGACTATTCTTGTTGATACTCGTCGGCACTGAGTTCGGCTCGACGGACAGAGAGCCACGGCCCGGCGGCGAATAGAATCAGGCGATGTCGCGGCTCGTATCGATGCTGACCTCTTCGACGAGATTGAGCTTGATGATATCAGTGGGAGCGCGCCCGCCGCGGAACTTCGGAATCGCGAGCCGGTTTTCGACCTCGTCACCGTTCGTTGTGGTGTTAAGCTGGAACACCACGTCAGCGAAGTGCTCGGTCGTATCTCGAAGCGGTGGCACGTCACGGCCGTCGAGACAGTGGACGATAGCGAGGCTCCCGGTGTTGACGATATGGTTCTGCAAGTCGTTCATGAACGCGCGAAAGCGCGAGTGTGGCTCTTGGGCTTCCAGCACGTCGAGCGGGTCGACGATGAGGTTTGAGGTCTCCGGCAGTGCCGAGACGAGCTTGCCGGCGTTGTCAAGCGGCGCTTCGCCGGAGATGTGCCGCACCGTCGGGTCGCCGGTATTGGCCGGCGTCTGTTCGATGCTCGCGATGACTGATTCGGCGGTCCGGTCGAGCGACAGCCACAGCGTCCCGCGCGTGGCGGTAAGTTCGTAGAGGAACAGCTCCGCTTGGCTAGCCGGCTGGGCAGAGAGCACGACGATACTCCCCGCAGGGATGCCACCATCGAGCTTTCTGTCGAGGACATCGATGCCCGTTCGCAACCGGTTGGCCATACCACTGAGAGCTTATTTACCCACGAGATTAAGTATTCCGCTTGGCGAGAACGTTCGCCATCTCAACGTATTTTGCCACCGCCCGGTCCGATTCCAACGGCCTCGACACCGATGGAACGTGAACCGTTCCCGAGCAGGACAGCAGGTCCGATGGGTCCACGGACCCGTCACCGCCGACGAGGACTGTGAGGGCGGGCGGCGCGTCAAGCGCACGGGCAATCGCCGCGGTTTTGGCTGTGTCGGTGAGGCTCTGTCGGGTTGGTGCACTCACAAGCACCGTCCTGTCGGCCGCCCGTAGCGGCTGGGCGGCATCCGGACCAGCGCCGGCTGGACAGTCGAGTACTACAGGGCCATCACACCGAGACAGACTGTCAATAGCATTGTCGATAGCGGCTCCGGGTGCGGTCTGACAGGGAAGTACGTCGACGTTCTCGACGGTCGTGGCGGGCTGGGCAACTGCGGTCGGCTCAGCCGAGGCTGTGATATCAGCGATTCCGGGTGTCGGAGCGACGCCAGCGCGACGGTGGAGGTTCGGCATGTCGCGGTCGGTGTCCACGACTAGCGACCGCCGGGTGGGCGTTCCCAGTGCCTGACCGAGCCCGAGGGCGATGGTCGTTTTGCCACAGCCACCCTTGCCGCCAGCGATTGCGAGCATAGTGAGGGTGGACTGCCTATCGGTTTTGAATCCTCGTACTATGAATCACAAACAGTGACCGCAAAACTGGGCCGGAAGGTCTGACTTACGTCGGTTGGCTGTTGCCTACCCTTACGCGCTGGGTTCCATTGTCGGGCGCAGTTTCAGGTTGTGGCCGCTGTCGGCCGGTGTTAGCCCGGCTATAACAATACCGATGTACCCGAAGGGCTGGGACATGAACCTACACCACGAGCGCATCGAAGCCTCGCCGCCGGCGAGTACGATGAGCTTCTGTCTCACAACCGACCTCACGGGGAACGGCCGACCGGACGTCATCGTCGGGGCGCTCGGCGACACGCACGAGGTCCAGTTCCCACTCGTCGACAAGTCAGTCGACTTGCTGTCCGTATTCGGTATGGGGCCGCTGGCCCGCTGGCTCCAGACGAACGTGTTCTGGTACGAAAACCCCGGCTGGGAGCGCCACGACGTTGCCAGCGCACCGGAACTATCCGTCGGTGGCTCGCTTGGTGACATCACGGGGAACGGCCGACCGGATATGGTCGCCGGCCAGAACATCCACCAGCACAAACTGTGGTGGTTCGAGATACCGGACAACCCACGGAAGCAGTGGACGCGCCGGCTCATCACCGACGATTTCGAGAAATATCACGACACCGCTGTGGCGGACGTGGACGGCGATGGACAGAACGAGGTCGTTGGGCTGTCCCAGGAGTCAAAGACAGTGTTCTACTACGATATTCCTGCGGACCCGACGCGAGAACCGTGGCCGGTGGCCAACCGACACGTCGTCGCCGAGGACCTCGATGTTGAGGGCGTCGCTGTCGAGGACATTGACGGGGACGGTGCGGTCGAAATCGTCGCCGGCCCCAACGTCTTCCACCGGACGGCCGACGGATGGGACCGGGAGCCAATCGCCGAGGACTGGCAGTGTACTCGCGTCGCTATCAAGGACGTTGACGGCGACGGCGACCTAGAGATAATCCTCGTCGAGGGTGACGAACCGTATCTCGACGACCGCCCGGCCAGGCTGGGCGTGTTGGACCCACCCGAGTGGGACCTGACCCTGCTGCACGACGACCTTTCGAACCCGCACAGCCTCGACGTGGCGGACTTCGACGGTAACGGTAATCCCGATATCTTCGTCGCAGAAATGGGTCTAGAGGACGGACACGAACCGCGACAGCTCGTGTTCCACAACGACGGCGCGGGGAATTTTGAGCAGAAGGAACTGAACACCGGCATCCCCACCCACGAGGCGAAGGTCGTCGACCTCGACGGTGACGGCGTCCCGGACATCGTCGGCAAGGCGTACACCGAGCCCCGCGTCGATGTCTGGCAGAGCAACCCCTGACGAGTCGCCTCGTCGTGTTATTTTGGCCGCTACGCTCCCTCTGGCCTCGCTTTCGAACCCAGCGACGATGTTCCCGAAGCCGAACCTGACGATGTAAGTGACCGTTCAATTCCCGTGTCGGGGGATTCAAGAGCGTCCGGAGCGCGGTATCGAGTGAAATGCGGCACGACCACATCATCAGCGCGAAACAACTCTCGCGGGGCGACATCGAGACGGTGCTCGACCACGCGGCTGACATCGCGGCTGACCCGGGAGCGTTCGCGGACCGGCACAGCGACACGCTGCTTGGCCTCCTCTTTTTCGAGCCGAGCACCCGGACGAAGATGAGCTTCACAACGGCGATGAAACGCCTCGGCGGCGACATCGTCGACATGGGCTCTGTCGAGTCCTCAAGCGTGAAAAAAGGCGAGTCACTGGCTGACACTGTCCGCGTCGTCGAGGGGTACACCGACGCGCTCGTGCTCCGGCACCCGATGGAGGGTTCCGCGAAGATGGCGAGCGAGTTCGTCGACGTGCCGCTCGTCAACGCCGGCGACGGGGCCGGTCAGCATCCGACACAGACGCTGCTCGACCTCTACACCATCCGTGAGAACGCGGGCTTTGAGGACCTGACTATCGGCATCATGGGCGACCTGAAGTACGGACGAACCGTCCACTCGCTGGCCCACGCACTCACGACCGTCGACGCCAGCCAGCACTTCATTAGCCCGGAGTCGCTCCAGCTTCCGCGGTCGGTTCGCTACGACCTCCACGAGGCCGGCGCAGGCATCCGCGAACACACCGAACTTGACGACATACTCCCGGAACTGGACGTGCTCTACGTGACCCGCATCCAGGCCGAGCGGTTCCCCGACGAGAGCGAGTACCGCGAAGTCGCCGGCCAGTACCAGATCGACGGCGACACGCTTGCGGCGGCCAAAGACGACCTGACCGTGATGCATCCGCTCCCACGCGTCGACGAGATCGCTCACGACGTCGACGAGACCACCCACGCACAGTACTTCCAGCAGGCCCACAACGGTGTTCCCGTACGGATGGCGCTGCTTGACCTGATGCTCGGAGGCGACCAATGAGCGACAACGACCAGCAACTCCGCGTTTCGAAGATCCAGAACGGCACCGTCATCGACCACATCGCGGGCGGACAGGCGCTAAACGTCCTGGCGATTCTCGGCATTGACGGCACCAGTGGCGACTCCGTCTCCGTCGCGATGAATATGCCCTCGGACCGCCTGGGTCACAAGGATGTGGTCAAGGTTGAGGGCCGCGAACTCTCACAGAATGAGGTCGACGTGCTCTCGCTCATTGCCCCTGCGGCGACGATCAACATCATTCGCGACTACGAGGTTGTCGAAAAAGGCCGCGTCGAGCGCCCGTCGGTCGTCGAGGGCGTCCTCGAATGCCCGAACCACAACTGCATCACGACCGAGAACGAACCCGTCGACTCGCGCTTTGCCGTCGGCGACGACGGTGTCCGCTGTGAGTACTGCGATACGATCATCCGCGATGACCTGCCGGCACACATCCTCGCAGAGTAAGCCGACCTTGCTGCCGCTTTGCTACTGTAGCCAGATGCTCGCAAACGAGTCGAAGTAGTCTTCGCCGGTATTGATCAGTACGTGGTCTGCACCGAGTGCCGTAACGCGGTTTGACACCGAATCGATGTGGGCGTCGAGCCGCGACTGGTACGTCTCCGCCAGCGAGCCGCTGAAATACGATCGGCGTGTCTCGTCGCTCTCGGGGTCGGCAAACAGCACGTCACCGACGACGCCAGGGTCCCGTTCCGCTGGCGCGACCACGCGGACCAGCAACACGTCGGCGTCGTTGCGTGCGAGCGCGGCGATACCGGATTCGAGTGCCTCCGGGTTGGCCAGACAGTCGCTGAAGACGACGACGAGCGAGCGCGACCGAATGCGTTCGGCGTACGCTTCCAGCGCGGATTCGAAATCGGCCGTCCCGCCGGGCGTCATCTCGTTCAACTGGTCGATGAGCGAGAGGAGTTCGCCGCGGTTCGACTGGCCGGTATCGATCCGGTTCACACGGTCGCGGAACGTGCAGAACTGGAAGTCGTTGTTTTCCTCCGCGGTAAGGTAGGCGAAGCCGAGCCCGAGCTTGGCGGCGTACTCGAACTTGTGACTCGTCGCGTCGCCGTAGTCCATCGACGCGCTCGTGTCGACGAGCAGGTGGACGGTCAGGCTCCGCTCTTCCTCGTATTGCTTGATGAAGTACTCCTCTGTGCGGGCAAACAGCTTCCAGTCGATCCGTCGCGTGTCGTCCCCCGGCGAGTACCGCCGGTAATCGCTGAACGTGAGCCCCTCGCCGACCCGCGGGGACTGCTGGTCGCCCTGCCGAATCGAGGTCGTCTGGCGGTTCAGCGCGGCGGTGAACCGGCCGAGTTCGTCGAGAAAGTCCGGTTCGATAGTCACGACTGTCCCTCCCATTCTTGCTGTGCCGCCCGCTGAACCGCGGTCACTGAGTCGCTCATTCCAGCAGGGCTGCGATGAGGTCGTCCGCCGTTCGACCCTCCCGCTCGGCCCGGAAGTCAACGATAATCCGGTGGCGGAGCACGGGGGCTGCCAGCGCCTCAATGTCCTCCCTGGTGACGTGCGAACGGCCGTGGAGGAACGCCCGGGCCTTCGCCGTCTGGACGAGTGCCATGCTCGCCCGCGGGCTGGCACCGAACTCGATGTCGTCGGCCTCGCGCGTCCGGCGGACGAGCTGGACTGCCCGGTCGCGCAGGTCGTCTGCGATAGGCATCTCACGGACCAGTTGCTGTATCGCCTGAATTTCCGAGCGGGTCAGCGACCGCTCAACGGGGACCTGTTCTGCCCCAGCGGTGTACATGTCGACGATAGTCCGTTCCTCGTCGTAGTCCGGATAATCGACCAGCAGCTTCAGCATGAAGCGGTCGGTCTGGGCCTCCGGAAGCGCGTAGGTCCCCGACTGGTCAATCGGGTTCTGGGTGGCCAGAATGAAAAAGGGACGCGGCAGTTCGTAGGTCTCGCCCGCGGCGGTCACCTGTTTCTCCTGCATCGCTTCCAGCAGGGCGGCCTGTGTCTTCGGCGTTGCCCGGTTGATCTCGTCGGCCAGTACGACGTTGGCGAACACCGGCCCTTTCTCGAAGACGAACTCGCGGCCGCTGTCGGTCTCGCGGATAATCTCGGTCCCAGTGATATCGGACGGCATCAGGTCCGGGGTGTTCTGAATCCGGGAGAATTGGAGGTCGGTCACCTCCGCGACGGTCCGGACCATCGTCGTCTTCCCAAGCCCTGGGTTCGATTCGAGCAGGGCGTTGCCGTCGGCCAGGATACAGATGAGCAGTTGCTCCAGTACCGCCTCCTGACCGACGATCCGCGTGCTGATCTGTTCACGTGCGTTCGCGATCTTCTGCTGTAGTTCGTCGATGTCTTGCTCTGGGCTCATGGGTCGGTGTCCTCGTCGTCTGTGTCCTGATCTCGAATCCTGAGATTGTACTCGCGGATGAGGTCCGCATCCTCGACGTCTTCCTGACCGGCGAACCCGGCCTGCTGGCTGTCGACTGTCCCACTGCCGCTCCCCGGCCCCTCGGTGTCCGACGACGGGAACGACTGACTCCGGTCGATTTCTTCGTCGCCGCCCGTCGAGTCAATCTCGGCGGTGAGGTTCTCGTCGCCTGCCTGTACGTCCTCGCTGTCGCCGAGTATCGCGTCGCCGTCTTCGAGCCCCTCGTACTGGCTTGGCCGGTCGTTTGGTGACTCCGTCTCGACCGGGTCGCGGTCAAGCAGGCCGATGTCCACGACGGCTACCTGCACTGTCGCCAGACTCAGCAGGATAACGACAACAAGCGTCCCGAGCAGTCGCCGGCTGTCGACGAGCGCGACGCTTGAACTCTGTTTCAGCCCATCGAGGACATCCTCGTAGAGCCGGGCCGCCATCCGTGTCTCGGCCTCGTCTTCCACCGCATCCCGCGCCGTTCGGAGCGCGTCGGTGACGTTCGCGTTCGCCGCCTCGAACTGCTCGACGAGCGGCTGACGGACTCGGTACAGATACTCGCCGATAAGCCAGCACACTCCGATGGCGATGCCAACGACTGCGCCTGTCGGGAACGACAGCGCAGGTACCGAGCGGCCGACAGCCGCCTCAACCGGGTCCGTCACCGCCGCCGGAACCGACACCTGTGTCGGGAGTTCGGCCGGCGAGAGGACAGTCAGGAGGATGTTCACCAGAAGAAAGAGCAACACCGCGTCAACGATGGCGTAGACGAACGCCGCCTTCTTTCCCTCGCGTCTCACCTCGGCGATGGCGGCGGCCATCCGTTCGCGTGCTTGTGCCCGTTCGCTTTCAGGCGGCTCCTCACCGCCGTTCTCTCCGATGTTTGTATCTGGTTTGTCCATCAGTAGCCCTCGCAGGTAGCTTTCTCCTGGTTCTCCGGCTGGCTACAGAGCGTCTCGATATCGTCTCGCAGCTCTTGGTTCTGGTTTTCAAGCTCCTCAATATCGTCTTCGAGCGTACTTATCCGTGATTCCAGACTGTCGATGTCGTCCTGCAGGTCTGACACCTGGTCCTCCAGTTCGGCACGCTCGTCCTCTAGATCCTCGTTTTCGCTCTCCAGATCATCGATCGTCGACTCAAGGTCGTCAACCTCGTTTTGGAGCGTGTCGCGCTCATCCTGCAGGTCATCGACTGTCCCCTCCAGTTCTTCGACGCGGTCCTCGCTATCGCGGAGCGACTGCCGAGTCTCTGCTAACTGGCTCTCTGTGGCGTTCAACTGTTCTTCTGTCTGGTTCAGATTGGTCGCGACCTGATCGACGTCCTCCGACCGCGTCTCCAGTTGATCTTCGAGTTCGTCAACGCGGGTCTGGGTAGATTCCAAGTCATTTCTCGTGTCGTCTAGATTCTCCCGGAGTTCGGCGTTTTGCTGGCGAAGCTCCTGATTCTGCGAGCGCAGGTCGCTGGCTGAGTCCTGGTACAGCACCGTCGTTCCGCCGGTGCCAACCATCGAGAGGGCGACGAACACCACGAGTCCGAGGTTGATCCGGCGACCGATTGCGCTCACGGGAGACCACTCTCCAGAGAGGTGCGACCGCGGTACACTTGAACACGCCGGGCGACCACCTCGCCGGTGAACAGCAGGAGCGCGCCGAGCAGGGCGACCCAGTCCCAGGTGTCCTGAACGGTGCGGACCCGGGTGGACTTCTGGCGTGCCTCACTGGCTATCTGTTCGCCCTGATCTGGGGTGAAAGTCTGTCCGCCGGTCGTTTCGACGAGCGCATCGAGGCTGTCACTTGGGCCGAAGGAAGCGTACTCGACGGGGTAGTTCGCCGCATATTCAGTGTCGAGCGCCGCCTGATACCCCGCTTCTCTGGGCGTAAACTCGCCGCGATACCGGCCGTCGCCGACCTGACGGAAGGAGATGTTTGCCGCGTCCGGGCGGCTATCGCCCTGGTAGGTCAGCGTCGTTGGCCGTCCCACGCGGGCATCGCCGACCGCTGTGACGCCGGTTTGTGTGCGCATGGGGTCACCCACCGCGTAGTTGACCGATTTCGTGACGACTAGCGAGTCCGGTCGGTCGAGCAGGCCGCCCATCGTGTTATCCGAATCGTAGGCGGTAATAGAGACCACGCGGCCCAGCCCAAACCGCCAGGAGGCGATGGCCGGCTTCCCGTCCGCGGTGGCGACCTGATAGTCCGCTCCGGGCTTGACCTGGACGTTGTTCGCCTGGCCGGGATTGGCCGTCAGTTCCACGCCTGCGGTGATGAACGTGTCTTCCGTGACGATGGTGAGGTTTTCGCCCTGGTAGCGCCGCGAGGAGCCGCCAAAGAGGAGCCGCAGGCGCTCGGTCTCGTCCGCCGCGAAGTACGAGCCGCCGGACTCGCTGGCGATTTGACGCATCGTCGCGACGCCGACGCGCTTGCCGACGCCGACCGAGACGACGCGGGTCCCCTCGCGGCCCAGTTGGTTGGCAACGGCCGCCGGCGGGCCGAGCCGGTCCTGCCCGTCACTGAGGAGGATGATCGTCCCCTCGCGGTCGTCCAGCAGTTCGTCAGCGCCCTGAAGTCCGACGGCGATGTCCGTCGCGCCGCCGCTTTCAAGCCGCCGTATCTTATCGGCAGTCTCTGCCCGGTTCTGACCGAGCGCTTGCATCTCCGAGACGCGGTACGCGTTCTGGTTGAACGCAACGACACCCACCTGATTCTCGTCGCCGAGCTGGTCGAGCACGTCAAGCGCGACAGCTTTCTGTACCGAGAGGCCGCTCTCAGCGCTGCCGGACACGTCGACGAGAATGACAATGTTCGACTCGCCGCCGGTCGCGTTCCCCACCCGGACCGGGAGCATTGAGGCCACCGGCGACGTTTCGTAGCCACCGTTCTCGTAGGCGTTGTCGCCGCCTGCGACGACCAGCCCCCCGCCGTTGATGACGAAGTCTTGCAGGGCGGTGGTGTTCCCCATATTGCCCGACGGCGTGTCTTGCATGACGACGGCGGCGTAGTCATCGAGGTCCGCCGGGACTGACGAGGCCGTCGAGACGTTGTAC
>Ga0207813_100637_pt1 | contig 17061 bp, 14 predicted proteins | sample A23E3SouthBayCA_2_FD_187730 | JGI IMG/M metagenome (GOLD analysis project Ga0207813, IMG submission 187730) | Aerobic enrichment media microbial communities from Eden Landing Ponds, California, USA - A23 E3 (4) (SPAdes) | ecosystem: Environmental > Aquatic > Marine > Unclassified | place... | reverse complement strand
CGAGGCCGACACGAAGATCCTCGTCGGCAAGTCGCTCACGCAGGGGCTGGGTGCCGGTGGCGACCCCTCGATGGGCGAGCGCGCGACCGAGATGGCCCAAGGGACGATCAAGGAAGTCCTCGGTGAGGCGGACCTCGTGTTCGTCACCGCGGGGATGGGTGGCGGGACCGGCACCGGTGCCGCACCCGTCGTCTCTAAGATCGCCAAAGAGCAGGGTGCCATCGTCGTCGGCATGGTGTCGACGCCGTTTAACGTCGAGCGCGCCCGCACGGTCAAGGCCGAGGAGGGTCTCGAGAAACTCCGCGGCGAGGCCGACTCGATCATCGTCCTCGACAACAACCGACTGCTGGACTACGTGCCCAACCTGCCCATCGGCAAGGCGTTCTCGGTGATGGATCAGATCATCGCCGAGACGGTCAAGGGTATCAGTGAGACCATCACCCAGCCCTCGCTCATCAATCTGGACTACGCGGACATGTCCACGATCATGAATCAGGGCGGTGTCGCGGTGATGCTCGTCGGCGAGACGCAGGACAAAAACAAGACCCAAGAGGTCGTCAGCGACGCGATGAACCACCCGTTGCTGGACGTCGACTACCGCGGTGCGTCCGGCGGACTCGTCCACATCACCGGTGGTCCGGACCTCACGCTGAAGGAGGCCGAGGGCATCGCGAACAACATCACCGAGCGACTGGAGGCGAGCGCCAACGTCATCTGGGGCGCGCGCATCCAAGAGGAGTACAAGGGCAAGGTGCGGGTCATGGCCATCATGACCGGCGTCCAGAGCGCTCAGGTGCTCGGCCCGTCGACCCAGCGACAGGCGGAGAAGTCCCGTCGCAGCCTCAACGGCGAGGACGTTTCGGAATTCGATGCGAGCGAAAACGTCGGTCAGGAGCAGGGCTCTTGGTCCGACGGCGGTCGCAACGAGGTCGATACGCGTAACGGCGTCGACGTCATCCGGTAGCGACCGCGAGACTTCTTTCCCGTCGACCGCGTCTTACACCGCTTCTATCGACTCGACCAACCGGCACTTCCGGCAGATCCGACCGCTCGTGCTCGACCCACAGCGGTCGCACTCGCCGAGGTCGGGGCCGTCGTCGTCACGGTACCGCTCGGCGGCCAACTCCGCGAGTTCCTCGTAGCCCGCCATGATCGAGTGTCGCGTCCCGGGGTGTGCCTCCTCCATTCCGAGCAGGAGTTCCTGAATCTCCCCGCGGTAGGCCTCGCTCGCGTGCGGACACTCCGTGATGTGGGCCGGGAGGTCCGCGAGGTGGGCGTACAGCGCCACCTCCTTCTCGGGCACGTCGCGCAGCGGCTTGGCCCGGGGGACGAAGTGTGTCGTCTCGGCTCGCCGGTCGAACGGTCCGAGACTCGCGTCGAAGTGTTTGGCCATCTGTTTCAGATCCCCCTCGAAGAAGTTCATCAGCGCGGTCTGGGCCTCGTCGTCGAGGTTGTGGCCCGTCAGCAGTTTGTCGGCGCCGAGTTCGTCGGCGTACGACTCCAGTAGGTCGCGGCGGAACACGCCACAGTACGCGCAGGCGGCCATGTCCTCGGGATCCGTCTCGACCACGTCGTCCATGCGAACGCCGAGTTCGTCGGCGTACGACACCACCTCGTGGCGCAGGTCACGGTCCGCGGTCAACTGCTTGCTGGCGTCGAGGCTCTCGTCGCGGTAGCCCTCGATCCCCTCGTGGATCGAGAGGGCGACCAACTCCACTCGTGGGTCCTTGCCGAACGTCTCCGCCAACACGTGTGTCAGGACGACGCTGTCTTTGCCCCCCGAGAGACCGATCACCCACGTCTGTGGGTTCTCCGGCGAAGCCGTCGCCGGCAGGAGGCTGTCCTCCCTGATTCGCCGTCGCACCCGCTTGTCGACCGAGGCCCGGAGGTGCTCGCCACAGAGGTGGGCCCCCGAGTAGGCCGCGTGCATCACCGCCTCGCGGCCGCACCTGTCACAGTCCATCGACGCGACGTTGCCGGCCGGCCCGTATCACCGTTTCGTCTCCTCCAGAACGGTTTTGCCCGGGCGGGCGCAAACGCGGGTGATGGATCGAGACGCGGCGCTCGACCGGGTGGCCGAGATCGTCGACTACGTGGATCGCACCGCGGCCGACGAGCCGACCGACGGCGACGACCCCGCGCTCCTCCCGGTGCCCGTCCGCGAGGTGTGGGTGTACGGCGACGTCGCTCTCGGTCTCGACCCGCTCGACCGCCTCGACGTGTACGTCACCAAGGATCTCCTCATGCGCGGCGACGCCGACCGTGCGGCCGACTTCGCGGAGCGGTTCGGCGTCGCCGGCGTCGGCAAGACCGTCGACGCCGACTGGGCCGCGGCGTATCCGGAACATCTCCGCGCGAACGACAACGGCCACGCGGCGCCCGAACGCTGTCTCGCCGCCCATCTCGCTGGTGACGACGAACCGATCCACCTAGAGGTGTGTAACGCCTCCTTCACCGACAACGTCACCCAGCGCCTGAAGGGGGCGATGGCCCGAGAGGCCTACGACGAAATCCTCGATCCTCGGGGGGTCTGTCTGTGGGTCGACGGCCGCCGCGACGACGACGCGATGACGAAACTCCGCGGCGGCGAACTCGCCTTTCCGACGCTCTCGGAGGCTCTAGGCATGCTGGGACTAGACGACGACACCGCCTCCGAGGCCGCCACCGCGATGCGCGAACGTCGCGCCGAGGCGACCGGGCGGACGGTCCGTGGCGACGTGGTGTAAACACGGGTGACGCCGACGCTCCACGCGAGATGGCAGCGTCACGCGACCCGCGGCGACGGCCGGAACACGGGCCCGCTGCCCGCTCACGCCTACTCGACCCCACGTCCTGCCGGCACCCGGCCGACGGTCACGTCGAACGGCACGACCTCCGCCCGACGGTACGTTCCCGCTCGCATCGCCTCGACCACCGCCCGGCCCATCGCCCGCCAGGCCGCCCGAAGGTCGTCGTATTCGTCGCCGACCGCCCGTCGAAGCTCCGCCTCGTGGTCGGCCAGCCCCGCTCCCGTCGCCTTCCGCGTCGCGTCTCGCAGGTCACCCTCGTCGTACGGCGGTTCGATCACCTTCCGGTGGTAATGCCGGCGGGTGGTCACGTCGACGAGGCCCGCCGCTTCGAAGGCGGCCACCGCCCGCTCGCCGAGCGCAACGTCCGTCCCGACCCCCTCCAGATACGCCTCCCGGACTCGCCGTTCGAGTTCCACCTCGCGTTCCACCGTCGACTCGACCGACACGTCGGCGTTGTCGGGTTCGACGGCGGCCACGCGGTCGCTCGCGACGCGGTGGAACTCTCGGAGCGCCGCGGCCGGATCGGGCAGGTTCACCAGCAGGGCCTGACACGTCACGAGGTCGAACGACCCGTCGGTGACGGGCAGGCGTTCGGCGTCGCCGGCGACGGCCGGACAGTCGGTTTCCTCGCGAGCGACGGCCAGAAGCGACGGGTCGGCGTCGATACCGACCACCTCGCCTCCCGACTCCTCGGCGAGCACCCGCGTGAGTTCGCCCGTGCCACAGCCAACGTCTAAGATTCGCTCGTGGCTCGGGAGGTCGAGCGCGTCCAGTGCCTCCCGCGACGACCACAGGCCCGCGCGCGTCCGTCGGAGGTAGTCGGCCGAGAATCTGCGCACGCCGGTCCTACCCCCTCGGTCCTCAAAAGTCAGTCGTCATCGCGGGCGGCGAGGCCCCCGCCGAGGAGGGCGGCGAGCGCCGCCGGCACGCCGAATCCCGGTCCGGTGCTCGCCGTGGGTGTGTCGGTGTCGGTGTCGGTGTCGGTGTCGGCGGCCACGGTGTCGACTTCCGTCTCGGTCGACGCGGCCGTGTCGGTCGCCGTGGGCGTCGGTGTCTCGCCTTCCGGACTCAGCGTCGCCACCAGCCCCGCGTGGTCGGACGGCCAGAGTCGGTCGCCGTCGACGGTCACGCGACCGGCCGGATCGACGCCCACCCGGCGCACGTCACGCGCCCGGAGGCCGCCCCGGACGAGCACGTGGTCGACCCGCGAGTCGAGCGACGCGTCGGGGTTCCGGAGGTCGGCCGCGTGACAGCAGGTCGCGCCCGCGTCGCCAACGTCCGCGAAGGAATCGGTGAGACGGTCGTACGCCGCCGCCGACGCGCCCGGACCGCTGTTGATGTCGCCGATCAGGACCACTGGATCCGGCCGGTCGGCGAGCAACTCCACTAGCTCCGCCGCCTGTGCCGTCCGCGTCTCGGCCGATGCCGATTCGAGGTGTGTGGTACAGACCGTGAGCCGGCGGCCGCCGACCGTCGCGTCCGCGACGGCGTAGCCGCGTTCGACCGTCACCTCGCGCCCGTCCCGCGACAGCGAGAGTGTGGCGTCGAAGGTGTCGGCCGTCGCCGCGCTCGTCTCCACGGGGGCGCGGGCGAGCAACAGGTCGCGGTCGGTCAGCCGCACCGTCCGCGTCTCGCCTGCTACCGTCGCCGGCACCGCGAGGTCGGCGCCGTTCGTCGCCGCGACGACGCGGTAGGGGCGGTCCCGGGCCGCGAGCCGTCGAAGAAGCGTCTCGCGGAAGTCGTAGCGCACCTCGGTCGCCTCGCCGCCCGGCGGTCCCGTCCGGATCAGCGCCGCCTCCTGTATTCCGACCAGATCCGGCTCGGCACGGGCGAGTTCCGCGGCTACCGCGTCAAGACGCGCCGAGACCCGACTGCGGTCGACCGTCGCGAGGAGGTCGCCGGCCGTCTCCCGGACCGCGTCGGGTCCCTCCGCTGCGGCCCCGAGGAGTCGAAACAGGTCGGCGCCGAGATAGCAGTTGCGCGTGGCGACCGTCGGGTCGTCCTCGTCGGTCGTGGCGGCCCGGCCCGTCCGTACGCCCGCACCGAGGCCGACCACGGCGCCGACGCCCGCCCGGAGCGCCGTCCGTCGAGACACGTCGTCCATCCGTCGCGTCGTAGGGGCGGTCGGCGCAAAAACGGTCCGGCTTAGGCGCCGTTCCGGAGTTCGTGCACCCGGTCGATGTTCCACGCGAAGTCCTTGCCGTCCTCGGTGGGCGTCTCGAGGACGAACGGCAGGTCGCGCAGGTCGGGGTGGGTGACGATCCGGCGCATGCCGTCGACGCCGATCAGTCCCTCGCCGACGTGGGCGTGTTCGTCCTTGTTCGTCCCGCAGGCGTGTTTGGAGTCGTTGAGATGGAGACAGTGGAGGTGTTCGAGGCCGACCACGTCGTCGAACTCGGCCACGACGTCGTCGACCGCCTCGGGTGTCGAGAGGTCGTAGCCCGCGGCGAAGGTGTGTGCCGTGTCCAGACAGACCCCCAAGTCGTGGCGGCTCTCCCCGAGGACCGCCGCGAGGTGTTCGAAGTCGCCGCCGAGTTTCGTTCCGCTCCCCGCGTCGCTCTCGACGAGGACCGTCACGTCCGCGGGCACGTCGAGTTCGTCGAGCGCGCTCACGGCGTTATCGAGGCCCCCGTCGACGCCCGCGCCCGTGTGTGCGCCTAGGTGCACGTTCACGTATTCGACCCCGAGTTTCGCCGCGGCCTCGACCTCCTTTTGCATACTGTCGACCGACTTCTCGCGGAGGTCCGCCTTCGGTGTACAGAGGTTGACGAGATACGAGGAGTGGATCACCCAAGGCCCATCGAGGTGTTCGGCCGTTCCTTCGCGGAAGGCCACAGCCTCGTCGTCGCCGACGTTCGGGTCCTGCCAGACCTGCGGAGAGTGGGTGAAGATCTGTCCGCAGTTACCGCCAACCGTCCGCTGGTTGCCGACCGCGTTGTCGACGCCGCCGGCGATGGATACGTGTGCTCCGACTCGCATACCGAATCGAGGACGCCGGTGCGCAAAGGCGCTTCGACTCCCGTAAGCGAACGGTTTTGTCAGCACCGCTCGAACGCCGTCTCATGGCACAGGAAGAGCCGGTTGCGGTGGGCGAGACGGTGGCCGACGTTGAGGCGACGCTCGTCCGCCCGGATGGGACCACCACGGAGACGACGCTGGGGACCCTGACCGACGACCGTCCGGTGTTACTCAGCTTCTACACCGTCGATTTCAGCCCCGACTGTATCGACGAGTGGTGTTCCTTCCGCGATTTCGACTGGTTCTCTAGCGGCGAGCACGTCCAAGTGGTCGGCGCCAGCAAGTCGAGTGCCGGGCTCCACAAGCGCTTCATCGACTACCTCGGCCTGAACTTCCCGCTCTTTGCCGACACCGACCTCGAACTGTCCGACGCCTTCGGCGTCACCTACCGCGCTCTCGGGGTCACCCGCCGGTCGCGCCGCTCGTGTTTCCTCCTCGATGCCGACCTCCGGGTGCGATACCGGTGGGTGAGCGAACACTGGCTCGATCCCACCCGCGATACGCCGCCGGTCGACGATATTCACCACGCAATCACCGAGGAACTCGACGTCGCCGATCCCGAGACGTTCGGCTTCTAGCGCCGTCGGCCGTGGCCGGCAGTGTTCCCTACCGCTCCCCAGGCTGCCGTTTCGTCCACGCTTCGCTCCCGTATTTCTCCGCGGCCAGTTCGCGCGCCCGCGACAGTTCCGCGTCGGTCCACGCGCCTGCCCCGGCGTCGGCCCACGCTCGGAGCGACGATTCGAGGGTTGCCACCGCCGTCGCCCGGTCGACGTCGGCGTGCTCCGCGATTCCGGTCACCCGCTCGCGGAACGTCTCGGCGTCGACATCCTGATCGGCAAAGACTGCGAGGTGGCGCTCCGGTCGCACCGCGTAGGAAAGCGAGCCGTGCTGGACGACGGCGTCGGCCCGGCGGTGCTGGGCGTTGCCGCTCACCTTCCGCGGCCCGTCCGGTCCCGGGACGACCACGTCGTGCGCGGAGTGCAGCTCCCGCAGATAACAGGCGGGTTCGTGGAGCGCCGGCCGGCCAGTCTCCGCGAAGCGGGCGGGGACGCCCATGCGCTCGAAGGCGTCGAGGATCGGCGTACAGAGCTGGCGATAGGATTCGACTAAGTCCCCGGGGAGTTCCCCGTCGGGGGCGACGATGGTGTAGGAGATGTCACCGTCGCTGTCGTGGTAGATGCCGCCGCCACCGGTGGGCCGCCGGGTGACGCTGACACCCGCGCGTTCGCAGTAGTCCCAGTCGACGGTGTCGGGGTCTTGGTGGTAGCCGAGCGAGAGCGTCCCCGGGTCCCACCGGTAGACCCGCAGAGTCCGGGGGCCGCCCGCGGCGGCCGTCTCGGCCGCGACGTCGTCGAGTGCCATGTTCATCGGTCCCGACCACGCCTCCTCGCGGATCAGCCGCCACTCGCGGTCGGCGTGCCCGTCGCTCGCGTCCATACAGATCGGTTGGCACCGGCCGGCAAATGGGTTTCGCGAGGCGGCCGCTCACCTCGTCCGTTCGTGGCGGCGTTCGATCACCTCGTCGAAGACCGATCCTGCCACGTCCTCGAGTAGCGCGAAGTCGACCGCCGTCGAGGGTCACCGTGCCGCCGAAGGGGGCGTGATGCGGGGAGTGTCCGGTCCATATCGGGCGCGTGACGAGCACTGGCACCGCGTCGGCGACGCGTTCCGCGGCCGTCGGCAAGTGGTGGCCGTGCCGTTCGAGGCTTCCGCCCGGTGCGACGGCGACCGACCCGTCCCGTTCGGCCACAGATCGAACGGCCGGATACGGTTTCGGCGCCGACACGGACCGCGCCGTCGGACACCGCGTTCTAGGACGGTACTGTGGTCCCGACGTAGCTCTCTGAAAATCCCCGCCGTCGTGTAATCGCAACGAGGACAACACTTTTGATCCGCCTTCTAATTAGGTCGGGTATGTCAATACGTGACCTGATACCAACCAGCGGTGCGGGGCCGCTGGACGCCATCACAAGCAACCACATCGTCCGTAACTTCGTCGGCGGCCTCCGGTTGATGCTCAACGACCGGACGACCGCCGTATACTTCTGGATCCTCGTCGGCATCGCGGTCCTCGGCCTCGTCGGTCCCGCCATCGCCCCGTACGACATCGAGGAGACGCAGTACCACGACGAGACCGGCGAGGTGTTGAGCGCCGCGCCGCCCTCGCTCGACCATCCGCTCGGGACGACCTTCGCCGGCTACGACGTGCTCTCCCGTCTGCTGGTCGGCGCCCGCCCGACCGTGATCACGGGCATCCTCGGCGGGGGACTGATACTCACAATCGGGACGACAATCGGGATCACGGCGGGGTACGTCGGCGGGCGCACGGAGACGGTCCTGATGCGCTTTACCGACTTTGCGTACGGCGTGCCGCTCATCCCCTTCGGCATCGTGATGATCACGTTCCTCGGCGTCGGGTTCATCTCCTCGATTCTCGTCATCGGGCTGATTCTGTGGCGTGGCGGGGCTCGGGTGATACGCGCCCAGACCCTGCAGATCAAGCAGTATCCGTTCGTCAAGGTCGCCAAGGCGACGGGCGCCAGCCGCCGGCGGATCATCATCAAGCATATCCTCCCGAACGTCGCTCCGATGGCTATCTTCTTCCTAGCGCTCGGCGTCGGCTACGCCATCATGCTCCAAGCGAGTCTGACCTTCCTCGGGGTCGCGTCGCCATTTACCCCGTCGTGGGGCGTCATGATTCGGAACGCGTTCAACTCGGGGTATATGTCCGAGGCGTGGTGGTGGTCGCTGACGCCCGGCCTCCTGATCGGAATCACGGTGCTCTCGACGTTCATGTTCGGACGCGGATACGAGGACCTCATCACGGCCGACGGCGAGTCGGTCGAAGCGGACACGGTGGCTGCCTAATATGAGTGATCCACTACTCGAGGTCGAAGACCTCACGATTCGGTACGAAACGGACGGCGGCGATCTTACTGCCGTGTCCGGCGCCTCCTTCAGCATCGACGACGGCGAGTTCTTCGGTCTCGCTGGCGAGTCCGGCTCCGGGAAGAGCACGACCGCCAAGGCGATCATCGGCGGACTCGACGACAACGGCCGCGTCGACGGTGGGACGATCCGGTACCGTGGCGAGGAGATACAGGACTTCACCGAGAAACAACTCAACAAGGAGCTCCGGTGGAAGGAGATCTCTTGGATCCCCCAGAGCTCGATGAACAGCCTCGACCCGCTCCAGCGGGTGAGCGAGCAGGCGGCCGAAATCGGGCGCGTCCACACCGACCTCTCGGACGCGGAGATCCGCGAGAAACTGAAGGAGATGTTCGACGTGGTCGGACTGCAGGAGAGCCGGATCGACGACTACCCACACCAGTTCTCCGGAGGGATGCAACAGCGGGCGATCATCGCGCTCGCGCTGTTTCTCGAACCCAGCCTCGTCATCGCCGACGAGCCGACGACGGCGCTCGACGTGATCATGCAGGATCAGATCTTCAAATATCTCGACCGGATGAAAGACGACGCCGAGACGAGCCTCCTCCTCATCACCCACGACATCAGCGTGATCTTCGAGTCGTGTGACAGCGTGGCGATCATGCACGCCAGTCAGATCGCCGAGCGCGGCTCGACGACGTCGGTTCACGACAATCCGCGACACCCCTACGCCTTCATGTTCAAGGAAGCGTTCCCCGACATCCGCGAGCCGGACCGAGATCTAGAGGTGATCGAGGGCTACCCGCCCGAACTGATCGGTGAGGTGTCGGCGTGTAGCTTCGCGGACCGGTGCCCGTGGGCCGTCGAGGAGTGCCGCGAGAGCGCCCCGCCGCTCGACCCCGTCGGCGACGACGACGCCACTCACGTCGCGTCGTGTTTCCGCGCCGACGAGGCGTACGAACTGTACGAGGAACACGGGGCGACCGATCCGGCCGCGCCGGAACAGGGGGACGACTGAGATGGCGGACGCCCCCCTGCTCGAAATCGACGGACTGGAGAAACACTTCGAGGAGAGCAGCAACGTCTTCGACCTGCTCATGCGGCGCGACCCGGCGAAGATACAGGCCGTCGACGGCGTCTCGTTCACCCTCGACCGAAACGACTCCATCGCCGTCATCGGCGAGAGTGGCTGCGGGAAGACGACGCTGCTGTTGACGCTCATCGGCCTCCACGACATCACCGGCGGCGACGTGGTGTACAAGGGGACGCCGATGTCGTCGTTCGACAGCGCCGACTGGAAGGAGTACCGGAGCAACGTGCAGGTCATCTTCCAAGACCCGTTCAACTCGCTGGATCCGAAGATGACCGTCGAGGAGTCACTGAAGGAGCCGCTCGAAATCCACGACGTCGGGAACCGCGACGAGCGGGTGCGGCAGGTGCTCGAGGACGTGGAGCTCCGACCGCCGGAGAAGTACCTGAAGCGCAAGCCGATGAACCTGAGCGGCGGCGAGAAACAGCGGGTCGCCATCGGCCGGGCGCTGGTGCTGGAGCCCGACGTCATCCTCGCCGACGAGCCGGTGTCGATGCTCGACGTGTCGACGCAGGCTTCGGTCCTTCGGATGCTGAAGGGACTCATCGACGACTACGACGCCTCGATGATCTACATCTCTCACGACCTCTCGACGGTGTCGTACATCTCGGAGGTGGTGAACGTGATGTATCTGGGTCGGATCGTCGAGTCCGCGGCCACGAGCCGACTCCTCGAGGACCCCAAACACCCCTACACGGAGGCACTCGTCTCGGCGATTCCGGTCCCGGACCCCCACTACGACCGCCCGCGGACGGAGATGTCCGGGGCGCCGCGCGATCCGATCGATCTGGGGGAGGGCTGCCGGTTCCGTGACCGGTGTCCGAAGGTGATCCCTCCCGACGGGATCGAGGTCGATCAGGCGGCCTATCGGGAGGTGATGGCCTTCCGCGAGGCGCTCGAACGGGACGGACTCCCGCTCGACCGCATCCGGGAGAGCCTCGACGACCCGGGTGACCGGGACGCCTTCGCCGCCGCCATCCATACCGAGTACTTCTCGGCCGAGCTGTCGGGCGAGAACGCCGCGACGGTCGAGTCGGCCCTCGAGGACGTCGCGGGCGGCGACCACGAGACGGCCATCGAGACTCTCCGCGAGCGCTTCGAGAGCGTCTGTGAGATCACTCCCCGATCCATCGAGGACGAGGACGGCTGGCACGTCGCCTGCCACCAGTACTACGACCACGACCGACAGGTCACAGAGGACCATGCAATCACGACAGACTGATCCCCGATCCCGGACGGCAGTGATCGTCAGCTCCCGGCCACGGCCACGGCCGCGGAGCGAACCGCACGGACGGGCCGCGTCCCGTCTCCCGAACGCGGAGGTGAGCGAGCCGTGTCGTCGATGAAGCGGTACGTCTTCGTCCGGAGCATCCAGACGGTGTTCACGCTGTGGCTGGTGCTCACCGCCCTGTTCGTCATGTTCCGGTCGATGCCCGGCGACTTCACCGCCCAGATGGCGGTGGCGGGCGCCAATCAAGAGGCACTCGAAGCGCTGCGCGCGCAGTGGGGCCTCGACCAGCCACTCTACGTCCAGTACTGGCGGTACATCTCCAACCTCGCGCAGGGCAATCTCGGCGAGTCGCCGGTCTACCGCGTCCCAGTCTGGCAGTTCGTCAAGATGCGCATCTTCAACACGTTCATCCTCGTCGCCCCCGCGATGACGTTCACTTACATCCTCGGGGCGTTGATCGGCACGATTGCGGGGAGCAAGCGGGGCACCAAGCTCGAAAAGTTCGGTCTCATCCCGGTCATCGGCGCGGGGTCGTTCCCGGCCTTCTTCATCTCCATCGTCCTGATCGTGGTGTTCGCGAGTTGGCTCAACCTGTTCCCGACCTCCGGGATGCTGTCGGCCGGGGGCAGCGAGGCTGGCACGTGGTGGGGGCCGTACGTCACCCCCGACTTCGGGATCCACTACATCCTGCCGTTCGTGGCCGTGGTCTGCCGGTATCTGTTCATCCCCTCCCTGATCATGCGGACCAGTGTCGTCGAAGTGATGGGACAGGACTACACGGAGTACCACCGTCTGACCGGCCTGCCGACCGCCAAACGCCTCCGTCACGTCGCCAAACACGCTAGCCTACCGGTGATCACCATCTACCCGGTCTCGTTGGCGCGAGCGCTCGGCGGCCTCGTGCTGGTCGAAACCGTGTTCAACTGGCCGGGGATCGGCTTCACGCTCGTCGAAGCCGTGCTCGGCCGCGACTACCCGGTGGTCCAGTTCGTGTTCTTCGTCGTCGCCGCCTTCGTCATCATCTCGAACTTTCTCATCGACCTGCTGTACGGCGTGATCGACCCCCGCATCCGCGTCGAGGACTGACGCCCCCGCCGCGGCATATAATCTCACTTTATTATTTGACTAACGTGGGATCATTCCGGCGGTAAGTTTATTCGTGTCGGGTTTGGTTCTTCCCTGTATGTCATGCGATAACGACACGGACGGTGGCGGCCTCAACCGCCGCTCTGTGCTGAAAGCAATCGGCGCTGCTGGCGCGACCGGACTCGCGGGCTGTGGCGGGCAGTCCGGCGACGGTGGCGGTGGCGGTGGCGGCGGCTCCGGCGGTGACCTCGGCGAACGCGTCTCTTCCCTGCAGATGGAGTACTGGTCGGACTACGGCGGGTTTACCACCACACAAGAGCAGATGGCACCGATCATCTCGAGCGGTGCCGAGGAGCTCGGCGTCGGGATGGAAGTCGTCCCCGTGAGCATCACGACCCAACTCTCCCAGATGGCGAACGACTCGAACCGAGACAACAACATCTCCTTCACTTGGTGGGTGCCCGCGGCCGACAGACTCGACCCGCAGGAACTGCTAAACAACATGCGGCTGGACTGGGCCGGAGCCAACGGGCAGAGCAACTACTCCAACTACGTGGACTGTGAGTACACCCGCCTGCTCCTCGATCAGACGACCGCCGAGACGCCCGAAGAGCGCCAGCAGGGCATGCACGAGGCCATCGCGCGCCTGTCAGAGGACTGCGCCATCGGCAACCTCGCGCCGGTCGCCAACATCGGTGCTTGGCGGACGGACATGGTCGAGATGGGTGGCATCGGCAACGGTGGGATCGCCCGCTCGAACGCCGAGTGGGCGTTCAAATCCAGTACGACGGGTGACGAGGATCTGATCGTGGCGATCAACCCCATCGCGACCGAGACGTCGAACTGGCTGACCCACTCCGCCTCGATGCCCGAGGCGATGTGGCAGCACATGATCCACTCGCCGATCCACAAGTACAACGAGAACTTCGAGCTGACCGAACTGCTCGGCTCCGTCGACGTCGTCGACTCGCAAGAGATCGTCGTCGAACTGTTCGACGACGCGCAGTTCACCAACGGCGATCCGATCACGTCCGAGGACGTGAAGTTCACGTTCGAGCAGATTCAACGCGGCGGCGAGGCCGGTGCGTACCCGGGCGCCGCGCCCGTCCCGTACGACGCCATCGAGACGCCCGACGACAAGACGGTCCGATTCACGTTCACGGAGCCGTACATCCCATTCGCCCGCACGACGCTGATGCGGTGGGGCATCCTCCACAAGGCGTCCTTCGAGGAGGCGGGCGCCATCGAGGATCCCGGCGGCGCCCAGTTCGAGACGCCGATCGTCTCGTCCGGCCCGCTCGAAGTGACGGAGCTTCAGCGTGGCCAGCGCGTCGTCACTCAGCCCAACGACGGCCACCCCACCTACGAAGCCAGCCAACCCATCGTCTTCGAGGCCTACCGCAACGAGGAGACGATGATCACCGCACTGGAGGCCGGCGAGTGTATGATCACCCCGGAGATTTCGCCGCCGAACGCCGAGCGCGTCAACAACGAGATCAGCAACGCACAGGCGGAGTTCGCGGCGACGCACACCTCCTACAACCTGCAGTACGTCTGTCACACGGCGCCGTGTAAGTTCCCCGAGTTCCGCAAGGCTATCGACGCCGCCGTGAACCGCCAGCAGATGATCGACGTGGCGCTGGCCGGTGAGGTGGAGCCGGAGATGTACCCGACCTACATCTCGAAGAACCACCCGATGTACCCACCCGAGGACATGCTCTCCGGGTGGGCCGAGTCGCCACAGGGCAGTCCGGAAGTCGCCCGGCAACTGCTCGAAGACGAGGGCTGGGGCTGGGACGGCAACGGCAACCTCCACTACCCGCCGGACGCCGACCTCGATCCGCTGTGGCCCGAAGGCGAGACGCCCTCGGCCGAAGACTTCCCCTGTATCGAGGAACTGGGTCTCGACCCGTAGCTACCCGCTGCACCGACTTTTTCTGGGGTCGTCAGGCTGAAGATGCCCTCGTGTGAGACGTAGCCATGCGACATCTCACCGAGGACGAACTGATGACGCTCGGCGAGCGGTTCGGCATCGACGTCGACGCCGCCCGAGCGCCCGACCTCACCGAGACGGTCAACGCGATGCTCGACGACCTCGACGCCCTCGACGACCTCGCTCTCGTCGAGGAGGCGCCGTCGCCGACGGGCGCCGATCCCGGCGCGCGCACTTGGGCCGACCCGACCGACGACCCACACGGCGCCGTCGCAGTCGACTGTTCGGTTCCACCCTCGGCGTCCGGCCACCTCGACGGCGTCGCGGTCGGCGTCAAAGATGTCGTCGCCGTGGCCGGCGTTCCGATGCGCTGTGGATCGGCCACCATGCGGGGGTTCGTCCCCGCGACGGACGCGACGGTCGTCGACCGACTGCGGGCGGCCGGCGCCGCCATCACGGCCAAGACGGCCTGCGACGAGTTCGCGGGGAGCGCCCGTGGGACGACCGGCCACGGCGCGCCGATCACCAACCCGCACGACGACGAGCGGACGGCCGGCGGCTCCTCCGGCGGGAGCGCCGCCGCGGTGGCGAGCGGGCGGGTCGACGCCGCCCTCGGCACGGACACCGGCGGCTCCGTGCGCATCCCGGCGTCGTTCTGTGGTGTCGTCGGCTACAAGCCGACTTACGGGCTCGTCCCGCTGACCGGCGTCGTGGAAAACACCTACACGCAGGACCACGTCGGAACGTTCACCGAGTCCCTCGACGACGCGGCGGCGCTCGTCGCCGCGATGGCGGGAGCGGACGAGTCAGACCCCGCGAGTCTGGCGGCGGCCGGCCGCTCGGGGTATCGCGTCGGTGGCTACCGCGACGCCGTCGCCGATCCGCCGGACCTCTCGAACCGCCGCATCGGCGTCCTCGCGGAGGGGACGGGCGAGGGGGTCGCGGATCGTGTCGAGGAGCGCACGGCGGCGGCGACGGACGCGCTCGCCGACGCCGGCGCCGACGTCCACACCGTCTCGGTCCAATCGTTCCACGACGCCCGCCCGATCAAGAACGCGCTGAGCTTCGTCGAACTCGCGACCCACTGGCGGGATGGCGCCGCGCCGTATCGCCGCGGCGGCGTCGACGAGACGCTCCAGACCGGGTTCGCGCGGGCACGGGCCGCGGCGGGCGACGAGTTGAGCGACTTCTACACGAGCAAACTGCTCGCCGGCGCACAGGTCGTCGACGCCCACGACGGCCGGCCGTACGTCCGCGCGCAGGCAGCCCGCGAGCGGCTCCGTGCGGCCTTCGAGGACGCCCTTGACGGCGTCGACGCCCTCCTCCTGCCGACGATGCCGGACGTGGCGCCGCGGATCGAGTCGGTCGACGACTGGGCGTACGACTACGCCCGGAACACGCGCGCCGCGAACGTCACCCGCCTGCCCGCGGTGACGGTGCCGAACGGCACCGCAGCCGAGCTCCCGGTCGGCCTCCAGCTGATCGGATCGGCGTTCGACGACGCCCGTCTCCTCTCGGTCGCGGCGGGCGTCGCGTCGGCGGTCTGATTCTCGTAACTGTGGCTCGGTGGTTCGCAATGACGATACGGCGAACCACCGAGACTGACGTACCACAACCAGTACGAGTGGATCGCTGGCACCGTGTCCCGGCTGTCGCGCCGACACCGACGGACGACGGTTCGTACGAACACACCATTTATACTCCCGAGCAGGCTGGTGACGGTATGTCCTCAACCGACGCCGTCGAGCAACTCATGGAGCGCGACGTGTTCGAAGCGGCCGACGCCGACGGCCTGCGCCCCACCGAGGCGTTCCGGGAGGCGGTCGACCGGCACCGGCAGACGCTGGCTGACCACGCCGCCGACGAGCGGAGCGCGGCCGTCGCGGAGCTGACCGACGACTCGGAGACGGCAGACACCTTCGCGGCGGCCGAGGTCACCGACCCGGCGTTCCTCGCGCGCTACGTCGCCCTCCGGAACCGGACGACCGACCTCTCGCCGACGCAGGCGCTCACGCTCACGGTCGTCATCGGACAGTTCGAGACGGGAACGCCCCGCGCCGACGGCGCACCGGCGGCGTTTCTCCCCGTCGCCGGCGAGGACCTCGTCCGCCTCGTCAAGCTCCACGAGCGCTGTATCGTCTACGCTTGGCGCGAGGACTGCCCGCCCTGTGATACGATCCGGGCAGACTTCGACGACCTGTTCGGTGACGAGCCGCCGGGTGATCTGCTCCTCTTGGCGGTGTACGGCCCGGACTGCCCCCGACTGTTGGACCGGGAGTTCGACGTGAGCGGTGCGCCGACCACCCTGTTCACGCTCGACGGCCGCGTCGACTCGCGGTTCGTCGGGGCGCCGTCGACGGCAGGGATCGAAACCGAAATCGAGACGCTCCGCGAGCGGACGCCGCCGTCGGCGGAGTGAAACGGATCGTCGGCCCCGTTCACCGGGACCGACGCTCGGTACGACACCCACCGTGGGCATTTAATTCCCTGTCGGTCGTTGGTCGGCTATGCGTATCGACATCGACCGCGACCGACTCGTCGAGACGATGGAGGAGCAGGCGGCCATCGGTGGTACGGAGGGTGGCGGCCTCCATCGACTCACTCTCTCCGACGCCGACGCGGAGGCCCGCGATTGGTTCGCCGACTGCGCCGCCGAGATGGGGATGGATCTGCGGGTCGACGCCTTCGGCAACATGTTCGCCCGACGCGAGGGCGCCGACACCGACGCCGAACCGGTTCTCGTAGGGTCACACCTCGACTCCCAGCCCTACGGCGGCATCTACGACGGCGCGCTCGGCGTGGTCGCGGCCATCGAGTTCGTCCGGTCGCTCGACGACCACGGCATCGAGACCCAGCGGCCGGTCGAGGTGGTCAACTGGACCAACGAGGAGGGGTCGCGGTTCCCGCCTGCGATGCAGGGAAGCGGCGTCTGGGCCGGCGCCCACGACATCGAGGCCGAGTACGAGAAGACCGATGCCGACGGCACCCGACTGGTCGACGAACTCGAGCGGATCGGCTACCGCGG
>Ga0207813_100635_pt1 | contig 17124 bp, 13 predicted proteins | sample A23E3SouthBayCA_2_FD_187730 | JGI IMG/M metagenome (GOLD analysis project Ga0207813, IMG submission 187730) | Aerobic enrichment media microbial communities from Eden Landing Ponds, California, USA - A23 E3 (4) (SPAdes) | ecosystem: Environmental > Aquatic > Marine > Unclassified | place... | reverse complement strand
TAGGATAATACAGCTCCACATCAACCTTGCCCTCGAGGTACTGCTGACCTTCGGTCGTCAGTGCGACTAGATCAGCGTCTTCAGTGAGAGACGTGACGAAATCGGCGTCGGCAAGGACTTTGCACCGCTCTCGCACCTGAGACGTAGTAGCGTGGATTCCGTCAAGTGTCGATAGATAGCCGGGTGTGATCCAGTTGCCTTCGCTGTCGTCCAGAGCTTCTAAGATTCTGTCGTCAACACACTGCATTCACGTTGCTGTTCATCGAATAGTCATGTGTGTCGCTATACGTTGTCGATCGACACTACGACCGGCGAAGTGATCGCGAACAGGCTGAACAGCGTAGCGACAGTATAACAAATATATGGAACGAAAAATCACACAAAAAGGGTGGCAGTACAGTCGGACTTGTCAATCCACCGTGCCCCCTCGAAAACTGGCGGTTTTGGCTTTCCGTGCATCTGTAAGGTGGTATAAAACGTAGAACTACTTCGTCTTCAAGCTGTCTCAGAAACGCCGAAGCAGATCGCGCCGAGTGACTCAGATCGTTCGCCTTCGAATGGAACCGGCTAGCCTGAACACTACTCCTGGAAACACTACCCACTGGATATTTAACCGGTCCCCCGATCTCAAAATTGCTCTTCAACCCACGGAGGACGAGATATCTCAACATTTTCTAACTTATTTATTGTGAACTTTATCTGGAATGTTTTGTCGCCATCACTTGTTCTGACTTTGGTCCGAATCATGCCCGAGTAGACAACGCCACTTGGAGCGAGTAATACCGATCCACTAGATTCGACTATCTCACCGTCGATATTCTCCCCATTTACAGATTTGAGGTTGAATTGTCGGACTGATTGACCGTTGAATGTGGCAATCCCATTGTCTTTATAATTCCCAAGTTGGAGTATACCACCAAGGCCTTCTGGCTCTCCAAGTTGAGAAACAACATCTGCAGAAGTGTGTATTTCCTGGAAAGTTGAGTCTACTTCGCGTGCCGAGTATGTAGTTTCACCATTATTTACAGATTTTTCATATATCACACCGCCCTCAAAGAATAGAGCGTGGTTCGTTTGCCCGGGTACCTCTACGGTCAAGAGGTATCGCTTATCCTGAAGACTGCTCCTGTACCGATCTTTGATTTGATTATTCGGCTCTGGCAACTCCGTGGGGTCTATCATCTCATAACTGACATCGTAGCTATTCTGTTTGAGTGTTCTCTGGGTCGTATTGATGAGCGTGTCGGGCTGATCAATACCGCTGGCCGACGTTCCAGGCGGATATTTACTTGAGGTCGGGAGTGGTGATTCGGTCGGTGGGGTTTCATCACCCTCAGTTCCAGACGGGGCGTCCTCCGACTCATCACTGGACGATCCATCCGTACAGCCACCCAACATACCCATTCCCGCCGCACCTATGCCGAAAAGGTATTGTCGCCGCTCCATATCACTTTTTGGAAGACATTTTATATAATGGTTCTCGACTATTCTCAATTCACGGTTATCCTGATCTACGTCAGATTAATTCGGAAATCCGAAACTGATCACCAACCCGTCTACACTGATACATATATTATCAAAATATTTTTGAATTGTGTAAATATATGCGTTCAACCCCACGAGGGTCCGTCTGAAACCGGGGCCAATGAGAGTGATGCCATTGACCGGACGGAGGCTTCAACCCCACGAGGGTCCGTCTGAAACCTTCGCCATCGCCGTCACTGTCGTAGCGCTCCTCGCCGCTTCAACCCCACGAGGGTCCGTCTGAAACCGCCATTGAATATCCCAGCAAGAGCAAGCGACACTGGCTTCAACCCCACGAGGGTCCGTCTGAAACGCGCTCGAAGGTGACGGGCATCTCCACCACGGGCCAGCTTCAACCCCACGAGGGTCCGTCTGAAACTGTCGGACCGCCGCATCCAGTCACTCAACACGGGGATGCTTCAACCCCACGAGGGTCCGTCTGAAACGCTCAAGCACAACGACGAGGCGCGAGCGTTGGTTGCTGCTTCAACCCCACGAGGGTCCGTCTGAAACCCTCTGCTTGGCCTGTCGGATCTGCGAGGTCTGTCAGCTTCAACCCCACGAGGGTCCGTCTGAAACAAGGACCTCTCTCGGCATTGGTTCGAGCCCACGGGCTTCAACCCCACGAGGGTCCGTCTGAAACACGGGCACTGACCCGACCTACTACCTCCCGGGCACGCTTCAACCCCACGAGGGTCCGTCTGAAACGGGTGATGTCGGCGGTCGCGTTGTCTTCACCCTGGCTTCAACCCCACGAGGGTCCGTCTGAAACCGGCGATATGATCCTCGTACACCTGCCGGATCAGTCGCTTCAACCCCACGAGGGTCCGTCTGAAACCCGAACCGTCACCCGACACAAGCGTCGACCGCGACGTGCTTCAACCCCACGAGGGTCCGTCTGAAACGCAAATCCGTTCGTGGTTAATCCGGTGCCGGGGCGTGCTTCAACCCCACGAGGGTCCGTCTGAAACGATACTCGGGGGTGGGTGTGATGAGCGGGACCGAGGCTTCAACCCCACGAGGGTCCGTCTGAAACCGAGCCAAACCGGCGCGTGATCGTCATCGCGGTCGGGCTTCAACCCCACGAGGGTCCGTCTGAAACGTGCTGGCCCGCTCGTGTACGAATCGTCGCTCGGGTCGCTTCAACCCCACGAGGGTCCGTCTGAAACCGTCAGGACCGCCGTTGTGGGTCCGGGTAAGGGAGGCTTCAACCCCACGAGGGTCCGTCTGAAACCAGCGACAAAGAGGGGCGCACCCTCTCGAGACAGCTTCAACCCCACGAGGGTCCGTCTGAAACTAACACCGACCTGATCGAGGAGAGCGCGGAGGCGATTGCTTCAACCCCACGAGGGTCCGTCTGAAACGAGAGACGCAGCCCTTGGCCGGCGGAAAAAAGAGCACGCTTCAGCCCCACGAGGGTCCGTCTGAAACTACATAAAACTTACTATCTAATGTAGTAGTGTGGTTGCTTCAACCCCACGAGGGTCCGTCTGAAACGCGTCGGTAGCGGCGTCCAGGCGAGGTTAGGGGGTGCTTCAACCCCACGAGGGTCCGTCTGAAACGACCTACGCGCGGCGAGTCGTGCGCAACGTCGAGGAGCTTCAACCCCACGAGGGTCCGTCTGAAACTCGGATAAGACAATGGTGATTGCGATGTCGCTACTCGGCTTCAACCCCACGAGGGTCCGTCTGAAACCTATCCGAAACATAACACAGACACATGACAGGAGGCTTCAACCCCACGAGGGTCCGTCTGAAACCAGCGACAAAGAGGGGCGCACCCTCTCGAGACAGCTTCAACCCCACGAGGGTCCGTCTGAAACGGGGCCGACCTGCCAGCGCGAGTCCGAGCCATGCCAGCTTCAACCCCACGAGGGTCCGTCTGAAACTTTGCTCAGCTCACCCGGTGCGTTGGGCGTCTGAGTGCTTCAACCCCACGAGGGTCCGTCTGAAACCCGAATTTGATCTGCCAGTATCGGCCGATCAATTAGCTTCAACCCCACGAGGGTCCGTCTGAAACCAGTGCAGCGGTGGACAAGCACTGCGACAGCTGGCGCTTCAACCCCACGAGGGTCCGTCTGAAACACGACGACGACGCGCTCCAGAGTCCTTGACACCGCGCTTCAACCCCACGAGGGTCCGTCTGAAACGCGGGCGAAGAGCGCAACCGTAGTCGAGAGAGTGGCTTCAACCCCACGAGGGTCCGTCTGAAACACTGAGGAAGAACTGACCCCCGGCCCGAACGACTGGCTTCAACCCCACGAGGGTCCGTCTGAAACTCTCCGACATAAAGTGTCTCTTTATTGGGAGACAGCTTCAACCCCACGAGGGTCCGTCTGAAACCAAACACGTTCGACCTCACCCCGCCGCTTCGGAGGCTTCAACCCCACGAGGGTCCGTCTGAAACTCAAGAGACAAACCGGGATCGGTTGAACTGCTGGGCTTCAACCCCACGAGGGTCCGTCTGAAACAATCGCCTCGGCGTCGCCGTAGATCTCCTGTTCAGGCTTCAACCCCACGAGGGTCCGTCTGAAACTTGCGCTGTTGCTTATCCCTGGCTGGTTTATCGGGCTTCAACCCCACGAGGGTCCGTCTGAAACGCAGCAGCGTGACGGTGATTATCAGGGCCTCAGCGACTCGCCGTGCTTCAACCCCACGAGGGTCCGTCTGAAACCGCCGCCGGGGTTATCTCGCATGTGCGCATTCGCGCTTCAACCCCACGAGGGTCCGTCTGAAACGATACCGTTTTCCAGTCTGTAACGGGGTCGGGATCGCTTCAACCCCACGAGGGTCCGTCTGAAACGCGCTCGGCGGCCTCGTAGCCGGCACGCAGGATCCGCTTCAACCCCACGAGGGTCCGTCTGAAACATTACGTCGAGTACGAGCCCAGCGAGTTTACGATCGCTTCAACCCCACGAGGGTCCGTCTGAAACGGTCGTGAATGTTGTGGCCGGTGTCGCGAGCAGCGCGCTTCAACCCCACGAGGGTCCGTCTGAAACGCCCCGAGTGTGGGCGTGATTACTGATGAGCCTCGCTTCAACCCCACGAGGGTCCGTCTGAAACTCACCGGCAAGGCCGAGTCAATGCGGGACTCGACGCTTCAACCCCACGAGGGTCCGTCTGAAACTCAACTCTTCGGTGAGATTCTGGTTGTCGTTATACGCGCTTCAACCCCACGAGGGTCCGTCTGAAACTTGGATGGCTTTAGCCCCAGTAGCGGTGTGGTTGAGCTTCAACCCCACGAGGGTCCGTCTGAAACTACACCGAACGCCTGTTCGTCGCCTTCGGATTCGAGGCTTCAACCCCACGAGGGTCCGTCTGAAACCCTCTTCGGCGTAGGGCTTCTGAGTACAATCTTCACAGCTTCAACCCCACGAGGGTCCGTCTGAAACTTGAAAGCGCCATTGAGTTAATCCCCGACCTTGATGGGCTTCAACCCCACGAGGGTCCGTCTGAAACGATAGGCATACCGCGAGTAGGATATTCGACGGTATCGGCTTCAACCCCACGAGGGTCCGTCTGAAACCTGGTCGCCGGCGACGTGCTCGGCAGAGACGACCAGGTGCTTCAACCCCACGAGGGTCCGTCTGAAACACGCGCGAGCACGGCGTCGGGACCGTCGTGGACGGCCAGCTTCAACCCCACGAGGGTCCGTCTGAAACGACGGTCCCGCAGACGACACCCGCAACTACGGCGAGCTTCAACCCCACGAGGGTCCGTCTGAAACATTCTATCGGCACTGTGCGCGTCTCTGTCGTCCGTGCTTCAACCCCACGAGGGTCCGTCTGAAACGCTGCACCAACAGGGTGGATACCAGTCTTTCGCTGGCTTCAACCCCACGAGGGTCCGTCTGAAACGCTTTTGATGCTCTCCGGCGCGTCCGCGTTGGTGTGGCTTCAACCCCACGAGGGTCCGTCTGAAACTGGTATATCTACACCTTTAGTGAAGAAGGTGTTTGGCTTCAACCCCACGAGGGTCCGTCTGAAACCAGTTTGATGCGCTGACTGGGGCCGAAGAGACTGCTTCAACCCCACGAGGGTCCGTCTGAAACCGCCCCGACCTCAAGAGCGTCTCGGGCGATCTCGTGCTTCAACCCCACGAGGGTCCGTCTGAAACCCGTCCACTGCTGGCCGGTGTCGTCGCGGACCTGGCTTCAACCCCACGAGGGTCCGTCTGAAACCCTGCGAGTCGGGGACGGTCGGTCCCCAGCCGTCGAGGCTTCAACCCCACGAGGGTCCGTCTGAAACAGGCATCGTTAGTTGGCGCTGAAGGTGATAGCGGGGCTTCAACCCCACGAGGGTCCGTCTGAAACCATGGCCAATTCAGGCCATATAGAGACTGCTGGGCAGGGCTGGGCCTTAGTGTTTTCGTCGACCTGTAATAGCCCCTGAGCCCCAGGGGGTTGATGATAGATTACAGAAATTGGTCGTCTTCGGCAGGATCCTCGCCGTAGACTGTTCGGGTGACATACTTCTCGGAGGTCATTCGATAGAGGATCACTGATTCGCCGGCTTCGAGCATCGATTCAAGTCTGTGCTTGACTTCTTCGACGTCACCTTCGGTCAGTTCCCCTTCGAATACGGAGTTCTGGACGTGAGTGAGGTACTGCCGGAGGAAATTCAGGAAGCGATACGTCCGCTCTGCCTGTACGTCGTAGACGACGATCACGTACACCACGTTACCACCACCGTTCGAACGGCTCGTACGCCTCGTCAGTGAGAAGATGTTTCTTGAGTTTATAAGCTTCCAGGCGCAGGAGGTACTGATAACTCACCTTTCGATTGAGGTTCGGATGCTCGATCGTCTCCTCCAGCGTCTTCTCAAATTCCTTTGAGTACGTCTCTCGCCCGGATTCGGTAAGCAGACAGGAGTTCAGCTCTGTCTCGAAGTCGTCCTCACGAATCTGCCCGCGGTTCACGAGCCGAAAGAGCACACGGTCCGTCAGGAGCGGTTTGAACAGATCTGCGATGTCCAGCGCAAGCGAATATCGACGTTCTCCCGGCTCGTGGAGATAGCTGATAGTAGGATCGAGTGCCGTCGCCCTGATCGCTGAAACGATACTCGCATACACTAGGCTATTGCCGAATGAGATCAGGCTATTTACCTTGTTGTCTGGGGGGTTGTACCGGCGACCGTTGAATACGAATCCCTCTGGAAGAATCTCGTCAAACGTCGCGTAGTAGGCCCTGCGTGCGCTGGCTTCGACGCCCATCGTCTCGTCGACTGACTCGACTGTCTCGATCTCGTCTCGGCGTCTGTCGAGAGCATCGAGTGTGCTACTGAAGTTGTAGTCTCGGTTGTCGTAATAGGCGACGTTGGCCCGCATGTTGTGGATACTTCCCGAGACGAACTCGATAGCGAGATTTAGCCGATGGTCCGAGTCGTCGTACGCACGTACCTGTCTGACGACGGTCTGACCCGAGGTCTGGCCGCGCTCTGGCATGATTGAGCCGGAGTAGTAGTCGTTCCAGCCGAAGACGTGCATCGCGACGCCATGATCGTCGAGAAACGAAATCAGGCGTGTATTAAAATCGATCTGTCCGTGGAGAAACAGCGCTTCAGCGTTTTCGATCGGGAGGTACTTCTTCTCACCGTCTTCCGTGACGAGCCGAACGGTTTCGTTGTGGCGCTCGACCCGTCCATCGGAGAAGATGTGGTAATTGTCGTCCATGATTAGCAACTCCAGCAGAAGTCGTAGTAGGCGCACGATTCACAGTATGGCTTCTCCTCGGCTGGTGGTGGCGAATCTGATGTAATCACGTCGTGCACTCCTCGAATCGCGTCTTCAACCTTTGCTTCCGTTTCGTCAGTGAGTTCGACTGTTTCGCGCCGTTTCTCTCTTGGGTGGGCCAGAACGCCCTCTTTTTCGACGCCGACCACTCGATCGAGATACCAGAGATAATAGAGTAATTGCAGCCGTGCTGGCTCGACGAGCGACGAAGAAGGTTTGACTTCTACGACCCGGCCGTCATCGAGAAGATCAGGTGAAATTCGACCGTCGATACTGAGATTGCGACGCTTGTCCTCGTAGGCGGTGTCGTCGACCTGCGTCCCTCGGACGACGCTCGGATTGTCGCGGTCGATTTCGATATCACGGCTCTCGAACCAGAGTTCGCGCTCGCAGACCTCGTAGTACTGCATCATCACGCCAGTTACGTGGAACGACTCGTCACTCGCTTCGTCACGAGCGTTTTGAAGCAGTAACTCTACAGGATCAGTGGCACCTTGTTCGGTCATAGGAATTGGTTGTCGACGGTACTCTCGGGAACGACGAACCCTTTGGTTTGGTCGAAGTGTGTCCCGTAGTTTCGCACGTCCAGTACGTAGATCCCCTCGTCGTCAATTCGGGGCCGGAGATCCTCGATTGCATCAGCGATTTCGCTATCCTCTCGGTAAAACGGAACCGAAATACGGAGTGATTTTGTCTCGGTAAGAAGGCGGCGAAGTCCATCAAAATCGTACGTGTTTTTGGCTTCTAGGAGTCCTTCGACGAGATCTCTGTCGCTCTCGGTTCGACAGACGAGGACATCTGCTGTTGGGCCCTGGTCGATGAGTGACTTTTCGGCGAGTTTCTCAGCCATGGCGTCGTCAACGTAATCAGCCCATGTCTTCTTTCCAACGTCTTTCTGCTCGTGGAGGCGTTGATAGTATTCTTGCACAGCATCCCGTGCGACTGTCGTCTCACTGAGGTTACTTCGCTGATCTCGAACCGATTCGAACGTCGCAGCGACAACTGGAAGCAGCGATGTGCCACGGTTGTATACCGCCTCGGCAGGGGTTTTGTCTTTCTCTCCCGGATTGTCCAGCCACCAGACTACGACTTCACCCTGATCGCGCTCGAACGAGCGGTTGCAACGACCAGCAGCCTGGACCACACTATCGATTGGTGCAAGGTCTCGATACACACGGTCGAAACTGATGTCTACACCGGCTTCGACTAGCTGCGTCGATATTGTTAGCAGCGGCTGATCACTTTCCGTGAGTTTCTTCGCGGTTTTTACCAGCGTAAGTCGATCAGCGGGCCGGAGCCGAGTCGAGAGGTGCAGAATCGGTGTTCTATCTGCCTCTTCGATTGTCTCCACCAGTGTTTTCGGCTCGACTTGTTCTGCACTCCCGGCCTCCGAAAGAGCTCTGCTATATACTTCGGCAACGTCAACGAACGCGCTATCTGCTAGTCTCTCTGTGACTCGATCTGTGAGCTTTCGGGCACTATCGATCGTGTTGCAGATCGCCAGCACCGACTTGCCGCTGTCGACCGGAGTCTGCAACTCCGCGGCTGCAGTATCGTAGGATTTTGGCTCGGACTGATCGGAAATGTACCGCTCAGCAGACTCATCGAGGGTATAGGCCACGCGGCTCGCCGTGTCGAAATATGTCTCAGGATCGTCAACGAGCGGAGTTGCCTCGTCGAACAACTTCGGCTGGGTCGCTGTCATCGCGATTACTGACGCATCGTACTGCTCGGTCAGCAGATTCGCAAGTCGCGGAACGAGCTTCCACCAGTCCAGCGGAAGGCTCTGGGGCTCGTCGAGGACGACGACACTGTCTTTCAGGGCCGGAAGCTTCATCGACTGTCTGTTTTTCGGTCCGGCCAGACTCTCGAACAGTTGAACGAACGTCGTTACTGTCAGGCCGGCACGCCAGCTTTCGCCGAGCATCCCCGCCACGTCGTCGTTTCGATCCGCATCGTCAGCGGACTGGTCGTCCGAGTCTCGAATCGCCGTCTCAGAGAGGTGATGGTGTGCGGTGAGGAGTCGGCCTGCGGTATCTGTCTCGTAGATTCCCTCGAGTTCGTCGACGACCTGATCGATAATACTGGTAAACGGGAGTGCGTACACGATGCGTTCTCCGTTCAGGGCATCCCTGAGTGCGAACGCAGCCGATAGACCGGTCAGCGTCTTCCCCATCCCCGTCGGGAGCGTAAGCGTGGCAACACCGCCGTCGTTCTCGGCAAACGACGAGACGTTATCGAGAACGTCTTCCCGAGCCTTCGAACGGAAATAGTTCAGCCGTTCGTTTTTGTCTCCGTCTTTGTTGGCTGTGACTTCTGCTTCTAGATCTTGAACGTATTCATCAAGCCGATCGAGTTCCGGTTGCGTGGCTGCATACGTTTCCGCATCGTTCGACGCACGGGCAGCACTCGTTTTGTCTGTAAGCACGAGCGCGCTCCAGCACTGCAAGACCAGTCCATAGCAGGAGGGAGAAAGCGCGTCCGGATCGACGCCGCGGCTCGTCGTTTCTGTCCCGACAGTATCTTCGATATCACCTAGTAGTGATTCATAGCCTTGTGCGAACGAGATCCAGTTACCATGTCCGTCCGTCGCCTCTTCGAAGACTCTCTTCGCGAGATCGGGAACGCTCTCGTGGATGTTCTTGATCTGTTTGAGTATCGCACTCTGACGCTCTTCTTCTTTGCTCTGTCTCGAATTTCCCTCACGTCGGTGGGTGCGATCAACGACGTATTCCGCGACGTTCGGCAGTTGACCGTGGTGCTTCGCGACGGCGACGAAGCCAGCCAGACACGTCTCGGTGTCGAATCCCTGTGCATCGAGTGCGTAGTAGGCCGCAAAAGAGCCGAGCGGCGCGTGATATCTGCCCATCTGTTTCTCAACCGTGCCATCCATTACTCCGAGATATTTTTGAAAGTCCGTCGTCGCTTTCCCGAAGTCGTGGACCCAGGCCAGCGTTTCGACCACTCTCCGTAGTGATTCACCCGCTGGCGTTTCGGCATTCTCTGGCACCACGTACGCCACGCGTTCGGCCACGTCGGCCAGGTGATCCTTGAGAAAGACGCCGTCATGCCCGTCTTCCGGGGGATGCGAGTACCTCTCTTCCATCTCAGACGAACACCACCGTTCGATCGTCGACTCGCGAGGTCGCCATGTCTCTGACCGCCAGCGGCTCGGCATCAGGATTGTAGGTGTAAGTGGTGTAATCCGTCGTCGTCCGTCCCTCATCGTCCGCGGTCATGAACGCTGGCGACTCCTCAACCTGGCAGCGCGTCTCCGGGTCAAGGACGACATCGTCGATCGCGTCGGGCACAGCCGAGTCGACGATGACTTCTCCAGTTGGCGATCTGTGCTCGATCTCGTGTTCACCGTTGTACTCAATTTCGGCGAGATATTCTGAGAGACCGAGACTCGGGACGTAGTGGGATTTCCCCGCTTCGAGCGTCTCCTTGAGCTGTTCGTAGCGTTCCTCGTCAGCGAGTGTAACGTCGATCCTGTATGCGGGGTCGACGAGCACTTCGTAGTTGTGCTGCTGTCGAAGCTTTTCGGGGTTGGGGAGCTTGACGCTAACCTTCCCATGCGGATTGAGTGATGTGAGGTCCCCGGCCGCTGTCGAGAGCGTATTCATCGGCATGTTCACTGTTCGGAGTTCGCGGACTGGTTCGATCGCGATTGCGGACATGTCTGGACCGAACAGCTCGTAGTACCCGTCTCGATCGATCCCAAGCATCGCAGCGATCAGCCCGGCGACTGTCGTTCGCGGGATGATCCTGTAGGTCTGTTTGACGATGTTTCCTTCGACGCGCCGGAAGTGTCCCCACGGACCCCGGACTTCGAACGACAGACAGCGATCCGGGTGGCTGTCGCTCTCGCCAGGAGCACTCGTCCACTGACTGGGCGATTCCTGGTCCATGATCACTCGTCGTCGTTATTTGGCAGCGTTTCGGGGTATTCCTCGTAGACATCCACGACATCGACCTGATCCGATCCGACGGCATCCCGAAGCGCGTCGTAGAGCATCTCTGGACCACCGCTTTCGTCATCGTAGGACACCTCCAGTACGTCACTCGCCACCACTCTAACGCGTTCGATCTGCTCACTCGCGTCCGAGAGTCGTTCAACGAAGCTATCGATATCCAGCGTCAGATCCCGAATGTTTCGGAGCTCGTCGGGGTCTTTCGATTGCTCCTCATCGAGCATGAGGTCCTTGTCGAGACCACCGAGATGGTAGCTCTCCTCGGCGTACTCAACACGGCAGTAGAGGCGCGGCTCCTGTCCAACTTTGCTCCGACTGATCGTCTGGTTCTTGATTGCACGCCAGCAGAGCGTATCGAGACGCTCTACGTCGTCTCGTGTGAGATTCGTGTCCGCGGCCCCGTGTTCATCGACGAGTCCGTGGAACCGAATGAGCCCGTATTGAATTCGGTTATCGTCGAGATCGAATCCTCCCTGCTCTTTTCCTTCCTGAGTCGCTATCACGCTTGTGAGACTGTCGTACTCCTCGTTCTCATTGACGGCGTGGATCGACTTCCCTGGGGAAAACTGGACTGGGCCTGTGAAGTGGTCCGGAAGGTAGTCCTCGTACTCGTCGTCCGTATCCATCGACATCGTCGCGCCGAAATACCGAACATCCGAACTCTCGGCGAGAAACTCCCCGAAGATATCTGCCCGGAGTCGTTCGGCCTCTCCATCTTCGTCAAGATTGTAGTCGTCCAGGTCAACGGATTTCAGTCTGTCTTCGAGCAGTTCTCCGCGCGTGTACTGTTCGCCCTCTTCCTGGACGTTCCTGATGTAGACGCCGTGGCCGTCGTCGTCCAACTGGTCGCGGAGATACCGTTTCAGTCGGACGTCCGTGACAATTGCCTGCTGGGTCTGTGGATCGATCCGTGGCCTATTCGACCCGCTCAGCGGATTTCCATTGGGATTCGCGTCGACGGCGTCGTACAGGAACACAATTTCGGAACGGTTCTCGATGGTCTGTGTGGATTCACTCATGTTAGGTCTCCTCCTCGTTGTCGTCAGTTTGGTCGTCCCACTCGGGGTGGTCGTTGAGTCCGTACGTCACGCCGAGGGCGTAGTAGAACCGAAGATCCTCGGTGTCTATCTCCCAGTCGTCAGGGTCTGGCTTGACGATCGTCTCCCGGAGTTCCTCGACGACGTGTTCGAACTTCGTCCCCGGGAAACTCCCGCCGCTTTTCTTCTCCTGGCGAGTGTAGGTGAGCGTCTTCCCGATTGCCTCTCGAGTCACCTTCTTGACTCGGGATTGGGTGATCGACTTGACCGGGAACTGATCGACGAGTGTCGTCGATCTGTCTTCGCTATACTCCTGATAGCTCCCAACTTCTCCCACGAGCGCCCCGAGCATGAACGCGCCGCGGCGCTGGTTTCTGATCGATTGACGTCGCTCCGCTCCTTCGGCATCCAATTGCTCGTCGCTCTCGGACTCCCAGGCGATTGCAGGAGTGTCTTCGATGAACGATTCCAGTTTCACTGTGGCGGGATGGCCGCCGTCGGGTATGATTTGCATGTCTTCGAGTCGCTCCGAGGTGTCTTCGGCATAGTTTGGTTCGGCTGTGATCGGTCGTTTCGCTGGATCGTCTGTTTTCAGTAGGTCAAGTTCCTCAGTCGCCAGCGCACATAGTTGTGCGAATTGCGAGGCGACCCGGAACGAGGGGAATCCGTCGACGTCATCGTCGTCCTCGTTGGCGATAATTCGATCAGCGTACTCCGAGAGCAGCGTCTCGACGGAGATTGCGTCACCACCGAGGACGCTCACGAGTGCTTCGATCCGCGGATCGTCGGCGTTGGCTTCGTCGTCGTCACGTTCCGCGAACGTCTGGTAAAAATACCAGCCCGATGAGATGGAGTTCAGTGCCTCGTTGTTCTCCTTCAGCAGCCCCCAATTCTCGTTGGTCGGCAATGGAGAGCTCCAGTCTGTCTTGGTGTTGAACGCTGAGGTTTTACTGACGATCCAATTATGCTCAAATGCCAAGTCTCGTGGGTAGAGCAGTCTTCCGTTTAGCGTCTCGCCGAACACGTCATAGCGAGACATCTGGTGAGGCATGACTGCTGAGACATAGAACCGGAGTTTGGTGTCGTCTCTTCCTTGATAGTCTCGTTCGTAGGCCTTCTCAACTGGCGTCCGATCATCGTCGCTGGTCGCTGCGTCATGCAGCAGACCGTATAGCTGGTAAATCTCCTCAGGCGACGCCCGCCCGAAGAAGTACGGGAGGTAGTACACTTTCGCGCCGAAAGTCCGGTACGTGCAAGCTTCGACGAACGTCCCGGCGTTCATCACCGTCACCGCGGCGTCCTCCGAAATAGGATGCGTTCGCCAGGCTTCCTCGATGTCAAGTCCAGGGAACTTCTCCAGTTGCTTGCCCAGATAGTAGTTCTGGGGATCTTCGGACGTTCCGACGGTTCGGGTCCGCTGGCCCGTGACGAGGCCCGTCGCTTCGCCTGAAGAGTCGTCGGCCTTGTTCTTGGTGACGAGCTTCGAGAGTTTACGCTGGCGCATCGCCTCCTTGAACACGTCGAGATCGCCGGGCCACTGGTACTCACCGTCGGCTTCGGTTTTTACCAGCACGGTGAGCAGCGCAGTCGTAGACTCGCCGCCTAGTTTGGTGACCAGATCGTCCTCGATCCGTTCGAGTGCATCTTCGTCCTCACCGAGCGTCGCTAGCGCGTCGACGATCCAGCCGTCTTCGTGATCGGCTGCCGCCTCTTGCACGACCGAATCCGTTGCCCACTTCGTCAGGCGCTCTTTGGCGTAGCGGGCGAGCTTTTCGGGATCGCTGTTGCGCCCGGCCTGATGGGTAATACTGTGGTCGATCCCACGAGCAGCCGGGTATTTGCAGTGGCTGACTTTCTCGACCAGATCCCTGCTGTACCGCGTGACTTGTACCGGATCGTCATCGGCCAGTGCTGGCTCGTCGCTAGCATCCACACGGATGACGATCAGACTATCGGAAGTGTCGATCAGATCACCGGCAGCGTCGGGTGTAAGGTACGGTGCGTACTTTCCACCGCCCGCGGTCGCAAGCGTGTAGAGCTTGCCGTATAGATACTGGACCTTGCGTAACGAGGAGATCGGGCTCTCCGGAAGCTCCTCACGCAGTCGCTCCGGCGGGTACTTTTCTTTGAACTCACCGAGCGAAAGCATTCTCACCCTCCAGTTCTGTCTCACCAGGACCGGTCTTCTCGACGATGTTGCAGAACCCAAATCCTAAGCTGTTGCGCTCACCGATACCGACATCGAGTGCGAGATTCAGGTGCCGCCTGTGGTTGTCGTCCCGAACCGTATAGTCAAACTCCCACTTGCTCAGAACCCACGTCTCCGTGCGTCCAGTCGTCGGCTCGACCGGGATCGCGAAGGTCTTGAGCAGCTCATAGCCGTCGAACAACTCGCCGTCGACCTCTGAGGGACCGGGCAAGTAGTCCGGGCAGTACAGGTCGTGTTTCCTGTCCAGGTTCGCCTCAATCTGGTTCTTGAACGGTTCCATCGTATGCTTTGGCCGCCAGAATTCGGCCTCGTCGTGGTCAATATCCAGTCCGTACTCCTCGAAGCGCCGGGGAGGTATTCGAACTAATACTCCAGTCCCAGTGTCGATCGTCCCCGACGTACCGGGCTCGCCGACATCCGGTGCCAGTGGCGTGAGCTCTTCGACGTAAAACGGCATCTCGCCGATATTCAGTTCGGGCTCGTCTTTCAGATCTGCCGCGACTTGCGCGAGTAGCTCCTCCTCGGGCGAGGCGACCAACAGCGTCCGCTCGTCGCCTTCTTGCATAGCCCGTGGCGGAAATGGATTCGAGTAGGTGAACGGCTTCGGGCGGTTCTCGTCGTGGAGGTGGTCGTAGTCGGTATCTTCCAGCGCGCCCCAGATACGACCCTGGAGTTTGTGATGGTACGCGTTGTCGTAAGCGGTATCTCGCCGTGCCCGCAAGCGCGCGAGTACGCGCATCCGACTATCTCACCTCGTCTGTGTGAGTGAGTGGCATTACTTTTCGGCCGTCGGACGGCTATGATATAAAAGTCATTGTGGCGTGGTGAAAGTGGAACCCCAGTGGGACCCGACTGGAACTGTACCCTGACTCGGCCAATCAGTTGGCCCGGATTCACGCCCTCACCGAGAACGCGACACTCGTGCCGTCGCCGCGGTTGCTCCGCGACTACGCCCGAGTCGGACACATGCGCGAGGAACACGCCCGCCGGCTCGTCGAGACGATCGCTCCGCACCGAAGCTGGGGCTCGAACTACGTCCAGGCAGTACTGGCGACGCTGTGACCGACGCCGACTCGGGAACCGATATACGGGGGGAACGTATACACTCCGACAATGACACCGGACACAGGCTGGTTCGAGGACGTCGACCCCGACGAGCTCGACGCTCGCGACGCGATCGAGGACGGGACTGCCGAATCCCCGGCAGCGTGGCCCGACAGAGCGATCGAGTCAGGCTTCGCCGAGAACGAGGACGACTACTACGACAAACTGCGTGAGGCGACCATCGAGACTGCTCGCGAGGCCGTCGCCAAACGCGAGCGCGCGGACGACCAGCAACTCGTCCACGCCGTTCGGGCCATGGACGACTGTGAACGCACCGCGAACGAGCTGGCCGAGCGCATCGCCGAGTGGGGCGGGAGCCGGGTCGGCGAGTCCGGTGGCGGTGTCGCCTTCGCTCGTGAGATCGCCGAGCGCGAGCCAGATAGTGACCTCGACGAACAACTGCGTGCGCTCGCCGAGCAGGTGGTCGACCTCGACGAGCGAGCCACCGAACTCCGGGCGTCGATCGAGCGGTTCACGCCGGAGGTCGCGCCGAACCTGTCGTCGATGGCCGGACCGGTGCTCGCGGCGCGGTTGATCGCGCTCGCTGGTGGGCTCAAGCAGTTGGCACGCTCGACTAGCGGCACGGTCCAGGTTCTGGGTGCCGAGGACGCACTCTTTGCCCATCTGCGGGGGGACGCCCCCTCGCCGAAACACGGCGTCATCTATACCCACGAGTACGTCCGCGGGACCGCCCCCGAACATCGCGGCTCGGCGGCGCGGGCGCTGGCGGGCAAACTGACGCTCGGTGCCCGCGTCGACCACTACAGCGGCGAGCGCCGACCCGAACTCGAAGCCGAACTCGACGACCGCGTCGAGACGATCCGCGCACGAGGTGAGAGCCAATGAGCCTTCCAGAGGGCGTCCAGCGTCGATCGTTCGACGGTCGGAAGTCGCTCGCGACACGAGGACCGCAGGTCTCCGAGGAGCCGATCGTCGACGGGTGGCGGCGCTGGGATCCCGACCGCTCGAAGGTCGGCGCGATGTTCGAAGAAGGTCTGGAGCACGGCTTCGGGGGCGGTGAACGCGTGCTGTATCTCGGTGCCGCAAGCGGGACGACCGTCAGCCACATCGCTGATTTCGCCGGCCCGACCTACGCCGTCGAGTTCGCCCCGCGGCCGACCCGCGATTTGATCGAGGTCGCCACAGACCGCGAGCGGCTGTTCCCGCTGTTGAAAGACGCTCGCAAGCCCGAGACCTACGCTCACATCGTCGAGCCGGTCGAGGTGCTCGTCCAGGACGTTGCCACGCGCGGGCAGGCGGACGTTGCGCTCGCGAACCGACAGTTCCTCGAACCTGACGGTCGCCTCCTTATGGCGATCAAGGCCCGCAGCGAGGACGTAACAGCCGATCCCGAGAGCGTCTTCGAGGAGGTCTGTGAGACACTTACCTCGGGGTACAAGATCCTCGACCGCGGGCGCCTGGAACCGTACCACGACGACCATCTGGGCGTGATCGCGACACCACGGCAATAACCCGGCGGTAACGGGAAGGTTTTAGCCGGCCGAAACCAAACGCGTGGTAGCGATGGATACGGGCACGGAGTCGC
>Ga0207813_100634_pt1 | contig 17166 bp, 13 predicted proteins | sample A23E3SouthBayCA_2_FD_187730 | JGI IMG/M metagenome (GOLD analysis project Ga0207813, IMG submission 187730) | Aerobic enrichment media microbial communities from Eden Landing Ponds, California, USA - A23 E3 (4) (SPAdes) | ecosystem: Environmental > Aquatic > Marine > Unclassified | place... | reverse complement strand
TGACGTCGATCCCGCGGTTCAGTTCCCACTCTCGCGTCTCGTGATCGAACTGGGAGATCGTGATTTCTCCCTCCGGTTCGACCCATCCGGCATAGGTGTACTCGCCGTCAGTCACACACCGGGGGTCCTGGAACCAGCACCAGGCTCCCGGGCCGAGTTCAGTCGACATCGGTACTGGCGAATGCGAGCACCCCTCATAATATGGTTCCGGTTCACCGGGCGTTGGCGGCCTACGGACCTCTCGTTCCGAGAGGAGCGTTCGCGACGACCCCGATGACTGTCTTCGATCACTCGCGGGGAACGACGTCGAGACGCTGCTTCGTCGAACGCTTCGTGGGGCGAGAGGTGGTACCGAGCGTGAACCCGGCCGGGCTGGTGGGCCCGGAAGTTCGTATCCCAGTAGTTGTTGGTCACCCATCCGAGGAACGGGGGTCGCTCCAGTTCGAACGCCTGTCTGTTCTCGGCGAAGTGAAAGTCACCGAACTGGACCATCGGATCGAGCGGACAACCAAAGGTCACACCCTGCTCGTTTCGGCCGAGCGTATGATAAATGAGATACAAATAATTTATTATCAGCTGTCTCGACTTGGCAGGCATGCCGGACACCCCGAATATACTGTTTCTGCTGACAGACCAACTTCGCCTTGACGCGGTGAGTTGTTACACCGATACGCCCTGTCGGACGCCCTCTCTCGACAGCCTTGCCGAGGACGGTGTCCGGTTCGAGAATGCATATTGTCCGTGTCCAGTGTGTACACCGAGCAGGGCGTCGGTACTCACGGGGGAGTTCCCGCACAATCACGGTATGACCCAGAACGCCGGAAACGAGGGTTGTTCGATCCACGCGGTCCCGAACCGTCCCGACCTGCTCCCGCGTCGGCTCGACGACGCCGGGTACGACCTCGGGTATACCGGCAAGTGGCATCTCTGCCCCGCGAGTGACGACGTCTTCGGCGTCGACGTCCCACAGCGAGTCCCGAGCGATCTCGGGTTCCGAGGGCACGATATTCCGGGACACGGCGACGGAGGATGGGAGACAGATCCGTATCGAGCGTATCTCGACGACCAGGGATACACACTGGAGTTCGATATCCTCGAGGGCTGTCCCGGCGGGAGAGCCGGCGTCGTCGAGGCCCCTACATCGGCGACTGTCCCGGCCTATCTCGCCGACCACACGATATCACTGCTGGAAGAGTTCCAGGATCGAGACAGTCCGTTCTGCCTGTTGCACAACTTTTGGGGACCGCACGAACCCTATTATCCGTCTCGGGAATTCTACGATCGGTACGCTGACGTCGAGATCCCGCCCTGGCCCAACGCTGACTGGCCTGCGGGGGATATCCCCGGGGTTCATCACAACCGTCTCTCTGAACGCGCCCAGACAGCGGCCTGGGAAGAGTGGGCAGAAGTCGTCCGTCACTACTACGCGTTCACTGCGATGATCGATTCACAGATCGGGCGGATTCTCGAGTACCTGGAGACGAGCGGACTCGCCACCGAGACGCTCGTCGTGTTCGCAGCGGACCACGGGGAAACACTCGGAAGTCACGGCGGACTGGTCGACAAAGGCTTCCATCACTTCGAGGAGATCATGAACGTGCCACTTATCATCCGCTTCCCGGATGGTCAGTGGAAGAACACGACACGTTCGGAACTCGTCTCCCTTCTCGACCTGTATCCGACGTTCCTCGACGCCGCATCGATCGACACCGATGCGACAGACCAGTACGGCCAGTCGTTGTATACACTTCTCGAAGACGACGGAACCGAGTGGCGCGACGCTGTCGGGATGGAGTTCCACGGACTCGGCGGGATCTCACACTCGCAACGAACGATTCGAACGAACGACCTCAAATACGGCTACAATCCTGGCCTCCGGGACGAACTGTACGACCTCTCGCTCGATCCTGACGAGACGCAGAATCTGGTCGACAACCCCGCGTACGAGACCGAACTGGAAGAGATGAGAGACCACCTGAGAGCGTGGCAAACCGAAACCGACGACAGTCTTCCGTCGCCTGGTGATACGATTTATTAGTCGACTCCCGATATCGCCGCGAATTTTCTAGCTGACACGCGGTGTCGAACTACCGGGCGAGGTGCCTCGCGCATGAGCGAAGCGCTCTCGCAGGACTACTCCTCGCCCGATCCGGTGCTGCCGGTCGCGGCGCTGATCCCGCCGTTTGCGATCGCACAGACCACGGTCTTTTTCGGACTCTCCATCTCGTTCATCGAGATCATCGTCTCGGCGATCGTCGGGAGCGGGCTCGCCGGTGACGGGCGTGACGTCGGCCGCGAGAAGGCGCTCAGAACTATCGACGCCTGGGTCGGGTCACTGGTACTGGCGTTTGCAGTGAGTTCCGTCGGATACTCGCTCGTGTCGATGGTCTCGAGTTGACTGATCGTCGGCTCGTCGGACAGGTCGCCGGCTTGCCGATTGCGTTGCCGACTAGTCGCACATTCGCGCCGAACTTCTCGGCTCGACCCGTGGAGTCGGTGACCGCAGTATCAACGTTTTTTATTGAGGGACTGGATCGGGGCGTATGCCGTCGAATCGACCGAATATAGTCCTCGTTTTCACCGACGACCAGGGGTACGGGGACGTCGGCTGTTTCGGATCGCCCTACATATCGACGCCGAACCTCGACCGGATGGCTTCCGAAGGGGCGAAGTTTACGAGTTTCTACGCCGGCGCACCGGTCTGTACGCCCTCGCGTGCGGCCCTGATGACCGGGAGCTATCCGAGCCGTGTCGGCCTGGAGGAAGGGGTCCTGTTCCCAGGTGACGACGAGGGCCTCCATCCCGACGAAGTGACGATCGCTGACCTGCTCAGCGAAGCGGGGTACGCTACGACCTGTATCGGGAAGTGGCACCTCGGGGACACGGAGCCGTTCCTGCCGACCGACCACGGCTTCGACAGCTACTTCGGCGTCCCGTACTCGAACGACATGGGCGCGGCACAGAGCGGCGGGGAGTACCGGGAGTTACCGCTCATGCGGGATGCGGAAACGGTGGAGGCGCCAGCCGAACAGACGACGCTGACGAGACGGTACACCGAGGAGGCCGTCGAGTTCATCGAACGGAACCGTGACGGCCCCTTCTTCTGTTACCTCCCACACACGATGCCGCACGTCCCGCTCGAGACCTCGGAGACGTTTTCAGACGTCTCCAAGCGCGGGGACTACGGGGACGTCGTCGAAGAGATAGACTGGAGCGTCGGGCGGATCCTCGAGACGCTCGACCGACTGGGGATCGCCGACGAGACGCTCGTCGTCTTCGCCTCGGACAACGGTCCCTGGCTGGACAAGGGGATCGACGGCGGGAGCGCCGGACGACTCGCTGGCGGCAAGTTCGACGTCGACGAAGGCGGGCCCCGCGTTCCGGCGATAGCCAGCTGGCCCGGGGAGATCCCTTCGGGAAGTGTCTGCGACGAACTGGTGACGACGATGGACCTGTTACCGACGTTCGCAGCGCTGGCCGGGACGACACCGCCGGGAGGCCGGACGATAGACGGGGAAGACGTTCGGGAGCTCCTGTTCGAGCCGGAGAACGCCGCCACTCCCCACGACTATTACCTCTATCAGGACTGGGAAGGCGAACCGGGCGCCGTCAGAGACGCCGACGGGTGGAAGCTCCACCTCGAATCCGGAGAACTGTACGACCTCCACACGGACGTCGAGGAGGAGTACGACGTCGCCGTCGACAACCCCGACACGGTTGCGCGACTGCGAAACGCGGGTGAAGAGATGATAGCGGACCTGTCGGAGAACGCCCGTCCGGTCGGGCGCGTCGACCGCGATGGGTGAATTTGGCGCTCGCGCGGGAAAAGTGACCTCCTCGCACGAGGCCAGGGACATCCCGCACACAGTCGGGCCCTGGTACGCGTGTTCGGGAGAGCCGGACTTGTAGAAACTTCACTCCAGTAGCCGTCACACGACACAGCAATGATGGATGCAGACACCTCCCGTACCGACAGTCGGACCGTTCGACTGAGGCACGTATCGACGACCTGCTGGACCGCGTGCCCCTCGAAGAGGAACAACTGCTCGTGAGTCCGAAGAAGGGAACGATCGACGATATCGTCGACGAGGTGAAATCGGAGATTGAGGCGTACACTCTCGGGCAGGTGTGTATCACCTAACTTGAAATATGCGTATGACCGATACTCGGCCGAAGCAATGGTGGATGTGACAACCCGTTCCACGATCGAGAGAACACAGAAACACGAGACGGTGCTGGACTGTCTCGTGGCCGGGATCGAAGCCGCTCGGCCCGAGCGCGTCCTCGCCGACGAACTCTCTCTGTCTGGGGACCGACTCGGGGTCGCAGACGCGAGCTACGACCTCGACGACTATCGGGAAGTGGTGCTCCTCGGCGGAGGGAACGCCGCGGGCACCGTCGCCGCCGAGATCGAAGCGCGACTGGGCGATGCCATCGACGACGGGGTCGTCGTGACCGACGACCCGGTACCGACTGACCGGATCGACGTCGTCGAGGGGTCGCATCCGGTCCCCGACGAAGCGGCCGAATCCGGGGCCCACCGGGTCCTCCAGCGGGCGCTCGACGCGGACGAGCAGACGCTCGTGTTCGCACTCGTTTCCGGCGGGGGGAGTGCGCTCCTCCCCGCACCGGCCGGCTCTCTCACGCTCGAACACGTCCGAGCGACGACCGAGGCACTCGTCGCGAGCGGTGCGGCGATAGAGGAGATAAACGCCGTCCGCAAGCATTGCTCGGCGATCAAGGGGGGACAACTCGCGGCTGCCGCCGCGCCCGCCACCGTCGTCACACTCGTTTTCAGCGACGTCATCGGGAACGACCTGTCGACGATAGCCAGCGGCCCGACCGCGCCCGATCCGACGACCTACGCCGACGCCCTGGCGGTCCTCGACCGACACGACGTCGCCGTCCCCGCGCCCATCCGGACCCATCTGAAAGCGGGCAGAAGCGGAGAACTCGACGAGACACCGGGGCCGGCGGCCGACTTTTCCCACGTCGACTCGCACGTCCTCGCGGACGCGTGGACTGCAATCGACAGCGCTCGCGAGGTGGCCGCCGAGGCGGGTTACGAGGGCCTGGTTCTCTCCTCCCGGGTGCGCGGCGAGGCGCGCGAACAGGGGCTGGCACACGCCGCGGTCGCGGAGGAGGCCCTGGCGTCCGGAAATCCGGTCGAACCGCCAACCGCAGTTATCTCGGCCGGCGAGACGACCGTGACGCTCCGGGGGGACGGGTCCGGAGGGCCGAATCAGGAGTTCGCGCTCCGCGCCGCGCTCGAACTGCCCGAGGGGGCGGTCCTCGGAGCCGTCGACACGGACGGGAGAGATGGCGGGACCGACGCGGCCGGCGCGCTGGTCGACGCGCACACCGTCCCGGACGTGGAGTCGGCCGCCGCCGCCCGGGACGCGCTGGCCAACAACGACGCAGCGACATTCCTCCGTCGGCGCGACGCGATGATCCGTACCGGGCAGACCGGAACGAACGTCAACGACTTGCGAGTCGTTGTGCTAGAGTAGCAGCCGTCGCCTGATCGTGCGGACTACGTGGGTCCGGACGGCCGGCAACCGAGACGTGTGCGGCGGACGTCACCCGATCCAGTAAAATCGGCCCGGGAGTCGAATCTACTGGAAACGACCGTCTGGACCGAGTGTACGCCACCGGATCCACCACCCTCTCGACATCTTCTCAGTAATACTGAATATACTTTCAGTATTGGGAACGATCGTCTCCTCGATGGCGGTCCGCGAATATAGCGACTCACCCGAAGAGTAACCAGTTACACCCTCTCCAGATCCCTTTTTGCAGGGACACTGCCTTCTACGTCACCTCACTGTCGGGCGGTCGAGCGACACGTCATCTCTCGCTGAATGAATTACGGTACTAATACTGTAATACGGTGCGAGCCAGACTGGATCCGCGGTCGTCTGTGCGAGTGATACGAGCCGCATCCCGAGCCATAATCGAGCTGTGTCCACATATATCAAATGATGTCTGCTATCACCGAAAAAGCCGGTCTCGCTGGCCGATCTGCGATCATCGTTCCGCATTTCTGAAGAGGGTTGAAAAATAGTTTATGCGGTTGTGTATCTCTCCCCCTCAACTGAATAATAGTGAGGAGTCCTTTCGATATAGCTGAAAGCACGCCGACGCGGCAAGGAGAACCCGTTCCGGGAGGGGATTTACGACCGTGGCGGGCCGGGATCGAGAAGCGGGAGGTTCAGGGCGGCGGACCGGTGACAACTCTCGACCGATCGGGGTGAGATCCTGCTCGGAGAACTCACTCGACCGAATCGGAGAGAGTCACGTCTCCGGCCTCAACGAGGGCCTCGAGCGGGTGGTCTTCGACCTCGAGTGGCAGTTCGACACGCCCGCGGCGCCGCGCGGATTCGTACGCGGCGAAGATCACCTCCGTCGCCCTGAGAGCGTTTCGGGCTCCGGTTTCGGGTTCTTTGCCGCTCCCGAGACAGTCGACGACGTGCCGGACGTTCTCGTGGATCGCGTTGGAATCGCCCGTTCGGATCCGCTCCCAGGACGGGTCTCCGGCGCGGCGTACGCGAAGGGGAGTTTCCGGGGCATCCGAGGGATCGACTTCGATCTGTCCGTCCGTCCCGACGAGCCGATGCGCGGCACCGACGACGTCGCGTCCGACGCCGGTCGACGCGAATCCGTCGACTCCGTTCGCGTACTCCCAGGAGGCCAGCATGTGATTCTCGTTGTGGACGCCGTATCGGACGTCTTCGTCGCGGTAATCGAACTGACCGATCACCCACTCGACCGGGCTCTCGTCCGCATAGAAGTTACAGAGGTCGACGTAGTGTGTCCCGTGGTCGAAGAAGTTCGACCCGCCCATCTCGACGCGGTCGAGGGCCCCGATTTCGCCGTCCGCGAGCAGTTCCTTCGCACGTCGCCAGGGAGCCGCGAACCGTCGCTGGTGATTGAACGTGAGCTGCACGTCGAACTGGTCCGCCTGCTGTGCCATGAGGCGAGCCTTCCCCCAGGTATGCGCCATCGGCTTCTCGCAGTGGACGGCGTCGACGAGACCGCTCCGGACGAGGTCGACGACGATCGAAGCGTGCGTCGGGACCGGCGTACAGACGCTCACGATGTCGGGTTCGACGTCGTCGACCATCGCCTCGTAGTCCCGATAAACGCCCCCCTCACGGATCCCGTGACGCTCGGCGAACGCCTCCGCGTTTTCCCGTACGAGGTCGGCACACGCCTCGAGTTCACAGTCATCGACCGTCTGGTAGCCCGCCGCGTGTCTGTACGCCATCGCGAAGCTCTCGCCGCCGACTGTGTTCTCGGGGTCCGGTCCGGTTCCCACGAACGCGACTGAGTAAGTCATGATCAGCGGTCCGAACTCGGGCATTCTCGAGTGATGAACGTTGCGGTAAGTCGTGATGATGCGGTGGCGGCCGTCGGCGTCGCCGGCGACCGCGAGTTCGACACCGCGTGTGACAGAATACCGGCGCATCACTGCGTCGCGACCGGCGTGAACGGACCTGTCCACGGAGCCCACCTCACCCGTCCGTCGGATCCGCCGGAACGGTCAGCGCTCCCGGACCCGCTGGAGACGGTAGACGGAGACGCCGCCGAGACGGCCGAGGAGCGGCGAAACACGCGACGGCCCGAACTGCGGCAGCACTTCCGGCACTACGTCTACAGCTATCTCCGGACCAACAGATAACGGCCGACACCGAGAGCCGCGACCGACGGTAGCGGGGTCCGTAGCGCCGTCAGTGGCCGGTCCCGGCGAGTCCGGTGACTGTGACGCGGCGGTGAATCGCGCGGTCTCCCCCGGCCAGCGGAAACCGGTGGCGACGCCCGCGCCCCGTGATACCGGCACCCGGTGGAAATCAGTCGGTCCGCTCGACGGCGTGGACGGTCAGGTCCGCATATTCCCCGATCGTCGGGGCCATCTGTCGGAACCCGACGGCGCCGCCCTCGTACACGGGGCCGTGCGACTCGCCGTCGTCGACCCACTCGAGCACCTCCAGCCCGTCGACGGAGAACGCGACTCGCGGCCCGTCCTTGACGACCGCGATCCGGTAGGGACCGTTCGCATCGCGAACGCCCGGGATCGGGTCGCCGCCCCGCTGGACGAGGTCGAACCCCTTGCTCTTGCGGAGGTTCACCGTCTGGAACTGGATCTCGTGTTTCGGCTCCCCGTGATGGTTCCGCCGGAAGTACGAGACGTGCAAGGTGTCGATGTCACCGTCGTAGTACTGGCTGTACACGCCCGTCCGCTCGTCGAGCTCGGGGTCGAACACGTCCGCACCGTTCCGACCCGTCGCGGCGAAAAACAGCATACAGAGCCCGGGTTCTCGGAGCGGCCAGAAGTCCCACGAGACCTTGATGCCGTCCGGGAACCGCTCGGGACACCAGTAGACGTAGTGTGGTTCGTCGACCGCCTCGGGATCGTCGACGTTCTCCAGTCGCATCCGCTCGCGGGGGAACGTGACCGCCGCGTCCCCCTCCAGCGACCAGTCGGCGACGTCGTCGGCCGAAGCGAGCGGGTTCGCGTACAGGAGGTCCGTCTCTCCGTAAGATGCCATGTACCACGGAACAGTCCGCCCCCGAACAAATAGGTTCGGCACGGATCCCGGGACAGACCGGCCCCCAACCTACGCCCGCGGGGTCACCACTCCGCGACACTGCCGTCCTCGTGTCGCCACTCCGGGAGCGTCCGGAGTTCGGCGGAGGCGCGCTCGCGCACTGCCGACTCGTCGATCTCGAGACCCAGCCCCGGCCCGTCCGGCAAGTCGACGAAGCCCCCCTCGCCGACGTCGAACGCGGACGGGTTATCGAGGTAGGCGAGCATGTCTCGGCGCCCCTCCGACAGCAGAGTCTGCTCCTGAAGGACGGCGGTGTACGCCTGCGCTCCGACGTGGAGACAGGACGCCAGGGCGACCGGTCCGATCGCGCAGTGGGGGACGACGGCGACGTCGTAGGCCTCGGCCATGTCCGCGATACACCGCAGTTCCGTGATTCCGCCGCAGTGCGAGACGTCCGGCTGGACGACGTCGACGACCCCCGCTTCGAAGACATCTTTGAAGTCCCACCGGGAGTAGAGCCGCTCACCGGTCGCGATCGGGACTGTCGTATGGGCGGCGATCTCGGGGAGCGCGTCGTTGTGTTCAGGCGTGACGACCTCCTCGTAGAACATCGGGTCGTACTCCTCGAGAGCGGCGGCCAGCCGCGGCGCCGTCGCGCGCGAAACGCGCCCGTGAAAATCGAGCGCGACGTCGACCTCGGGACCGGCGACCTCCCTGATCGCGGCCAGTCGCTCGCGCGCTCGGTCGATCGACGAAGGCGTCCCGAGCCGCCGCATCCGGTCGGTCGGTGACGTCTTCAGCGCGACGAACCCCCGGTCGAGCGCGTCCTCCGTGCTCGCTTTGAGTTCGTCGAGCGAGTCACCGCCGACGTGGTGATACATTCGAATCCGGTCCCGTACCTTGCCGCCGAGGAGGTCGTAGACCGGCGCGTCGTAGTACTTCCCCTTGAGGTCCCACAGCGCCTGGTCGATGCCCGATATCGCCCCCATCAGGATGGGGCCGCCCCGGGAGAACCCGCGCCTGTACATCGCTTCCCAGTGGTCGCGGATCGGGAGCGGGTCGGCGCCGTCGAGGTAGCCGGCCATGAGCTCGTCGACGGCCGCCGCAGTGGTGCGCGGACGACCCTCGATGAGCGGTTCGCCCCAGCCGACGAGACCGGTGTCCGTCTCGATTCTGAGGAACTGCGTCCGAGAGGGCAACTGGAAGACCTCCCAGTCGACGATCTCCATACTCGCTTCTCTCGCGTTCGTCACTTAACCTCTCGGGAATTCGCGGTCGTCGGGCGCCGGGACCGGGACTCGGTCTCGGCATCGACGAGGCCATCGTGCGGGAGCGCGCCGAATCGAACCCCCGACTCTTGCCGACCTGGCGACACGAGGACGGCAGTGTCACGGAGTGGTAACGACAGGTCCAGAAGCGCCTTCCACCACGACACGCGCTCCACGCGGGAACGGGTGCGAGCCATCGACAGAAACGGACTCGCCGGTCAGTCGGAGCGCCGGCTGATCTGGACACTTCCGCCGGGACGGTACTGTTCGAACAGGGCGGCGAACAGCCGGTAGTCACGTGACTCGATGTCCAGTGCGACGAGCAGGGCGGCGTACACAACCAACCCCGCGACGGACCCGACGATCAGCAACGCGACTCCTTCGAGCAGGGGCCGAACCGCGACCATCGCGGCGGCCATCCCGACTGCGGCGGCGACCGGCTTGCCGTACTCGCGGGTGAACGGCTGGAATCCCTCGAGGTACCACAGCTGGGCGAGCCGAAGGACGTTGACGAACGCCAGCGATCCCGCGGTCCCGAGCGCGGCACCGACGAGCCCGTACTCGACCAGGAGATAGTAGCTCAGCCCGATGTTGAGGACGCCCAGTACCCAGGAGTTCACCATTCGAAGGTACTGGTGATCGGTCATCAACAGCAGCCAGCCGGTCGCACCCACTACCGACCCGACCAGCCGTCCGAGGACGAACACGGCGACGACTGTCGATCCGCGAGTGTATGCGGCCCCGAAGATGTCGAGGAGTTCCACGCGGTAGACGAACGAGATGAGGGCTAACGGGAGCGTCGCGGTGACGACCCAGCGGGTCACCGTGCTATACGTCGACTGGACGGCGCCGTGCTCGCCGTCGCTGTACAGGTCGGAGGCCACCGCCGGGAACTGAGAGTTGAACGCGGCCAGCGGGAGGGCAATGAAGCCGGTGAGAAACAGCGAGAGGTTGTAGATGCCCGCGGCGTCGGCGGTAAGCAACCAGCCGACAAGCAGGACGTCGACGCGGCTCCGGAGTATCTCGCCCACGCGAGAGGCCGCTGTCGGGAGCGAGTGGTTGTAGAACTCCCGTGTATCGGCGACGGTCGGTCGCCGAGCGCGGAGATCGGTCCGCGAGTGGACCAGCCCGAGCGACAGCGCCGCCAGCACGGTCATCGCGACCGTAATCGCGCCCACGATGCCCAGCACGGAGTACCCGAGCGCGAAGGCGACCAGTATCGCGGCCAGCCGGGCGGCCGGGACCCCAACCCGCCACAGCAGCGTCTGGGACTCGACGAGTTCGAGCGCACGGAACACGTGGGCGGACAGGCGAACGAACGTGAACGCGGGCAGCATGACCGCGAACAGGCGGAGGACGCCGACAAATTCGGGCTGGTCGATGGTGATGGCGTTGATCCGCGGAGCAGAGACGAACAGCCCGACCGCGATGAGGCCGCTCGCCAGCCCCGCGGTCAGGTAGGCGATCCCGAGGATCCGGTTACGCCGGGCGGAGTCGTTGTACTCGGGGAGGAACCTGACGGCGGACTGGTCGGCGCCCAGTGGTGAGAACCGCCCGAGGATCCGGAGGATACGGTCCCCCAGCGAGTAGACGCCGAACAGCGCGACGGTGAGGCCCTGTGTGAGCGCGAAGTTCACCAGAAACTGGAGGACTCGCTGTGCGAGCACGCCGCTGCCGTTGACGACCGCACCGTGGGTGACCGATTCGAGTGAGTCGAAGACGACGTCGTCTGTATCGTTGGAGCCGTTGGACACTACGTAACACCTGCGAGTGCTTGAATCGCCGACAGACGAGCGAACGTCGATCACGGAAATAACTCTGTTGATCCCGGGTCAGCGCGACGGTGGATCGACGAGTTGCGTGCCGTTCCGACTGCGGGGCCGTCTCCCGAACTGCGGCCCCTCTCGGCGGGCGGGACCACGCCAGCCCCCGCGTCAGTATCGGCGCGCCGTGCCAGACGCGCGCTCTCACTTGCGAGCGGTCGTGCGGGGGGGCGTCCCACCGGTTTACGCAGGCTCAATACGTCCCGTGCGACAGGCTCAATACGTCCCGTGCGACAGGCTCAATACGTCCCGTAGGATTCGAAGTCCCGGATCTCTTCCATCCGCTCGGTCAACTCGGAGACGACGTCCGGATGCTCGTCGGCGACGTTCTCGTGTTCCCCGTTCTCACGGTCGAACAGTATCGGATCCCGTCTGGCCGTGAGCCTGCTCACCTCGTTCGGTTCGATCCCGCGGGGTTCGTATTCGGTCCCGTCGCGTCGGTCGGGATCGAACCCGCGCACCAGTTTGAATCGACCGTCGTACACCATGCGCCAGGTGCTGAGTCCGGAATAGACGACGTCCCGGAGGCGGTCCGTTTCGTCCGCCAGGAGCGGCCGCATGGACCTGCTGTCGATGTCCCCGGGATCGAGGCCCGCGTAGTCGAGAATCGTCGCGTGTAGATCTAAGATCGTAACCGGTGCATCGCACGGCTCGCGGTCGGCGACGCCTGGGCCGGCCATCACGAGCGGAACGCCGACCGAGGAGTGATACGGCGAGTCTTTCGACCACTGCCCGTAGTCGCCGAGCATCTCTCCGTGGTCGCTCATGAAAACGATGAGCGTCTCGTCGACCTCGCCGCGCTCCCGGACGGCGTCGACCAGCGATTCGAGTCGCTCGTCGAGGTGCTCGACCATCGCTGCGAAGTTCCGTCGTACCTCCTGACCTGTCTCCGGGTCCACTTTCCCGCCGTCACCGCGGGGTTCGGGGAACTCCACGGGTGGGTCGCGGTACAGGTCGTGCATCCGCTCCGTGACGTCGAACGGCACGTGGGGGTTCTGTAGGTTCACCTGTACGAACCACGGGTCGTCGTCGGGTGCGCGCTCGATCAACGTTCGCCCGTTCCGTGCGATCCAGGAGTCGTAGTACGCTTCGTCCGGGATCGAAGTCGGTTCGGTCGAAACGAACGCCCCACCGTCGAGTGGATCGCCGCGAGTCCGTCGGTCGTAGTCTTCGATGTGCGTCGAGAGGAGTCCTTCTTCGGCCAGATACTTCGTGTAAGGGCCCTGTGGCTCCCCGCCGGCCTCGCGGGCCCGTCTGACGGTCTCGTTTTTCGCCGGGTTGAAGATAGCGTCGGAGAATCCCCACTCGTCGCTCGGTCGGCCGTCCATGCCGAGGTCGTACTGCGCGGTCAGGTCGAACTTGCCGCACCCGGCGACGTGATAGCCGGCCTCGTCGCGTAGTCGGCGGTATAGCGTCCCCTGTTCCACCGGGTAGTCGACTTCGTTGTTCGGGACGCCCGAGCGGTCGTACTCGTATCCCGAAGCGATACACGACCGCGCCGGATTACAGACCGGGCTGGGACAGACCGCGTCCCGGAACCACCGTCCCCGCTCGGCCAGGTCCGCGACTGCCGGCGTTCGGACCGGCACGTCCGACGCCATCCCCACCCAGTCGTAGGGCTGCTGATCGGTACACACTAGCAAGACGTTCGGCTGCGTAGCGGTCTCTGACACGGTGAGCCCGTGCGTTCCCGGGGGTAATAGTGCCGTCGGAACCAATCAATCAGTTGAGAACCGATTCCCCGCGGTGACGAAGTCGGTCTCCCCGTCGATCGGCGTTTCGGCGTCGCTCAGGTCGTTGCCCAGGAACAGGCGCTCCTCGTCCGTTCGCTCCGCCGCGAGGAACGTTCCGGTTCCGGGCGAGGCGCGGGAGTCGCGGACCGTGATATCGCGCCCGTCACGCAGTGCGACCGCTGCCGCACCGTTGCTTCCCCGCCCTTCGAACCCCTCGATCGTCACCCCGTCGAAGGACTCGCACTCGACGGCGTGGGAACAGTAGCCCGCCGGGGATTCCCAGTCGACCGCGACGTCTGCGAGCGTCAGGTCCGTGACGCCGCGGGCGTAGACACCGGGAATGTCGTGTTCGAACAGCGGGACGAGCGCCGAACTCGGCCGCAAATCGAGATTTCCGCCTTTTGCGTGTCCTTTGTCGCTCTCTGTCACCGTCACCGACACCCCGTCGAAGGTGATGTCTTCGACGGTCGCCTCCTCGGCCCCGTAGATAACGGCCCCGCCTTCACCGGTGGCGACGACATCCGAGAACCGGATATCCCGGACCGCACCGAGTTCGTGACCGTCCCTTCTCGGGACCGACGTGACGTAGATCGGCTCGGCCATCCCCCACCAGTTCCCGGTGTGGAACTGCGTCTCGAGGATGATGTTCGAAAAGAGAACGTCTTCGACGGTGCCGGCGTCGCGATGTTGTATCCCGAGTCCGCGGTTCGACGACCGGACGACGATATTGGAGAACGTGCAGTCTCGCATGTCGTGGCCGGTTCCCGACCCGAACTTGATCGCGGACGACCGCGAGACCAGTATGCAGTTCGTGACGGTGAGGTTCTCCAGCGGCCCGGAGACGTCGTACTCGTCACTGGCTTTCGGACAGATGGCGTCGTCCCCGGTGAACACGGTGCAATCCGAGATGTGGACGTTCTCGGAGCACTCGGGATTGATCCCGTCGCTGTTCGGGATCGATATTTCGTTGCGGATATCGACACCGTGGACGTCGACGTGCTCGCAACCGAGCAGGTGGAGCGTCCAGTGCGGCGATTCCCTGATCGTAACCCCGTCGACCCGGACGTTCGTACAACCGTAGAACAGGAGGAGACGCTGCGGACGTTCCAGCGGTTCGACGGGCCCGTCCTCGGTCCCGTGGTCCGGGCTCAGAAACTGGTCCCCCTGGCGAGTGTCCTGTTCGAACGTGTCGATCGCCGGGTCGTCGCGCGGGTCGATAACCGCGTCCATGTCCATGAACGCGGTTCCGCTGCCGTCGATGGTCCCGTTCCCGGTCACGCTCACGTCTTCTGCATCGATCGCCACGATCAGCGTCTTGTACGGACCGCCCGCCGTGCGGTAGTCGTCCAGGTCAGTGCTGCCACGGATCGTCGCTCCCGCCTCGAGGTCGAGTGTCACGTGGTCCCTGAGTTCGATCGTTCCGGTGCGATACTCACCGGCCGGGACCCGGACGGTCCCGCCGCCGCTCTCGGCACAGGCGTCGATCGCTGACTGGATCGCGTCCGTGTCGAGCGTTTCGCCGTCGCCGGTCGCTCCGTGATCTGCGACTGAGATCGCTGTCATCCACCGATTCATCGCCCGGTCCCGATATAAAAGCTCTGAGAACCCGTCTCCGCTGTGTCTCTCCGGCTGTCCGTCCGGCCGAGTCGCTATTCCGCCGTCACCAGACGTCCTCGCCGTCGAGGTACGCGTCAACGTTCTGCGGGACGATCCCGCGGTGCGTTTCGAGTTTCTCGGCGTGTTCCTCGCGTCCGGTCTCGCGCAACCGCTCGAGGTACGACGTGAGTTTCTCGTCCGCTCGAGCGTGGAACGGGCCCCCTTCCTCGATTACCTCCCACAGCGGGTCGGTCAGGGCGCGCGGCGAGTCTGGATTGCCGCCCGCGCGGTCGGTCGCCGTTTCGAGCAGGCGCTCGCTCACCCACCGCTCGAGTCGGCAGAGCCCCTCGCGTGCCACCTCGGGCTCGTCGCGCGCGAGGTTCGTCGTCTCGTGTGGATCCTCGGCCAGGTCGTACAGCTCGACGGGGTCGAAATCTTTCAGTCCGTCGTGGTACGTGCGGATCAGGAGCCAGTCGTCCCACCGCACCGCGCGCTGGCACGCCCACGCGCCCTGACTGACGACCAGGAAGTCTCTCCCGCACTCCTCGCCCTCGGTGAGCGAGTCGACGAACGACCGTCCCTCCCAGCGGGCGGGCACTTCGCCGCCGACGAGGTCGGTGACCGTCGGTGGGAGGTCGATCTGGTAGTAGAGCCCGCGGTCGACGCCCGGTTCGACGCCCGGACCGCGGACGATCAGGGGAACCCGGCAGGTCTTGTCGTCGGCGGTCTGGTGGTCTCCGTAGACGTTGAGTTCGCCCAGGTTCTCGCCGTGGTCCGCCGAGAAGACGATGAGCGTCTCGTCCAGCACCCCGGCCTCTTCGAGCGCGTCGAGGATCCGACCGATGTAGTCGTCCATGTAGCGGACCCCGACGTCGTATCCGTCGACCCACTGGACGAAGTCCTCGCGGGAGGCGATCTCCTGCGGAGTGCGTTCGAGGTCGCTCCCGCCGCCCCAGGCGTGTGGCTCGTGAGCGCTGTGGGGCCCGTAGCTCTCGTAGTGGTCCTCGATCGCGTCCTCGTCCGGCCACTCGGGAGCGGGCTCGTCGGCGAACGGGTTGCCGTACTCCATGGGGGTGTCGTAGGGCGTGTGCGGGTCCCAGAAGTTCACGTGGAGGTACCAGTCGTCCTCGGCGGCGTGGGATTCCAGCCACGCTTCGGCCTGCGGTCCGACGACGTCGGCCCGCTCGTTACCCCTGTCACCGGTGTCGACCCACTCCTCGAAGCCGTCGAGCGTGTGCCACGCACCGTGGCGCTGCGGGAAGGGGCTGATCAGTGCCGTGCGGTGACCGTCCTCTCGCAGGACCGTCGGCCACGTCCGGAACCCATCGTCCAACGTGTTGAAACCGCGCTTCGTGCCGCGGTGTCGGACGTCAGCGTTGATACCCCCGTGGTTGACGACGCCGGTGTGGATCCCGAAGCGACTGGTAAACAGCGCCGTTCGCGACGGGAGACAGGGGCCGTCGGACGCGTAGTAGTTCGTGAACCGGCGCCCCGATTCCGCGAGTCTGTCGACGTTCGGTGACGTGTTCCGGTGGTACCCGTAACAGCCGAGGTGGTCCGGGCGCAGCGAATCACAGTCGAGGTACAGGATGCGCATCAGTCGAATGCACCGTCGTCGTACCCAAAATGGTTACCTTTCTGTGCTCGTTTTCCCGGGAACCGTCCGCGACCCGTGGATGAGCGCGTCGACTCCGCGTGCAGGTACCGGGCGTCCGTGACACATAATTTTTTAACCACGCTCCGACAAGCGCCTCGCGTGCCAGAGAGACCTAATATCGTCCTGTTCCTGACGGACTCGCAGGGATGGAACGCGATGGGCGAGTGCGGTCGCGGATTCGCAGAGACACCGAACCTCGATGCGCTCGCCGAGGAGGGAGTTCGCTTCGACCGGAACTACGCTGCGTCGGTACCGTGTACGCCGTCGAGGGCCGGGCTCTTCTCCGGGAAGTACCCCCACGCCGCAGGCGCGTGGGCGAACAACACCCGTCTCGAGAAGGGCGTCGAGACGATGGGGTCGTACCTTCGGGAGGCGGGGTATCGGACCGCCTACATCGGGAAGTGGCACCTCGACGGCGACTACTTCGGGACCGGCGAGGCTGCGCCCGGCTACGACCCCGAGTGGTGGTACGACGGCCAGAACTACCGCGACGAGGTCGGCGAGGAGTTCTGGGAGTGGTACCGCTCCGGGATGGAGACT
>Ga0207813_100632_pt1 | contig 17213 bp, 21 predicted proteins | sample A23E3SouthBayCA_2_FD_187730 | JGI IMG/M metagenome (GOLD analysis project Ga0207813, IMG submission 187730) | Aerobic enrichment media microbial communities from Eden Landing Ponds, California, USA - A23 E3 (4) (SPAdes) | ecosystem: Environmental > Aquatic > Marine > Unclassified | place... | reverse complement strand
GTCGTCGTCGCGTATCGCCCATTCCACGTCCTGTGGGGCGTCGAGGATATCCGCGAGCCGGTCGCCGAGTGCGACGAGCGCCCGCACGTCCGCGTCCGACAGCACGCGCTCGTCGCCGCCGAGCGCGTATTCGACTTCGTCGGTGCCGCGGTCGTATCGTATCGAATCCGCCGGCGTCCGACCCGTGACCAGCGTGTCGCCGCGACCGGGGCCGGCGTCGAGCGTGGCTATCCGCCGTGACCCGGAGACGGGGTCAGCGGTGAACAGGACGCCGGCGGCGTCGGGCTCCACCATTCGCTGGACGAGCACGGCCATCGAAACCGCGTCGTTCGGAACGTCGTTGCGGGCGCGGTAGTCGACGGCGCGGTCGGTGTACGCGCTCGCCAGACACGCGACCACTGCGGTCGCGAGGTCGTCGCGCGCGACGCCGAGTTGGGTCTCGTGCTGGCCGGCGAAGGACGCGTCGGCGAGGTCCTCGGTGGTGGCAGAGGACCGCACGGCGTACTCGCCGTCGGGAAGCGCGTCGAGCGCATCCCGGACGGCCGCGGGTAACGGCTGGTCGGCGAGCGCGTCCCGGACGGCCGCTGCGGCGTCGGCTCGTGCGGCGGCATCGGCGTCGGTGGGCACGCCTTGGAGGGTGTCGCGTGCCTCGGCAACGGCGGGGTCGCTGGCGATTGTGTCGTAGGTGTCTGTGGTGACGACCCAGCCGTCCGGAACGGGGATACTGTGGCGGCGGAGACGGGCGAGCGTCGCCGCCTTCCCACCGCTCACCGCCGGGTCGGCAGTTGTCGGGTCGTCGAGCGAGCGGAGTGCCATCGCTATGGGTTCGACGGCCAGTGGTTTCGGTATTCTCAGCGTACTTGTCCGAGAACGACCGAGGGACGCGCGTTGCGTGAGTTGGCGCTCGATAACGAAGTCGGTCGTCGCCGACTAGGCGTGTATGAACGACTGCAGTTCACGGAAGCCGTGATGCCGGACCGCATCGGTATCCTCGGAAGCGGTGACGTCGGGCGGACGCTCGCCGCAGGGTTCGCAGGACGGGACTGGATGGTGCGGGTCGGGACGCGGAACCCGGACGCGCTCGCTGAGTGGCGAGACGGCGTCGCGGGCGACGTGGAACTCGGGTCGTTCGCGGAGGCGGCGGCGTTCGCGGACCTCACGGTGCTCGCGGTGCGAGGCACCGCGGTCTCGGACGTGCTCGACCTTGCTGGTCGCGACGCGTTCGCGGACACCGTCGTGCTGGATACGACGAACCCGCTCGCGTTCGACGGGGACGGCCCGCCGCGGCTCGCGTTCGGGGGCACGGACTCGCTCGGTGAGCGCGTGCAAGCGACGCTGCCGGACGCCAGCGTCGTGAAGTGCTTCAACACGGTTTCGCACCTCCAGATGGTCGACCCGGAGTTCGAACGCGACACGCCGCGGTTGCTGGTGTGTGGGGACGATCCGGCCGCGAAAGACCGCGTTGACGACGTTCTGCGGGGTCTCGGGTGGCCGGGCAGTCGTGACGCGGGCGACATCGAGTCCGCGCGCTACCTCGAAGCGCTCGTCCCGCTCTGGGTGATTCTTGGTGGGGCGATGGGGACGTGGCAGCACGCGTTCGATGTGGTGCAGTGAGCGCCGGCGCGAGCACTCCACCGACGACGGCGCGGTCAGCGGTAGGCTGCCGTGTACGCTCAGAACGCCCGCGCTAACAAGGTAGCGGGCGGACGTAGCGTTGGACGCAATGGCATACCAGTTCACGTGTACGGCGGACGATTGTGCGTTCCAGGTACGGTCGAACGAACGCGACGAAGTCATCGACTTCACGCAGGAACACGCGATAGAGATGCACAATCTCGACATGTCCCGGGCGGACGTTCGGGATAGCTGGGAGCGCGTCGAACTCCCGGCTGACGACTAATTAGGTGGGCGTCCGAGCTGACCTATGACGGACGACGACACGGCGACAGTTCTCGCGCGCGAACGCACCCGGCTGGCGCGCGAGCGAACGATTCTCGCACACATCCGCACGGGGTTCGCGTCCTTCCTCTTCGGCATCGCCGTCCTCGGACTGTTCTCCGGACCGGCGGTACTGGTGGGAGTGACGTTCCTCGGTGTCGGCGTCCTGTTTCTCGCGACCGGCTGGCTGTCGTACATCCGGAGCAACCGCCGCGTCCACGAGGTCTTGACGGAACTCGAACGGCCGTTCCGGCGGCGCTGACTACGTGATGTCGAGCTTGCGCGGTGGCCGGCGTTTCCGCGCGTGCACGCGAAGGACGCCGCCGGTGTAGGCGGCGTGGACGCGCCGCGAATCGATGCGGCGCGGGAGACGAATGGTACGCACCAGTGGTTGACTGGTGCGGTCGGGGCGACGCGAACGGCCCGGCGGTCGGTCGGCGCGCTCGGCGACGATCTGGATGGTGTCGCCTCTCGCGTTCACGTCGATGTCCCGGGTGCGAACGCCGGGGAGGTCGGCCGTGAGGACGTACTCGTCGCCGGTGTCACGCACGTCGATGGGGAACGTGTCGCGGCGCGGAAACCGGACGCGGTCGGGATTCTTGCGTCGTGCCATACCGATAGCGTCGGCACGCTAGTACTTGAGAAGCCACCGCTGAACGGAACGCGCGCGACCGGGGATCGTTGCTGTTGCGAACGTCGGTGCACGCGGTCGAGAACGCGCGACGGGACGGAGGTTAGTCGTCAACTTCGACGAGTCAGGCCGTCCTGTCGAGGATACGCTGCTGGGCGTGCGGCACGGGCGACGTACTCGCACCGCGAACGCGACGACGGGTGACTAACTAACCGCGCGGGAGTGGTCGTTCCGGTATGGTGCGCACACGCCGGACGCTCATCGAGCGCGATATCGGGAAACACGTCGTGAATGCGGATGGCGACCGCATCGGCGTTCTCGCGAACATCGAGGACGGTGTTGGGTATGCCGACCCCGAACCCGGACTCGCCGACCGCGTTCGCTCCCGACTCGGCTGGGGCCAGATCGAAGAAGACGACTATCCGATAGAGCGCTCTCAGGTAGCCGAAATAACCGCGGACGAAATCCGCCTTCACCCACAATAGGTCGTTTTCTCGACATCCGCGAGCGCGTCGGCGACCTCGCTGTCGACCCACCGACTGACGACGACCCCGCGACCGTCACCGACCTGCTCCCGACCGGGAACGACACCTCCGAGTCCGTCGTCGAAACGACGAAACCCGGTCCTTCTGACGCCCACGGCATCCCGACCACTCACGGTCGAACCGTGGGACATCGACGGGAAGAACAGCGGACACGGTGGGGTGCGTGAGCCCGAGCGCGGGGTTCGACATAGGATGCGGAGTGGGCTACGTTGCGGTCGGGACGTCCGTGATTTCGAAGCGTGCGCCGCCGCTTTCGCTGTCGGTGACGGTGACAGTCCAGCCGTGGGCGTCCACGATTTCGCGGACGATGGAGAGCCCAAAGCCCGTGCCGTCCGTCGTGGTCGTGTGGCCGGTGTCGAACACCTGCGGGCGCTCTGATTCGGGGATTCCCGGGCCGTCGTCTTCCACGTAGAAGCCGTCGTCGAGGTCGCCGACGGTGACCGTTACGTCGGTGCCGCCGTGTTCGACGGCGTTCCGAATGAGATTCCCGAACAGCTGTCGTAGCCGGCTCTCGTCCGCGTGCACGGTTTTCGTGGTTTCGACGCGGAGGCTGGCGTTTCCGGTGTCGATGGTTCCCCAGCTGCGGGCGACGCAGTCGTCGAGCGCGACGCGTTCGGTCTCACCGACGGACTTCCCTTGTTTCGCGAGCAGCAGAATGTTCTCTATCAGTTCCTGCATCCGTTCGTGGGCGTTCCGGATGGGGTCGATGTGGGGGCTGTCGTACTCGTCGTCCAGCAAGTCGAGATGGCCGGACGCGATGTTTAGGGGGTTGCGGAGGTCGTGGCTGACGACGCTCGCGAAGTCTTCGAGCGCCTCGGTTCGGCGTTCGAGCATCTCCTCCGCCTTTTTTCGGTCGGTGATGTCGATGTACGTCGCGAGCACTTCGCACTGGTCGTCGTAAGAGAGCGGTGTCGCGTTGAGGAGGAACGTCCGATTGCCGTTAGTTTCTGTGTGCCGAACCACCTCACGGCGTACCTGTTCTCCGTGCTGGACCTGCTCGTTCAACTCGCGGGCTTCCTCCGCCTTGCTGTCGTTGACGATGAATTTGTCGAGCGACGACCCGCCGATTGTGCTACCGTTGTAGCCGAACGTCTCCCGGAACGCGTCGTTCGTCTGCTTGACCACCGGGTCTCCACTGTCGTCGTAGTCGGCGAGCACCAGCGGCACAGGGACGCCGTCGAGGAGTGCGGCGAACCGGTCGCGTTGGCGTTCGAGTCGGTTTTGGTACGTCCGCAGTTCGGTGACCTCCTCGTTCGCGGCGACGAACCGCGTGATGTTTCCCGCGTCGTCCGTGATGGGCGAGATCGTCTGTTTGACGACGTAGCGTTCACCCGATTTCCGCTGATTTACGATTTCACCCTCCCAGACCTCGCCGTTGAGAATCGTCTCCCAGAGCTGCTCGTAGAAGCGGTCGTCGTGCACGCCAGACTCAAGGATGTTCGCGTTACTACCGACGGCTTCGTCTGCCGAGTAGCCTGTCTGCGCCTCGAACGCTGGGTTGACGTATTGAATGCGTCCGTTCGTATCCGTCCAGTACACCGCATGCCCCGTGTTCTCTACGGCCTCGCGGAACGTCCGCAGCGCTGTCGACCCGCCCACCCCGGAATCCATTACCGACTAGTACCTCACGTGGAGGGTTAAACGAACCGGAAAAACCAGGCGCGGAACATCCAGAATCGAAGGACTAAGCGGAGGTGTTCGTTCTCACTCCGCTGAGGGACACCGGCCCGATATTTCGAATCCGGACTCCGTGAACCGAACGACGACCAGTTTCTCGACACACTCCGACGCCGTCCAGCGAATGGTCGGCGTGCCGAGCGGGAGGTCGATTTCGAGTTCGTACTCGCCCGCGGGGAGTTCTCGGTCGTCGAGCGTGCGCTGTTCGCCGGCCGCGAGGTCCGCGACCTCGAACAACTCGTAACGGTCGGCGTCGTCCGTCGTCACCAGGAGCCGAAACGTCGCGTCGTGGATGGTGGTGTCGTGATTCTCGACGCGAATCCGGAGTGTCGTCGATTCGGGCGGTTCGCGCGTCGTTGTCGTCGTTTCTCCGGGTTCCGAACAGCCGGCGACGCTGGCGGTGAGCGCGACGCCCACGCCCGACAGAAGCCTGCGTCGCGTCGCAGCCGACGTTGATGCCATCTGTTCACTCGTGCGTCACGAGCCGTCCCTAACTACGTGGCGGCCGCCGTGCGAGGATTACCGGCCGGCGCGGAACTCGCCGTGTTTCATACCGAAGAAGAACGCGATGACCGAGAAGACGATCATCGAGGGGAGTACCATCATGAAGACCGTCGAAGATTGCATCACGCTGGTGAGCGCGACCGTTGCGATGGCGACGATGAGGACGAGCGGAAGCACCGAGCGCGCGAAGTCGTATTCCATACGCACTGTTCGGGACGGACCGACAAAAACGTTGACCGAGGATACGGCCTCCGTCAGGCCTGTGATGGCGGCGGCAGCGGTGACCTGGACGACGCTACGTAGCGAGTGGACGGGAGAGAATCCAGAGTGAGAGGACGGTGTAGGCGACCATGAGCGCGACGAGTGGCGCGTGAGCGCGCAGCGACCGGTCGGGGTAGGTGCGAGTGAGAGCGTGGTGGGCGGCGGCAACGGCGACGAGGTGGCCGGCGACGACGAGGAGGACTTGGCCGGACCAGTACGCTGGGATAGAGAGCCAGGCGAGCAGGACGGGTGGGGTGCCGGTGAGAGTGCCGGCAAGGAGAGCGGCGTTCTCGACGAGGTGGGTGGCGTTGTGTGCTAGTTCGTACGAAACTGCGATAGGAAGAAGGGATGCGGCGATGACGAGTGCAACCGTTCGCGCGTCGTCAGCAACGATACGAGCGACGACGCTCGCTGTGAGCGCGAACACGAGGATGAAGGCGAGCAGCCCGAGCGTGTAGACGAGGAGGCCGGGGGCCTGGGTGGCACCGAGGTCACGGAGCGTGAGCGCGAGCGTCTGATATTCGGGTGTGCTGGTGAAGCCGTCGAAACTCACGGTGTACACGCTCGACACGACCAACGTGACGACGGCTGGTGACGCGACGGGGCGTGCGCAGGCGGTCCACGGCCGGCGGACAGTGACGACGAGTCGGCCGTCCTGTACGCGGGCGGTGAGCGGGGCGACACGGCCGACGAGGCCGTAGAACACTTCGAAGAGGTCCGCGTGTCGGTACCAGTCGCGGCCGAAGACCACGCCGCCCCCTATCATCGCCGTCGCGTACGCCGCGAGGAGGACGGTGGTGGGTTCGGGCGACCGCGGGAGGACGGTGAGGTTCTCGAAGACGCCTGCGACGACCACGAACCCGATGGTTGCCGGCCACGCGGCGAGCCACGACGGATACGCATAGCCCGTGATGCGCTCGCCTTCGAGGCTCTCCAGCGCACGGTGGACGGTTCGCCACGGCGACAGCGCACGCCACGGATTCCCAATGAGTGCGGCGACGACGAGCACGCCCTTCAGCCAGAGCACCCAGAACACGACGACCGCGGGGTTCGTCGGCGACGTTCGGCCGACCACCCCTACGACGAGGACGCCTGTGAACACCGCGAGAAACCCGATGGAGAGAACGCGCCGGCCGATGCTGGCCACGCTCGCGGGGAGGGCGATGATGGTTCGTTCGTCGGTGTCGGTGGTGTTGGCGCGGGCGAGCAAGAGCGCGGTTGCCGCGACGGTCGCGGCCGCGCCGAGGTAGAGGAGGGAGAGCGGGAGCGGGGCGTCGAATCGAGTCGCTGTCACCTCGTGTGCGCTCGCCGGGACGACGAACAGGGCGAGCGCGGTGAGTACGGGAAGGGTGCGGGCGACCGACATCACGCGGGCTTGACGCCGTCGCGGGAAAGCGGTAGTGGTACGCGCGTCGAATAGTGGGGGTTTTCCGGCGTTGTCGCGGACTGTCTGTATGCGTCGGAGGACGACGGTGGCCGCGGCGGTGGTGGTGCTCGCGCTTGCGGGCGTCGGCGCGTACGCCGTCACGAATGCCGGTGGGCCGGGGACGCTCGACGTGGCGTGGGTGAGCGACACCGACCGCCCGAACCAGGTGAACCACCACCCCGTCGCCGTCGCCGGCACCGGAGCGGATACGACGGTGCTCGCGCCAGTGAGCGCCGTCTCTGGGAGCGGCGGACACTGTCGACTGATCGCGCTCGACACCACCGGCGCTCAGCAATGGAGCGAGGGCATCGCCGACCGGGCGTGTGCGATTCACGGCATCGGCGACCCGACCGTCCTCGACCTCACCGGCGACGGCGACCGCGAGGTCGTCGTGCCGACCGCCGAAAACGCCGTCTACGGCTACGACGTGTCGAGCGGCGACCGCGAGTTCGTCGGGAACACGACCTCGTTCGGATACAGCAAACCAATCCTTCTCGACGACCCGCGTCGCGTCTTTGCGATCGACTTCGACGGCCGCGCGTACGCCTGGCGGCCGGACGGGTCGGTCGCGTGGAACGTCTCCGTCGACCCCGCCGTCATCGCGGACCCGGTCGTGATGAACGACCGCATCGTCGTCGGGATGACCGACTCCACCATCGCCCTCCACCGGAACGGCTCGCGCGCGTGGTCGGTACCGGTCGGCGCCGAGTGGCTCACCCGGGTCGACGAGACACACGTCGTCACGTCGAACGGCCCCCGTCTGGCGAGTATCGACACCAGCACCCGCACGGTCGACTGGACGCTCGACACCGCCGGTCGCGCAGTCGTCCACGACGCCGCGGACGGGGATGACGATGGAACGCGTGAGGTGTACGTCGGAAGTCGCGGCGGCCGCGTCCTCGCCGTCGACTCCACCACCGGCGCCGTCGAGTGGCGGACCCGACTCTCGGAAACGACCGACCTCACCCCCGCACCAATCACCGGAAACTTCACCGACAATCCCGGCCTCGAGATCGCCGTCGTCACCCACGACGGCCAAGTCGCCGTCCTCGACGCAGCGACCGGCGAAACAGTCGCCACATACGAACGCGATGTCGCCGTCTGGGTGCACCCGACTGCCGCCGACATCGACGCCGACCCGCTCGACGAACTCCTCGTGATGTACGGCGACGGCCGCATCGTCGCCCTCAACGCGTAACTTCCCGGCCGTCCGCTTTCACCGGATGCCGAGATAGCTGGCAGCTTCGGTGGCGATTTTCTCCGTCGTTGCTTCGACTAGCTGTCCTTCCTCGTGCTCCATGTCTGCGTGTCGAATCGTGACGACTGTCACGGGTTCACGTAGCTCTCCCGGGGAAGGCCGCCCGAGTCGAAGTCGGCGTCGGTGAGCGGGATAGCGACTGGTCGCCGTGTCGTCGTTGCCGCGGCGTAGAGTGCTTCTTCATCGTCGAACGGATGTGTGCGGTCGCTCAAACAGACGTACGGACGGTAATCGTGGTCCGCGAGGAGGTCTGGGCCTTTCACGACTGCTCCTCGTTCGTAGCCGTCAGTCATTCCTCGTCGCCATAGTAGTCGTCTGTTGTTGAGGAGGAACTGGCGTTCGTCTGCGCGGCGTAGGATGCGAGCCGGTCGTCGGCAGCGATAGCCCAGTACCGGCCCCGGTGACGGACGAGACCACGGTCTTCGAGGCGGGAAAGTGCGGCGCCGACGCTGCCGCGCTTGATACCGGTTGCTTCGTGGAGCTCGGTCTGCGTGAACGCCTGGTCGTTATGAGATGCGAGAAACTGTAGTAGTCGATACGGGTGTGTCCCTTCTTGGAGGTCAAGGACATCCGCAGGTTCGTCGTCGAACCGGTCGATACTGATAGGCATGTGTAATAGAACGCAATAGAGTGAAATAAGCGTACGGGTGCTGGTAGACCGACCGCTCCGCGAATCCCTCTCGTATCTCGAAGACCTAGACCCGCAGGCCGCCGACCGCGTGATGAACAAGGTCGATGAAGCAACTGAGTGGACCGACCACCGCCTGGAGCCGCTCTCCGGCTACCCGTACTACAAGCTGCGCGCCGGCGACTACCTGAAACTATTTTCACAGTGTGGACACGACGAACAGTATGGAGCGACGCCGGTTCGTGTGCGGTCTCGGCGCTGGCGCGATAGCCAGTCTCGCTGGCTGTTCACGGCTCCAAGAGACGACGGAAACGGTTCGAATTCGACGTGTTCGATTCTACAACTTCCTTCCCGACGCCCAACCGTTTGACATCGTCGTATCAACGGAAGACGCCGTTGCGTACTGGCGAACCGTTTCCGTGCCCGGCGAGGGTGAACGCATTCTCGAAAACGTGACTGCCGAACCGGATTCCTACACTGTACTCGCCCGCGCTCCGTACGGAACCGAGCGCATTCTCGACACGTCGGAGATTCTCGACCGCAGCACGCGGAACGGAGATACGTCGTCTGTCGTCGCGCTAAACGTGACGCTCCGCGCCGACGGCACGTTCAGCGTCTCGGTCGAACCCGACGACGCGCGCGAGTAGTCAGCACTCTCGCTGGCTGAATTCGACCGATGGGTCGGGTATGGTTGTCATGCGGAGTTGCTGTGTGTCGCAGTTTGCGGGCGTCCGTCCAGTGATGTGGCTTCATGCTGTGCGCAATGCGACTCGGTTTCGCTGGGACAGGACCCAGCCCGGAGCGTTTTTCCACGTCGTCCGCGGACTGAGGGACGTGCGTCGTTCACTCCGATTCCTTGTCGGGGCGCTCCTGGGACTGGCGGTGCTCGCCACCGCTGTCGCCACGGTCGGCGTGGACGCCATCATCACGCGCGCCACCCGCCTCTCACCACTTCTACTCGCCGTCGTTGTCGCACTCGTCGTTATCGAGGGTCTCGTGGACGCCATCGGTGTCTGGGCGTCCATCCGTCCTCTGAACGGCGGGCTCTCTGGAAGGGAGAGCGTGCAGTTCGCGTTGGCCGGCGACTTCTTCGACATCGTGAGCCCCGCGGGCCCCGTCACCTCGGAGCCGATTATGGCGCGGTTCATCAGCGTCGCGACCGACACCGGCTACTCGGACGCGCTCGGCGTGCGGTCGGTCGCCAAGTACGTCAAATCCGGCACACAGGTCGCACTCTCCGCTACGCTCGGCGTCCTCGTCCTCCTTGATGTCCCGGACACCACGGGGATTCTGTCCGTGCTCGCCGTCGCCATCGGCGGACTGCTCGTCGTGGGCGTCGTCGCGCTCGTGTCCCGTGACGCGCTGTCGCGTCTCCTCGTGGCCGTGCTCGCACCGCTCGTCGCGCGGGTGTCCGCACTCTACCGCGACCGGCCGCACGACCGCGCGACCGTCCGGGCGGCGGTCGAACGGTTCTGGACGCGTATCGTCGCGTTCCGCGGAACGCCCGGGCTCCTCGCGCTTATCGCGCTCGGCGGCGTGCTCGAACAACTCGCCACCGCGCTCGCGCTCTGGGTCGCCCTCCACGGCGTCGGCCACCCGGTCGCGCTCCTGCCGATTCTCGTCGTCATCCCGCTCCCGCAGGTCGCGAGCGCCGTCCCGATTCCCGGGAGTCTCGGCGCGTACGACCTCCTCCTCGGCGGCGCGTTGGTCGTCGTGACCGCCGCGCCGAGCGCCCCCGCGGCCGCCGCCGTGCTCGTCCTTCGCACCGTCACGCTCGTGTTCGGCGCGTCCGTTGGCGGCGTCTGCGCCGCCTTCCTCCGCGGCTGGCGGCCGACCTAGGGGCGTCGAAACGTACACAGTCCCGGCGTGAGAGCGTTCGCTCGTGTCCGGAATCGTCTTCTATCGAACGGAGAACCGCGCAGCGCTCGAAGACTGGTACACCGAGACGCTTGACGCCGCGGTCTGGCTCGAACAACCCGGCTGCACAATCCTCGAATTCGAGGGGTTCCGGTTCGGGTTCTGCGACGCCGACCACACCGAAACCGAGGGCATCCTCACGTTCGTCTACGACACCCCGAGTGAGGTGGACGCGATGCACGACCGGCTCGGCGACGCTGTCCGCGAGGACCCGCACGAGAACGAACAGTACCGCATCTATCAGTTCTTCGCCGACGACCCAGACGGCCGCACCGTCGAACTCCAGGCGTTCCTCCACGAGACACCCGAGTGAATCGCCTACGGTGCGTCGCCGTCGAGGATGTTCTCGACGGCCTCCGCAAACGTCGGGACGGAGATGGTTTGAGAGTCGTCGAACGTGATTGCGATTCTCGATCCGTTGGCGAGTCGGATGCGGACGACTGAGAACTCTTCGAAGTGCAGGGTGTCCGACCAGCAGTCCTCGCCGGAGACGCTGACTTCGTCGAGCGAGTGGTCGAAGATGAGCGTTCGCAAGCCGTCCTCGAACTCTTCGTCCGTGTACGACGCTTCGACCGCTGGGTCGATGTACCAGATCGACACCGTCTCGCCGTCGTACGTTCCGACGGTCCGCAAGCCGTCTCCGACCGCGTCTCGTGCTAACTCGACGATGTCTCGGAGTGCTTGCGTGTCGGGTTCCCGGAGTTCCCAGTCCACGTTCTGGACGGCGCGCTTTATCGTCGGCCACGCAGTCGTTCCCTTTTCGGTGAGGCCGTAGTATCGGCCGACAGTCCTGCTCTCTGGGACGCGGAGTTCCACGACGCCCGTCTCTTCCAGTTCGGATAACGCCCGCGAGACGTGTGGGCGGGGCACGTCAACGCCCTCCGCGATCTCTTTCGGGGTGGCGCGCGGTGTCCCGGCGAGATATTCGAAGACACGCGAGCGGTACGTCGAATTGAGGACGTAGGATTCGACGTCGTCGGTGTCGGTGCGGTCACTCATTGGTAGTTCAATGGGCTAGAATCGGGTGAACCTGCTGGGGCGTACCACTGCCGTACCAGTTATCTGTGTCGCCAGAATAGATGACCCATATGAGTCAGATCTCTCCGCGGTCATCCATTCACGTCCTCCACGTCGACGACGACTCCACGTTCGGCGAACTCGCGGAAACCTACCTCGAAAAAGACAACGAGGCCATCACCGTCCACACCGAAACAAACCCCTACGACGCGATCCACCACCTCGAAACCACCCCCATCGACTGCATCGTCAGCGACTACCAGATGCCCGAAATGGACGGCCTCACCCTCCTCCAAGCAGTCCGCGACGAATACCCAAACCTCCCATTCATCCTCTTCACCGGCAAAGGAAGCGAAGAGATCGCGTCCGACGCGATCAAGGCCGGCGTCACCGACTACCTCCAGAAAGCCGGCACCGAACAGTACGACCTCCTCGCCAACCGAATCCACAACGCCGTCAGCAAACACCGCGCAAAACACCGCGCGAAAATCGCACAAGACCGCCTCGTCCAGATGTACGAACAGACGGACGGCTTCTACAGCCTCGACGAGGACTGGACAGTCACGTACTGGAACCACACGATGGAGCAACGAACCGGCATCCCAGCAGACGACGCCATCGGCGAAGTGTTCTGGGACGTCTTCCCCGAAGCGAACCGCACCCGTCTCTCCGAACACTTCGAAACCGCAATGGAGACACGCAAACCCGTCGAAGCAAACCTCGAATACGAACCCGGCGGCTACTGGCTCGAACTCCGAATCCATCCCGTCGATACGGGCCTGTTCATTCACTCCCGCAACATCACCGACGAGAAAGACCGCCAGCAACAACTCCAGTACCGGAACGAACTCCTGGAATCCTTCGCCAGCACGGTCTCCCACGACCTCCGGAACCCGCTCTCCGTCGCCGAAGGCAACCTCGAACTCGCCCAAGAAACCGGTGACTTCGAACACCTCGAAGCGGTCGCGCAAGCCCACAACCGCATGCGGAATCTCATCGACGAACTCCTCCACGCCGCCCGCGGCGACGAACTCGACCTCACCGACGTCTCCCTCGCCGCCACCGCCGAACACGCGTGGGACACCGTCTCCTCAGAGAACGCAACCCTCGTCGTCGAAGACGATACGACGTTCAAATCGTACGAGAGTCAGTTACGCCGACTCTTCGAGAACCTCTTCTGGAACGCGCTCGACCACGGCGAGGCAACCGAACTCCGCGTCGGCACACTCGCCGACGGCTTCTACGTCGCAGACAACGGCACCGGCATCCCGCCAACCGACCGCGACCACGTGTTCGAATCGGGCTTCTCTACCGACACCCAGAGCCCAGGGTACGGTCTCTCCATCGTGGCCGGCATCGCCGACATCCACAACTGGGACATCGACATCGTCGAGAGCGCTGACGGCGGCGCACGCTTCGAAATCACCGCCGTCACGACCGCCACCGAATAATCCCGTCTCAGCCGCACGCCCCTCCCTCGTGCCGTAGCCGGGACGCGCTGTTCGCTGGGTTCCTACACGTGGGTGTCGAGGAAGTCGGCGATGGCTTCGAACTCGGTGATACGGTTCTCGCGGGAGGTTGTGTGGTGGCCTTCGTCGTCGAAGATGAGCGTTTCGACGGGCACACCCTGTTCGCGGGCGGCATCAGCGACCTGTTCGGCTTCGCCGACGGGAACGCGAGGGTCGTTCGCGCCGTGCTGGACGAACAGCGGACACTGGATGCGGTCGATGTTCGAGAGCGGCGAGATGGATTTCAGGAACTCGTAGTCGTCCGTCAGACTGCCGTACTCGGCTTCGCGGTGGCTGCGCCGCCACTCCCCCGTCTTTTCGAGGAACGTCGTGAAATCCGCGATACCAACGAAATCCACTGCGGCCGCCCAGAGCTCCGGATACTCGGTGATAGCCGCGAGCACCATGAACCCACCATAGGACCGCCCGTAGGCGACGACACGCTCCTCGTCTACCGCTGGACGGTCACTGAGCCACTCGACGGCGGCAGCGATATCGGCGACAGCATCCATGCGATTCTCCACGTCGTCGAGCGCAGCATACTGTTTCCCGTACCCCGAACTCCCGCGGACGTTCGGCTCCAAGACGGCGTAGCCACGATTGAGGAAGAACTGTTTTTCCGGGTAGAACCACGGCTGGCGCTGATGTTCCGGCCCACCGTGGATATCCACAATCACTGGCGCGGGGTCTGCGGCGTCCGCACCCTCCGGTAGCGTCCAGTACGCCGGAATCCGCCGGCCGTCGAACGACTCGTAGTCAACCTCGGTAGGCGTGCGGAGGGCGTCGTCGGGGAGTCCGTTCGTGCCGACGGGCGTCCACTCGGTGTGGTCGCTGGCCGCCCAGTCCGCGACGTGCACGCCGTACGGGTCGGTCGGCGCCGTCTGCGTGAACGCCACCCACTCCGCGTTCGGCCCGAACGCGAACCCGCTCGCCACTCCATCCATGTCGGGCGCGGTTGTCTCCGCGAACGACGAGCCGTCGAGAACACCGGCGTGCACCGCGGTGTAACCGTTCTCATTCGTCGTGAACACGCTCCGTCCGGTCTCCGCGTCGTACGCGAAGCCGTCGACAGACCACGCGTCCGTCTCCGGTTCGCCGAGCGTTTCCTCGTATCCGGCGACCGGCGTGCGGGCGCCCGTATCGAGGTCGTACCGAGCGACGTACGCGGTGTCCGCGTCCGCGTCGGTGACACAGTATATGCCGCCGTCGCCGTCAAAGTGGACGTGTGAGTGTCGCGCCGGCTCGTCCCCCGAGAGCACGCGGTGCGTGCTCGTCTCAAGGTCGAGGACGGAGAGTTCGACGTTCGTACTGGAGTGTGGTTTCAGGAGCGCGAGCCGGCGGCCGTCCGGCCCGAACGCAGCAACAGTCAACCACCCACCCCCGCCCTCGTACACTCGCTCGGGCGTGCCGAGAGTACTGTCGGCCTTCTGGACGTACACGTCGAACCGTCCCGGGTCCGCCCGGTTCGCGGTGTACGCGACCCGGTCGCCGTCAGGTCCCCAGGCACCCCACGCGTGTTTCGCCTCGGGTTCGTCGGTTAGTGCCGTTTCGACGCCCGTCGTGAGGTCGTAGTGGAAGAGTTGGTCGCGCTCGTCGCTCCCCTGGTCCATCGCAAAAACGAACGCTTCGTCCGTTGGGGACGCGGCGACCGCGGAGACGCGTTCCTCGTGTGGCGTCAACCGCTCGGGCCATGTCCCCGCGGTCTCCGTCGTCCACACCTGTGGCGTGCCGGACGTATCCGCGAGGAAGAGGAGACGGCCGGCGGGCGTTACGGTCGGTGCTTCAGCGCGCTCGATCGTCAGGTAGCGAGCGACACCGTACTCCGGACTCGACATACCGTGACTGCGAACGTCCGGCGGCTAAACAGTTCGCCCACCGGCGACCCCATCAATCGTCGTCTTCCAGCCACGCCCACGCGTCGTCTCGCTCGTCAGCCTCGAAGTGCTCGATGTCGATGCTGGAGACGAGGTCGCCGGCGCTGGACGCCCACTCAACGAGCGTGCTGTCGCCGACGACGGCGTACTTCTCGATGTCGTCGCTGTGCTCCAGCCAGAATCCGAGGTCTTCGTCGAGTGCGTCGAGTTCGGGTGTCGGTACCGACGGCATCGCAACGAGCACCCGCACCGCTCCCTCCTCGTGAATCGTCTCCTCGAGATCCGCGACAATCGCCTCCAAATCCGCCTCGCTCAGCTCGTCCCGAACCTCGTACCCACGAACCGCTCCGTGACTCCGGTCGAGCTTCTCGTACATACCCGACAAACCGAACGCCACCCAAAAAACCATTCTGGCGGCACGAAACAGGCAACCTACTCCAACACGTGCGAGCACCCGCTCGCACCCACCGCCCTACTCAATGCGGTGGATTCACCGTGGATTTCAGACCACGCCAACGAGCCCCGCAACACCAACCACAACCATGGCGAGGCCGAGTGCCACAAGCCCGATTTGCCGCGGCCCAACGACACCCGCCACGTCTCGCACCATCCTGTCCACACAGTACGCCCCGCACCCCGCTTATATCTTATTCCGACCTAGTGCGTTCAACTGGACTGGACGACTACTGATACAGCCAGGACGGAACGGGACACAGGTTCCTGCCCGGGCGTTCTCCTAGTTCACCGCGTCCGTCCCTATGTCTCCGTGACGAGTTGGCCTGCTAGGTCTTCGATTTCCGCGGTTTCGTCGATGGCAGCCAGCCACTCAGCTGGGAGGCTGGTTGCGCCGAATCGCGCGCCAGCGACCGCACCCGCAATCGCGCCCATCGTATCCGTGTCGCCACCGCGATTCACCGCCGTCACAATCGCATCCTCCGCAGTCTCCGCGAACAGGCCGTCGTGGAGTGCCGTCTGCAACGAATGCACGACGTACCCTGACGTCTCCAGCGTACTGGGCGCGTCACCGCTGGCAAGCGGTTCGAGCGCCGCCACCAGCTCGTCGGGCGCGTCCATCCTGACGTAGTCGAGCGCATCCGCTAGCGGCGTCGCCGAATCGTTGAGCAGGCCGGCGATTGTCAGATTCAGGATCGCACACCCGTACGTACACTGCGGGTCAGCGTGCGTGATTTGTGAGGACTGCCGGCTCACCTCGACGAGTCGCTCCCAGTCACTCGCGTACGGGATGGCGAGTGGCGCACACCGCATCACACTCCCGTTCCCCGCGTTCTGCCCTTACACGCTCTGCTCCCAGACCTGCTGGCCCGCCACATCCCACCGCTCGCCGTGTTTGAGGCGACTCAGCGCCCGCATCGTCATCCGCCCGATATCGAACGGGTCGCTGTCGAACCACGCGACAAACCGGTCAGCGATATCCGCCGGGTCGAACCCCTCCTGTTCGACGAGACTCCGCGCGATGCAGAGCGCTTGTTCCGTGTCGTCAGTAATCGTTCCCGGCGGCTGGTTCCACGTGCCGAACCCGAGCATCTCGGTCACGCGGCCATGTGCGGCGGCGATGTCGCTGGCCGTCGAAAACTCGACCGGCCGGCCAAGCGCATCCCCACACGCAACCCCAAGCAAACTCCCACGCGCTCGCTCCGAATCCATACCACCCGCAACATAACGCACCCTGAAAAATATACGCCGCCCGTCACGCACACGATATCGGTGTCAAGCGTCACTTGACGGTGTTGTTGATTCGGCGTTCGATAGCTGTGAACGCGTCCGTATCCGCGGTCGTGATGAAGCGGACACGGTCACCGTCCTCACAGTCGAGTTGCAACACGACGCGTTCGCCCGCGTCAAGCTGATAGAACCAGATTGCACTCGCCACACTCAACACAGCGGAAGCGGCGGAGCCAAGGCCAATCACGGAGAGCATACCCCCATCTCCGAGAACGACGACGTCGGTGAACAGGTACGCCATGAGGACTGCCACCCCCGCGAAGACCCAAGCGATCATCCAGAACCC
>Ga0207813_100631_pt1 | contig 17223 bp, 18 predicted proteins | sample A23E3SouthBayCA_2_FD_187730 | JGI IMG/M metagenome (GOLD analysis project Ga0207813, IMG submission 187730) | Aerobic enrichment media microbial communities from Eden Landing Ponds, California, USA - A23 E3 (4) (SPAdes) | ecosystem: Environmental > Aquatic > Marine > Unclassified | place... | reverse complement strand
TCGCCCGTGAACAGGACTGGCCCCACCGCGTACGCGGTCATGCCCGTGGTGTGTCCGGGCGTGGCGACGACGTCGATTTCGGTGTTGCCGAGTGTGAGCGTGTCGCCGTCCGAAACGGTCTCGTAGGGGGTATCGTACTCGACGCCGCGCTCGACCGCCGCGTCGGGGAGCACGGCCGTCGCGTCCGTCTCCACCGCGAGATTGCGGAGGCCGGAGATGTGGTCAGCGTGAATGTGCGTGTCAATCGCGTACGTGAGGTCGGCGCCGAACGCGCGTGCGTCCTGCACGTACTCCTGGGTGAACGCCCGCAGTGGGTCGACGACCGCTGCCTCACCGTCCGAAACGATGAGGTACGCGAGACAGCCGCTGGAGGGGCGCTGGTACTGGACGACCGTCGCGTCGGCGTCCACGTCGAGTTCTTGGTACTCGTAGATGCGGGCCCAGCCCTGCATTCCACGTTCGAGGTGGTCGACGTCGTAGCCGGCGTCCGCGAGGTTCTCGGCGACGAGTTCGCTGGAGCCGCCTTTCGCGCAGAGCGCCGTGATGCGGCGGTCGTCAGGGAGGTCTTCGTGGAGATCTGCGGGGATACCGTCGAGCAGTTCGAAGTACGGATAGTTGACGATGTCGACGTTCTCGCCGTCGATATGCCACTCTTCGAAGTCGCCTTCGGCGCGTGCGTCGAGGATGAACACGTCCTCGCCGTTGTCGATGCGCGCTTTCAGGTCAGTCGGTGTGACTGCGTCGATCGCCGCGTCGTCGTTCTCAGTCATCTTCACTGCCTCCTATCGACTGGTCGCAAATAAGACTTTGTATAGTAATCCATCTATTGCACAACACCATGGCGGCCGTAAATGGCCTAATAGGCCTAAATTACGCCTTTTGTGCCGTAAAGCAGCACTCTGTATTGTTCTTTATTTGGATTACTACCGATACGTTTTTCTAAGGCCGCACAATATTGGGTAGTGAAGTCAAAACCATGACGCAGTACGAAGTCACTGAGACGCTCGACGTGAAAGGACAGAACTGCCCGATGCCCGTCGTCAAGACGAAACAGGCGACCGACCAGCTCGACACCGGCGACGTGCTGGAGGTCCTCGCCACCGACCCCGGAAGCATGAGCGACCTCGGCGGGTGGGCCGATACGACCGACGGCGTCGAACTCGTCGACCAGCGAGAGGGCGACGACGTGTACACGCACTACGTCCGGAAGACGGAGTGACGATGAGCACGGACACATCCGATGCGCCGGCCGAGACCGCAGTGGACGCCCCATCGCGTGCAGAGCTTGCCGCGCGTATCGACGAACTCGAACAACAGCTCGCCGCGGCGACCGACGACGACCAGCAGAAGATGAGCATCATCGCCACGAAGGGTACGCTCGACATGGCGTACCCGCCGCTCATTCTCGCCAGCACCGCCGCCGCGTTCGGCTACGAAGTCACCGTCTTCCACACGTTCTGGGGACTCGACATCCTCCACGAGGAACGCTCGAAAAACCTCAAACTGAGCTCGGTCGGTAACCCCAACATGCCGGTCCCGAACGCCGTCGCCGCGCTTCCCGGCATGGATCGCGTGACCACGACGATGATGGAGCGGAAGATCGAGGACAACGACACGGCCACTATCGAGGAACTCATCGACACCTCACTCGACATGGGCGTCGAATTCCAGGCCTGCCAGATGACCATCGACCTGATGGACTACGACGAGGACGACTTCTACGACGGCGTGACGACAGGCGTCGGTGCTGCCACCGCAATTCAGGACATGGCCGACGCCGACATCCAACTCCTCGTCTGATCCGCACCGGCGGACAGTACGGACGTGACCGGCCGCCTCGCAACGATGCGACCCGTCCTTCCGGACGCAATATCTATTACTGAGGCAGCTGTATTGGGTAGTATGTCCTATACTCTAGACAAGCGCGTCGAAGGTGAGTTCGATGAGGTCGTCGAACAGACGACAGCGGCACTGTCCGAGGAAGGCTTCGGGGTGCTCTCCGACATCGACGTCCAACAGACTCTCACGGAGAAACTAGACGTGGAGTTCCGACAGTACCGGATTCTCGGCGCGTGCAACCCGCCGCTCGCGCAGCAAGCGCTCGAAGACGAATTACGAGTCGGCGCGCTACTGCCGTGTAACGTCATCGTGTACGAAACCGACGATGGCGACATCGGCGTGAGCGCAGTCGACCCCGAAGTCATGCTCTCCGTCGTCGACAACCCCGAACTGGACGCGGTCGCAACAGACGTACGGGAGCGGTTCGAACGCGTCCTCGACGCGCTACCGGCCGCCCACTCATAGCCCGATACGCGCTACTGCGAAGAGAACGTGGCCGAACGGGACGCACCCACGAACGATTACTTGTCACGGCGGAAGTCGTCGGCGTGGTCTTCGACGAAGTCCCGCATACTCCGCGGCTGTCGGTCGAGGAGTCGGCGGCTGTCGTCGGTAACGCGGGCGGCCAGTCCGAGGCGTGCAGTGGTGTAGATGCCGCACATGACGGCGATGAATCCGAGCGGCTTCCCGTGGCGCCGCATCCGCAACGCGAACGACAGGAGGGACGGCTGTGGATACGTAATCGAACGCCCCAGGACGTCGCTGAAGATGGTAGCGACCGCGTTGTAGTCGAGTGCTTCGGGCCCGGTGAGGTCGTAAGCGCGGTTCTCGTGACCCGGTTCAGTCAGAACGACTGCGGCAACCTCCCCGAGGTCGCGCGCGTCCACGAAACTGGTCCTCCCGGTTCCCGCGGGCACGAAAATCTCGTCGTGTTCGACGATATCCCGGCGGTGGACTTCAAGGAGATTCTGCATGAAGAACGACGCACGCAGGAACGTGTGCTCGACATCCACCCCCACGATATGCTTCTCGATTCGGTAGTGAGGAATGAGGGGATTTTTCTCCGCGCCCAGCACCGAGAGATAGGCGATGTGGCTGACGCCGACGCGGCCCGCGGCGTCGACAAAAGCGGTGATATCCGAGTCGTCCACGACCGGGGGTCGAACGAGGAAGACGCGGTCGACGTCCGTGAGCGCGGTTCCCCACGTTTCGGGTTTCGTGAAATCGAACGCAACGAGGTTCCCGGTGGATGCGAAATCGTCCCGCACGGAATCAGGGTCGCGAACGCCGAGTGTGATATCGGCGTCGCGGTTCGCAAGCGCGCTGACCGCATGCTGCCCGACGGTGCCAGTCGCGCCAGTGACGAGTATCGACTCCGTCATTCGTCCGCGGTTTTCGGCATCTCGCGGACGTACAGGTCCTCTTCGAGGCAGTCGAGGATGAATTCGGCCACGTTCGCCCGTGCGGCGGTGTCGCGCATGCCGAGCGAGAGGTCGGTTCCGTGCCGAAACGCGCCCGTATGCTCGTCTTCGGTGAGGCGTGGACCGCGAACGACCGTCCAACGGGTGTCGCTGGCCCGAACCCGTTCGACGTGATCACGGGCGTCTTCGAGAACCGACCGCGCCACCAGTTTCAGCAGGACACTCATCATCCGGCCGCCGAGGCTCACCGATTCTCCCTCCTCGCGGACGCCCGCACCGACCAACGTCACGAACCGCTCCACGCCGTGGTCGTTCATCGCATCGAGCACGTGCCGCCCGGCTTCCGTCAGCAGGTCGTCCGGACCGTCGGAGCGCTGCGCGAGAACGCTGACGACGGCATCGACAGGGTCGCCGTCACCGCCAATGGCCCGGTCGATGCCCTCCCCGGTGTAGGCATCTCCCTTGACGACATTAACTCGATCGTCATTCCGAATCTCGGACGGAAGGCTGCTCGCGTCTCGGACGAACGCCACCACTTCGTGGCCGCGTTCGACTGCCTGTTCGACGAGTGGCTGGCCGGTTCGCCCGGTCGCACCGAGTACTACGATTCGCATACCCGAACTAGCATCTCCGAGAGTATATACTTCCAACTTCGAAGTATTGAAGCCTTGAGGCCTAATGCAACTCGTAGCCAAAGATACAATATCACAAGTAAAGATAGGTAGGTCGATGACTGAGCCGAGCGAGCGGCCGGACGTCCCCGAGTTGAGCGCGGGATTGTCCCGCGAGGAAGCGATTGCCCTCCGCGAATCGTTCGACCCTGACGAACAGAAACGTATCCACCGAACGGTCGCTGACCTCCTCGATATCCTTGGGAAGGCCCACACGATGGCGGTCCTGAGTGCGTTCGCGTTCGCCGAGGAGTCGCTTCGGTTCAGCGACCTCGAAACCGATCTGGACATCGCGCCGAACACGCTCTCAGCACGCCTGCAGGACCTGACCGACGCGGGACTGCTCACCCGCGAATCCTACGACGAGGTCCCGCCGCGCGTCGAGTATACGCCGACCGAGAAGGCGGAGTCGCTGTTCCCCGTGTTCGCCCACCTCCACCACTGGGCAATCGAACACGAACTCTAACCGACTAAACAAATTCAGCCAGCGCCCGCTTAACCCGATTTGCGAATGCGAACGTGACGAGCGTGGTGAGCGCGCCGCTTAGTGCAACGGCCCACCACGCGAGGTGGAGTCGTTGAACGTCGACAGGTGCGAGACCGAACGCCGATTCGACCCCTGCGATGACCGCGAAAAAGACGGCGACTCCGAGCGCGAACGGAAGACTCCACGTCATCCCAACGACGGTGAGAACCTCTAAGAGGGGGAAATCTGTTGACTGGCGGAGGACGACTCCCGCACCAATTACGGGGAGGAAGACTAGCGCGAGGAACAACCCTGCAGCGACGGTGGCCTCGTCGTGTAGCGCCGCCACACCGAATCCGGCGGTGCTGACGACGGCGAGCAAGATACCGACTGCGAAGTATCGGAGTACGCGCGGAAACGCTCGACCCCGCGCTTGGGAGACGAAGACAGCGAGGAGCACCAGCGCAAGGAGCGCGGCGAGGCCGAGAAGCACCGCTACGAGAAGTAGCGCGCCGAAGCCGGCTCCCAGGCCAGTCGACATCACTCCAACGTACACGTCTCACGTCTTAAGATTCCTGCCGGTGGCAGAACTCCATCCGCAGTTGCTAGCGCGGTTGATTTAGAAGAGTTTCTGAGCCTGAAACGGCCGGAATGGTGCGGACAGGTGATTTACTTGGTGATACGTCTGATAGTGGTGCCAACTGCGAAGCCAAGTGTGCCGATCGTGACTGACCCGAGAAGCCCGCCGAGTACGCTGAGTCCGAGTATTTTGACGAGTCCGGGTGGGGTGCCTGTGATACCGATCCCACCATAGTTCGCCATGAGACCGAAGACGGCGGCGAACGCTAAGCTCCAACTCACCAGCAAGGAGTCCGTGCTGTAGGCTTGGACGACGATGAGCGTACCAAGAAGAATAACGTAGCCTTCCCACCAGAGCGCCAGATGAACGGACCAGTTGTAGCTCGTGATAGCGTTCAGTGCCGCAAAGTACACCAGTGAGCCAACAAGGAGAAGAACCGCAATACGGCCCCACTGTTTCGATTGCGTCGGGTCAGAACCGAAGAGGAGGCCGCGCACTAGTGTTCGACTCACACATCTTACTACAACGTTTTGATGATAAACGTTAGCCAGGAAGGATATACCAGAGTAACAAACCGGTATACTCGCAGCCTGTAGTCAGTATCTGGTGTGCACGTAAGCCCAATCAAGTCCGCTACGAGCGGACCATAGTCGGTTATCCGTCGCGCTGCGTGGTGCTCCGCGGGCCCGACCAGTATCTTCGCCGACAGGTGTAACTCAACGGTACGTTGAACCGGGCCGAGCGAGTACGACCGACCAATGGCCAGTACTGCCACGGTCCTCGATTCCGCACGGCTCCTCCTCGTCGGCACGACACCGTGGGTCGAGACGCTCGCGACGACCCTCGACGCGCAAACGAACGCACGCGTCGATACCGCGGAGACGAAGGCGAACGCGCTCAACGCGCTCAGCGACGATCACGACTGCGTCGTCTCCGCCCACGCGCTCGCGGGCACGGACGGTCTCGACCTCGTCCGAGCTCTCCGTTCCGAGACCGGGTCGCTCCCTGTCATTCTGTGTACGGCGAGCGGGTCCGAACGGCTCGCCAGCGACGCTATCGCCGCGGGCGTCACGGATTACGTCGCGTTGAGCGACGACTCGACAGTACCGGATGACCTTCACGAGCGGATTGAGCGGCACATCAGGGCTGCGCGGCGAACGACCACGCAACGTGAGCGCGCCAGGCAGTTCGACGCGATCTTCCACGATTCGCGGACCGCCACGTGGGTGCTCGAACCGACGGGGGAGCTCGCGCGTGTAAATGAGACCGCCCGCGACCTCATCGATGCGGATGTCGAATCACTCGTCGGACAGCCGTTCTGGGAACTCCCGTGGTGGTCCGCCCGGGCAGGCACGCAATCCGACGTTCGACAGATCGTTGAGAACACCATGCAGGGCGCGTTCGGCAACGTCGTCGTGACACGGGACGTGACAGACGACACCGCGCGTGTTCTCGATATCGCCGCGCGCCCCGTTCACGACGAGCGCGGGAGGCTGGTCTCCATCGTCATTGAGGGCGTCGATATCACTGACCGAGTCGAACTCGAACGGGACCTCCGGCAGTCCGAAGAACTCCATCGGGTCACGCTCAATAACATGACCGATACGGTTCTGATGACGGACGAGGACGGCGAATACACCTACGTCTGTCCGAACGTCCACTACATCTTCGGCTACACCGCCGACGAAATCCACGCCCAGGACACGATCACGGAACTTCTCGGGGACGACCTCTTCGACCGGGACGAACTCGCGGAACGCGGCGTGTTGAAGAACATCGAGTGCACGGCGACCGACAAGGCGGGCCGCGAGCACACGCTGCTCGTCAACGTCCGCGAGGTGTCGATTCAGGACGGCACCATCCTCTACAGCTGTCGGGACATCACGAAGCGCAAGCAGCGCGAGAACGCGTTGACAACGCTCCAGGAGACGACGCGGGATTTCCTGTACGCGAGCACGCACCGCGAAATCGCCCAGCACGTCGTCGACGACACACCGAGCGTACTCGACGTGGACGCGAGCGGGGTGTATCTCTTCGACGCCGACGCGAACGAACTCGAACCAGTCGCTCAATCCGCCGCAATGGATCAAGTGAACGGCCCGCTCACGACCGTCCCAGCGAACAGCGAGTCCCCGGTGAGCTACAGTTTCGTCCAGAACGAACCCCTGTTCATCGACGACATCCACGAGTCGGAGTGGCTCACCGAGCCGGCGACGGACCTGCGGAGTGTGGCGTTCATCCCGCTCGGCGAACACGGCGTGTTCGTCGCGGGCACGCAGACCGTCGGGACGTTCGATGACATGACCGGGGAACTTGCCGACCTCCTCGCAGCCACCGCGGAAGCGGCGCTCGACCGAGTCACCCGGGAGTCACGGCTCCGCGACCAGGACCGGGAACTCCAACAGCAGAACAAGCGACTCACGCATCTCAATCAGGTGAACGAGACGATTCGAGAGATCGACCAAGCGCTCGTCGAAGCGGAAACGCGTGAAGCGGTCGACCACACGGTCTGTGAACTCCTCACGGACGACGACCGGTTCAACTTCGCGTGGATCGGGACGACGGACCCCGCGGGGGAGACGGTCGAACCGCGAGCGTGGGCGGGGGCCGAGCAGGGATACTTGGACAGTCAGTCGTTCGAGCTCGACGCGACCGGTGTCGAACCGGCGGCGCGGACGGCCGCCTCCGGGGACGTGGTTCGAATCAGTAACGTCGCGGCGCGCCTCCGGGAAGAAGCGTGGCGGACGGACGCGCTTTCGCGGGATTTCTTGTCCGTGTTGAGTATTCCGCTTCAGTACAATGACCTCACGTACGGCGTGTTGACCGTGTACGCGGCGCAACAGCACGCGTTCGACGAGACCGCTCGGGAAGTCCTCGCGGAACTCGGTGAGACCATCGCGTCCGCGCTGAGCGGAATCGAACGAAAGAACGCCTTACTCACGACGGCAGTGACGCGGATGACGCTCGACGTAGCCGACTCGTCGTTCGTGCTCTCACGGTTGGCGTCGGCGGCGGACTGTACGGTGTCGTACGAGGGTGGCGTGCAGCGGACGGCCGAGGGGACATACGTCTTCGTGACTGTGGAGGACGCGACGCTCGAAACCGTGGAGGCGGTTGCGGCGGACCTGGTCGCCGTCGGATCGGTTCAGCGCGTCAGTGGAAACGGGCAGCGAGGCGTGTTGCGCTTGCGATTGACGCAGCCGTTTCTCGCGCTCGAGTTGGCGGATCACGGGGCGGTGTTCCATGCGGCGGTGGCGACGCCGACGGCGACACAGCTCACGGTTGACGTTCCGGAGAGTGTCGATGTTCGTCACGTCACGGAGCTCGTTCGGGAGGCGTTCGCGGACGTCACCCTCCGTTCGAAGCAGGTGGTGGACGAGCGCTCTGAGTACGATCTGTACTCGCGGTTCATGGACGCGTTGACTGACCGGCAGCGGGAGGTCGTGCAGACGGCGTACTACAGCGGGTTCTTCGAATCGCCGCGGGAGAACACCGGCGAGGAGGTGGCGACGATGTTGGACATTTCGCCGCCGGCGTTCTACGAGCACGTGCGGGCGGTTCAGCGGAAGTTGTTCGCGGCGCTGTTCAACGAAACCCACGTCTCGACCGCACGAGAGGTTCAATAACAAACCCCCGGCGTTGCAGATGGTTTGATAGTAAACTCCAGAATATTCCCTAACAGTCCTATTATTTCCGCGTGAGTCACCGGTTCGCGGGACTCCGAACGCATCCATGAGAGACGCAGACCCAACGCAAACCACCGAGACGCCGTACGAGTGCTTCGACTGCGGGAACATCGTCGTCGCGGACACCCATCCCGGAAACTGTCCTGACTGCAGCGGCCCGCTACGAAACCGCTATCTTCCTCTCGAATAACCATGTCAACACCTGCCACACCATCCTCGGACACGCAACCGGACGAACACGAAACCGCACTCGAAACCGCCCGCCGCCAACTCCACCAAGCTGCAGCACACCTCGACATCGACCCAGATATCGTCGAACGCCTAGAACACCCGAAGAACGTCCACGAAGTCACCGTCCCGATTGAACGTGACGACGGCGCAGTCGAGGTGTTCACGGGCTACCGCGCACAACACGACAGCGTCCGCGGCCCATTCAAGGGCGGGCTTCGCTATCACCCCGAGGTCACGCGCGACGAGTGCGTCGGACTCGGTATGTGGATGACGTGGAAGTGCGCCGTCATGGACCTCCCGTTCGGCGGCGCGAAAGGCGGTATCGCCGTCAACCCGAAAGCCCTGAGCGACGCCGAGAAAGAACGCCTCACGCGCCGGTTCGCCGAAGAACTCCGGGACATCATCGGGCCGAACCGGGACATCCCCGCTCCCGACATGGGCACCGACCCGCAGACGATGTCGTGGCTGATGGACGCCTACTCGATGCAGGAAGGCGAAACCACGCCCGGCGTCGTCACGGGAAAACCCCCTATCGTCGGCGGGAGCGAAGGACGGAACGAAGCGCCCGGCCGTAGCGTCGCCATCATCACCCGCGAAGCAATCGACTACTACGACCTCGACATCCACGAGACTTCAGTCGCGATTCAGGGTTACGGAAGCGTCGGCGCGAACGCGGCCCGATTACTCGACGACTGGGGTGCGAACGTCGTCGCGGTAAGCGACGTGAACGGCGGTATCTACGACACCAACGGCCTCGACACACACGCGATTCCCTCCCACCACGAGGAACCAGAAGGCGTCAGAGGACACGACGCACCACGAACCGTGTCGAACGACGAACTTCTCACGCTGGACGTCGACGTGCTGATTCCCGCAGCAATCGGGAACGTCCTCACGCAGTCGAACGCCGACGCCGTCAGCGCCGATCTCATCGTCGAAGGCGCAAACGGCCCAACGACGAGCGCCGCGGACACGATTCTCACGGACCGCAGCATCCCCGTCATTCCGGATATCCTCGCGAACGCCGGCGGCGTCACCGTCAGCTACTTCGAGTGGCTGCAGGACATCAACCGACGGTCGTGGTCGCTCGAACGCGTTAACGAGGAACTCGAAACGGAGATGCTCGCCGCGTGGGCGGACGTCCGTGACGAAGTTTCCGCACACGACGTGTCCTGGCGGACCGCCGCGTACATCGTCGCACTCTCCCGCGTCGCCGACGCACACGAAACCCGCGGCCTCTGGCCGTGACAGCCACGCCACGCTAACCTCCGAAATCGCTCGGAGTGCGTCGCCCCCTCCCAGTTACGGAGACCCCACCGAGTGCCGAACTAATGTGTCGCCGTCGGAAACCCGAACCATTAGTCGGGTCGTGGCCGAACAGTCACCGGTATGTCGTGGTACATCCTGTTCTTCGCCGGACTCTTCGAAATCGCGTGGGCAATCGGGCTCGAGTACTCGGACGGCCTTACGAAACCCTGGCCGACGCTCGCTACCGTCATCGCACTCGTCATCAGTATGCTCCTCCTCGCACACGCCGTCAAAGAGCTCCCCGTCGGAACGGCGTACGCCGTCTGGACCGGTATCGGCGCCGTCGGTACGGCCATCCTCGGCATCGTCCTCTTCGACGAACCCGCCACGCTCCTCCGCACCGCCTGCATCGGCCTCGTCGTCGTCGGCATCGTCGGCCTCCATCTCACCGCAAGCGGTCACTGACTCCACGCCACCACACTCTGAGAGCACCTACTTTCACGAGTCCCAGAAGGCCGCGCGTACAAGAACTAGCGTACGTTCGTTCTTAAACGACCTAGTACGGTATCCGAACGCGGGAATCGTGTGTCTAATTATTGAAGCAGGTCGCGAACTGTCGCGTATGTTCGCGTCCGTAAGCGCGGTCGACCCGGGATGGATAGCGTTCCTGTCGCCGGAACTTGCGAGTCGCGCGCAGTTCGGGTGGACGATCTCCGTCCACATCCTCTTCGCCGCGCTCTCCGTCGGCCTCGCACCCTTCATCGTCTACTTCACGTGGAAGGACGTCCGGACGGACGACGAGCGGTACACACGACTGCGGTCGTTCTGGGTGAAGGTGTTCGCGGCGGGGTTCGTCATGGGGACAGTCACCGGAATCCCGATGAGCTTCCAGTTCGGCACGAACTTCCCGCGGTTCGCCGAGGTTGCGGGGGAACTCATCGGCGGCCCGCTCGCGTTCGAGGCGAAGATGGCGTTCTTCCTCGAAGCCGTCTTCCTCGGCGTGTTGCTCTACGGACGCGACCGCGTCGGCGACCGCACGTACATTCTCTCCTCCGTCTTGGTCGGCGTCGGCGCGTGGCTGTCCGGGTTCTGGATTCTCGTCGTCAACGCCTGGATGCAGACGCCACAAGGCTACGAGATGGTTACTCGCGGCGGTCTCGAAATCGCAAAACTGACCGACCCGATTGCGGCGTTTTTCACTCCGCGGCTGCCGTGGATGTACGTCCACATGATCAACGCCTCCGTCATCTCGGTCGCCCTGCTCGTCGCCGGCGTCTCCGCGTACATCGTCTGGAAGAAGCGCGACGCGGCCGCGTGGAACACGGCGCTGAAGCTGGCGGTCGTGATTCTCCTCATCTCCGCGCCCCTCCAAGCGCTCCACGGTGACGCGTACGGCCGGCACGTCGAGAACACCCAGCCCCAGAAGTTCGCCGCGATGGAATCCCACTACGAGACCGGCCCGGCAGACCTCCACCTGCTCGCGTTCCCGACCTCCGTCGACGCCATCACCGACCCGCAAGCGGAGAACCTCTTCACCGTGAGCCTCCCCCGACTCGGGTCGTTCCTCGCCAGCGGCGGTGATTTCGACGCCGTCATCACTGGATTGAACGAGTACGAAGAGAACCCGCCGGTCCCGCTGGTCTTCTGGTCGTTCCGCATCATGGTCGGACTCGGCTTCCTGTTCATCGCGCTGGCGTTATGGGGTGCATACCTCATCTATCGCGACCGACTCGCGGAGAGCGAGCGCTACTTGAAGGCGATGATCGTCGCGTCACCGTTCGGATACGCGGCGTTACTCACCGGCTGGTACGTCGCCGAAATCGGCCGCCAACCATGGGTGATTCAGGGCGAACTCAAGACCAGCGACGCCGTCTCCACGACCCTCTCCAGCACCGACGCCACGCTGACGCTCACCGCGTTCGTCGTCATCTACATCGGCCTCGTCGCGACCGCACTCTACGTCCTGAAGTGGCTGATTCGGGAGGAACTCCAAGAACTCGGTGCAGCGGAGTCAGACGAGCGCTGGCGCGGCCCGCTCCCGGAGGTGAACGAGAATGACTGACTGGCTCCCCGTCGACGCGTACCTCGTCGAGTCGCTCCCCGAAATCTGGTTCGGGGCTGTCCTGTTCGCGCTCGGCATGTACCTCGTGCTCGACGGCTTCGACTTCGGCATCGGTATCCTCTACGCAACCCTCGACGACGAACACGACCGGGAGACGTTCCTCTCGGCGTTCGGCCCGGTCTGGGACGCCAACGAGGTGTGGCTCGTCGCGTTCGGAACTATGCTCCTCGCGGCGTTTCCGCGCGTCTACTCGCGGCTCCTCGCCGACCACTACCTGCTCGCCATCGGATTCGTCCTCGCGCTGCTGTTCCGCGGCCTCGGCCCCGAACTCCGCGAGCAACGCGACGAGGACCGCTGGCAGCGGTACTGCGACTACTCGTTCATCGGCGGGAGCGCGCTTGCACCACTCCTCTTCGGCATGCTCGCCGGCTGCTGGGTGTTCGACGCACCGACACTCTCACTCCCGTCCGTGCTGACCGGCGTCGGATTAGTCGCCGTGTCGGTCGTCACCGGCGCGGCGTTCCTCGCGGCGAAAACCGACCCCGACCTCGCCGCAACGCTCCGCAGGTACGGTATCGGCGCGACTGCGGCCTACTTGGGTGGCGTGGTAGTGCTGTTAGCGACCGTCGTCCTGACCCACGCCGGCGGGGCCGCCGAGGCAATTCTCTCGTGGCCAGTCGCCACACTCGTCGCCGCCTCGGTTCTGGCAGGCGTCGGCGGGAGTGCGTTAGCCGTCCGCGGTCGGTACACCGCATGGCTGGTGACCGCATTCGCTTTGCCAGCACTGTTGACCGCGCTCGTCGCCGTCCTGCTCTACCCGACAATGTACCCGCCGACCGAGGTGACCGTTCGGGAGGCCGTCGTCTCGCCTCTGGCGCTCAACCTCACCACCATCCTCGGCTTCCCCGTCCTCCTGCTGGTCCTCTGGTACTTCAAATTCCTCTACGGCGTCTTCAGCGGCCCAGTCGAGGGCGACGGCTACGGTGCCTAACCCTCGACCTATCTCCGCGCCGACTACGAGTGCATCCGGTAGGCATCGACGAGCCGACTTCCGAACCCACGTTCGCCCTCAAGTTCAGTGATTTCAGCGCGGAGCGCGCGTTGTGCAGCATCAATCGCGGATTCAGGCACGTCCTCGAGGCGTTCGATGCCGTCGCGGTCGTCACGATGAACGACACGCCACCCAGCATCGGGGTCGAACGCGACGCCGCGAACACCCTGGCTCGTGATGAGAACGACCGCAACGACGAGCGTCTCTTCGACGGCCTCGAACTCAAACCGCTCAACAGGCCGAACTGCGATAAACGCGGCCGACTCGCCGAGTGCCGCGACTTCCCGTCCCGTCAACGGCCGCGACGGCAGTGACGACAAATCCATACCACAAAATCAGCGTCCAACGTCCTCCGCCTTTCGATTCCCTGCCCTGGCCGTTCGACTGCCACCCACTCCCGAAAACCCGACCATAGGTGGTATCGATAGCGGAGCGACTTTACGCAGGTCGCTAGTGCGTAGGGAGTATGTTGGGGTCGAATGTCGCCAACGCGGTCGGGAGCACGGCACTAGTGTTCGGCGTGCTCATGCTGCTCGCGTCACCGTTTGTGTACCGTGGTTGGCAGAACCGCGCGACATATCAAGCGTACGCAGCGCTCCCGGCACAGCAACCGGCAGACGCGACCCCCGGCGAGACCGTGATGATTACCGGCTGGCTGGCGGACACAGACCGTTCGGTGACCGCGCCAGTTCACGGGGAGGAGTGTCTGGTAGCGCTCTGGCGGGTGTCGACGTACCGTCGCACCGGCGCGTTCGGGACGCGCGCGTTCTGGTCCGAGGAAGGCCTCGGCATCGACGCCAACGACCCCATGCTCACTGACGAGCACGACAGCATCACGCTCGACGGCGTAACCGTCGAGAAGGAGCTGTCCGCACGGGAGAAACTCGGGAAACTCACCGGGTCGAAACGCGACTCCGTCCTCCGGTCGGTTTCCCTGGCACTCGACGACGAGGGCTTCGAGGAGACGGTGCAGCCGGCTGGAGAGTGGTGCGAGCGCTACCGAGCCCTCGGAGCACGCGTCGGCGTCCAACGGGAGGAGAGTGAGCCGCCGGGCGTTCTCGGCCGCCTGCTGAACACGGTTCGGACGCCGGACGGAACGGTGCGCTTCGAGGAGGCAACGCTGACGGCGGGCGAATCGGTGACGGCCGTCGGCACCGTCACCGCAGACGGTCAGCGACTTGATGTAACACGTTCCGACGCAATCGACCCACTCCTCACGCGACTCTCTCCGTCGGAACTCCGCGCGAAACACCGCCGACGTTACCGATACCAGCTGTACGCACTTCCGGTCGTCCTGCTCACGTTCGCTGTTCTGATGGGCGCGGCCGTCGCCGTCTAATAGAGCGAGTAGAGCGATGTAGTGAGGTAGTTTTGGCCAGCGTGTTCTTCGTAGGGTTGGACGGCGACGTAACCGCTGTCACCGGTGAACCCCAATTGGGAGCGTTCGTCGGAGTGGGTCCGGCCGTGTGCAACGGTGACTTCGTCAGTGCTCATTGGAGGGACGTGACGCGGTTGAAGCGCCGTCACTCGACCATCGCGCTGTAGTTCTTGAATCGCAGCAGTTCGGTGGACGACCAGAGAGGCTGCTTCGCGGTCAAAAAATTCACTCGGGAGTGACGATGTCGGCGAACGTGGCGTGTTCTTCGCGGGTGCCGACGCCGACGAGGAGGTCGCCCACCGCGAGTTCGAAGTCCGCTTCGGGGTTGGGAATGGTGTCGTCGCCGCGTTGCACCGCGATAATCGTGACGCCGGTTCCTTCCCGGATACCTGCAGTCGACAGCGTTTCGCCGGTGAGCGGGGAGTCCGCGTCAACTTCGACCCATTCGATGATGGCGTCGCCGAGCGGGACGGTGAGTTCGTCCACGTCGACAGATTCGAAGTACGCGCCTTCGAGGATGGAGCCGAGCGTGTTCGCATGTTCACCGGACAGGTCGAGGATTTTCTCACCGTCTGCGTCGGGGTCGTCCCGGCGGTAGAGTTCACAGCGGCCGTCGTGATGGAGGACGGCGACGACACTGGCGTCGCCCGTGAGTGGAAGTTCGAATCGGCGTCCAACGCCCGGGATGTCCGTCTCGTACACGTTCATACGCGGGCGTTCACCGGGCGACAGCAAAAATACCGGTGGCTCCCCTTACGCGGTCGGGAGATAGCGTTCGATAGCTGGGGCGAACTGGATGAGGGTGGTGCCGAGGATGCTCATGACGAGAACGTACCCGACGGTGAACGCGTAGATGGTTTCCGCAGTCGAGACCGGGAGGGTCGCGCCAGCGCCGGCGAGCGCGGTCGCAGCGATGATGAGAGAGAATTCGCCCCGGATGACCATTGCGAGCCCGACGCGGAGCGACCGTTGCTCGTTCAAATCGTAGAGTCGGCCGCTATAGTAGCCACTGATGAGTTTCGACGGAATGGTGAGGAGGACGGCGATGGCGATGAGGTCGAGGACGCTGAGGAAGGAGAACGGGTCGGTGACGAGACCGATCCAGAAGAAGAACACCGCGGCGAACGTGTCCCGGATCGGCGTGAGGGATTCCTCGATGGCGTGGACGACCGACGTGGAACTGAACGCCATCCCTACGAAGAACGCGGCGACGGCTTCGCTCACGCCGAGCGAGAGCGCTGCACCGGCGATGAGAACCGTCGTGCCGACCGTGCGTAGGACGAAGTACTCGCTGGACGGCGTGTCGAGGAGGCGTTCTAGCCACGCTGTGCCCGCGTAGACGAGGATGACGAGCAAGAAGAGGAAGCCAACGGCGATACCGACCGATTCGGCTGCGGCGGCGAGCGACCCGCCGCCGAGCACGGCCGCGCCGAGCACAGCGAGATAGACGGCGATAGCGAGATCCTCGAAGACGAGCGTTCCAAGGATCGGCGCGCTCTCCGGGTTCGCGATCCACCCCACGTCCAGCATCGTCTTCGTGATGACCGCGCTCGACGAGATGTAGACGATTCCCGCGACCACCAGCGCAGCCACAACGCTGTCGAACAGCAGGACTCCGAGTGCGAGGCCGACAGCGAAGTTCACGACGAAGTCGGCGAGACCGGCTTTCCCGATGCGGTCGCGGTCCCGAAGCAGGCTGTTCAGGTTGAACTCTAGGCCGAGGAAGAAGAGGAGAAACACGATACCGAGTTCCGCACCGACCTCGATGAACGCCGTCTCCGAGACGTGCGGCAGGCCTGCGCTCCCGATAACGTACTGATTGAGCGCCATCCCGGCGACGATGTAGAACGGAATCGGCGAGAGTCCGGCACGGCCGGCGACGATGCTCACCACCGCAATCGCTGCGAACATCACCCCCGCTTCCAAGAGAAGTTCTCCGGCCATCAATCGGTTCAAACTCCGGCCGCACACCACTTAATTACGGTCGTTTCACCCGCCCGCGTCTCGAGCGCGGTCGCGTTAGGTGAAGAGGCGTGTCGGCGCACGCGAAGAGGTCGCCCAAGAGCTGCGCGCCCGCAGACGACGCCGCAGACCGGTCACGCGAGACGCATCATTCCCGGGTGGTCTCCGTGGTTTCTGTGGTTGTCGGGCGTACTGTGGTCGGCTCGGAGTCGGTGAGCCGGACGTTATCTAGGAAGCCGACCGCGCCGGTTTCCCAGACGATGTTGAATCCCACTGCAACAATCCCCTCCGAATCGTGGGGGACGTCGTAGACGAAGGTTTTCCAGCCAGCCGCGTCGTGGCCCGAAAGCGAATTGGACCGGTCGAAGTCTCGTTCTTCGAGAGCGTCGGTCTCGGGGCCGGTATAGACGGCGGCTTGCAGGATTTCGTTGAACGACCGCGACACCTGGTAATCGACCGCGAGGTAGTCGTACTGGGACAGGTCTACTGGTTGTTGTACCCAAACGGTGCCGTCGTCTTGCCGCCCGTCGATGAACGCCCGGAGACTCGTTTCACCGTCACTCGCGTACCGCGAACTCACACCGACCTCGGAAGCAACCCGCTGTGTTCCCGATGCATTCGGATCTTC
>Ga0207813_100630_pt1 | contig 17273 bp, 17 predicted proteins | sample A23E3SouthBayCA_2_FD_187730 | JGI IMG/M metagenome (GOLD analysis project Ga0207813, IMG submission 187730) | Aerobic enrichment media microbial communities from Eden Landing Ponds, California, USA - A23 E3 (4) (SPAdes) | ecosystem: Environmental > Aquatic > Marine > Unclassified | place... | reverse complement strand
CGAGCCGATAACCATGCTCACGGCGTACGACGCGCCCACCGCGGCCGCCGTCGAGGAAGCCGGCCTCGACATGGTGCTCGTCGGGGACAGCATGGGGAACGCCGTGATGGGCTACGACTCCACGATTCCCGTGACGATGGACGACGTGGTCAGCCGCACCGGCGCGGTCGCGCGCGCGACGGACGACACGCTCGTCGTCGCCGACATGCCCTTCCTCAGTTTCGGCGCGAACGAATCCGAGAGCGTCGAGAACGCCGGGCGCTTCCTGAAGGAGGCGGGCGCGCAGGCGGTGAAACTCGAATGCGGCGAGCACACCGTCGACCTCACCGACACCCTCACCTCGCTCGGGATTCCCGTGATGGCTCACCTCGGTCTCACACCCCAGCACGTCAACCAACTCGGCGGCTACACCCGGCAGGGAACCACCGAGGACACCGCCACCGAAATCCTCCGCCTCGCGCAGGCGCACGCCGACGCCGGCGCGTTCAGCCTCGTGCTCGAACACGTCCCCGCGAACGTCGCCGCCCAAATCACGGACGCCATCGACATCCCCACCATCGGCATCGGCGCGGGTCCCGACACCGACGGCCAAGTCCTCGTCGTCACCGACGTGCTCGGGATGACGGACTGGAGTCCGCCGTTCGCGAAACAGTACGGAAATCTCAAGGCGGAGATGGAGTCCGCCATCACCGAATACAAGGAAGACGTCGAGAAGGGGGAGTTCCCCGCGAGCGAACACAGCCACACCGACGACGACCTCGACGAGCTCTACTAACCCACATTTTTACTCTGCGGGTCGCGCGAAGCGCGACCGCTTGAGTAAAAACCTGTTCCCGCGAGCGAGCGATAGCGAGCGAGGGGGAGCCAGTCAGAGTTCCGCTCTGACGTTGGAGGGAAAAAGGCCGGTCGCCTCCGGCGACCGGTGAACGGCGCATCGAAGATGCGCCGACAGACAATCCGCTCTATTCGTCTTTCAACACGACTCGATGTGATTGTCCTCTGTGTGAGTGCGCTCGTCGTCGAACTACTATCGTGGTTGCCCCGCGTGCTGAGTTCTCGCTCGTTCGGCTGTTCCGTTCGTGTGTCCGCGGTGAGTGCTGGGGGCGATGGCGTTTAGGATGCGGCGCGTCTACATTAAGATAGGGAGTTGCCCATGGTGGGTGTGAACCGCATTTCTACTACTATTCTGAAACCGGCACCCGTGAGACCACCTCCGAAGAAAACTTTAAATACTTAGCGGACTAACTGTGAGTTAGCATGAACGAACGAACCTCCGTCAGCGAAAGCGGTGGAATGGTCCGGCGCTACGACTACGACGACCGGACCGTCGTCGTCGCCGACCTCGGTACGAGCGCCGACGACGTCACGGTTGACGTTGTCGACGGCACGGCTATCCTCGTCGACAACGGCGAAGGCCGCCAGCGCGAGTTCGACGTCCCCGCGGGTGACGTGGCGAAAGCAACTATTACGAACGGCGTCGTCACTATCGAGGTGAAACGATGAAACTCACGGTCAAACCCCTCAAGCAGAAGGACGCCGGCCGTGGACTGGCCGCCATCGACCGACAGTCGATGCAGGAACTCGGTCTCGAAAACGGCGACTACATCGTCATCAGCGGGAAGGACTCCGGGCGCGCCGTCGCGCGCGTCTGGCCCGGCTACCCCGAGGACGACGGACAGGGGGTCGCCCGCATCGACGGCCGCCTCCGCCAGGAGGCCGACGTGGGCATCGACGACAAGGTCTCCGTGGAGAAGGCGGACATCAAGCCCGCCGGCGCCATCACGGTCGCGCTCCCGCAGAACCTCCGCGTGCGCGGCGACATCTCCCCGATGGTGCGCGACCGCCTGAGCGGCCGCCCCGTCACCGCCGGGCAGACCGTTCACATCAGCTTCGGGTTCGGCGGCCTCGGGTCGTCGAGCGGCCAGAAGATTCCCGTGAAAATCGCGGAGACGGAGCCTGAGGGAACCGTCGTCGTCACTGACTCGAGCGAGATTCAGCTCTCCGAGCGGCCCGCCGAAGAGATTCAGACCGGCGGCGAGGAGTCCGGGGACGCCACGCCGAACGTCGCCTACGAGGACATCGGCGGACTGGACAACGAACTCGAACAGGTCCGGGAGATGATCGAACTCCCGATGCGCCACCCCGAGCTCTTCCAGCAGCTCGGCATCGACCCGCCGAAGGGCGTGCTCCTGCACGGCCCGCCCGGAACCGGGAAGACGCTCATCGCGAAGGCCGTCGCGAACGAGATCGACGCGCACTTCGAGACCATCTCGGGCCCCGAAATCATGTCGAAGTACTACGGGGAGTCCGAGGAGCAGCTTCGCGAAGTGTTCGACGAGGCGGAGGAGAACACGCCCGCCATCATCTTCATCGACGAGATAGACAGCATCGCGCCGAAGCGCGGTGAGACGAGCGGGGACGTGGAACGCCGCGTCGTCGCCCAGCTCCTCAGCCTCATGGACGGCCTGGAGGAACGCGGCGACGTGACGGTCATCGCGGCGACCAACCGCGTGGACGCCATCGACCCCGCGCTCCGCCGCGGCGGCCGGTTCGACCGCGAAATCGAAATCGGCGTCCCGGATAAGGACGGCCGGAAAGAGATTCTGCAGGTGCACACGCGCGGCATGCCGCTCGCCGAGGGTATCGACCTCGACGAGTACGCGGACAACACGCACGGGTTCGTCGGCGCGGACATCGAATCCCTCGCGAAGGAGTCCGCGATGAACGCGCTCCGCCGCGTGCGCCCCCAGATCGACCTCGAATCCGAGGAAATCGACGCGGAAGTCCTCGAATCCATCCAGGTCACCGAGTCCGACATGAAGGACGCCCTGAAGGGCATCGAGCCGTCCGCGCTCCGCGAGGTGTTCGTCGAGGTGCCGGACGTGACCTGGGAGAGCGTCGGCGGCCTCGAAGACACCAAGGAACGCCTGCGCGAGACCATCCAGTGGCCGCTTGACTACCCCGAGGTGTTCGAGTCGATGGACCTCGACTCCGCGAAGGGCGTCCTGCTCTACGGTCCGCCCGGCACGGGGAAGACGCTGCTCGCGAAAGCGGTGGCGAACGAGGCGAACTCGAACTTCATCTCCGTGAAGGGCCCCGAACTCCTCAACAAATATGTAGGGGAGTCCGAGAAGGGCGTGCGCGAGGTGTTCGAGAAGGCGCGGTCGAACGCACCGACCGTGGTGTTCTTCGACGAAATCGACTCTATCGCGGGCCAGCGCGGCGGGAACATGAGCGACTCCGGCGTCGGCGAACGCGTCGTCAGCCAACTCCTCACCGAGTTGGACGGCATCGAGGAGCTTGAGGACGTGATTGTGGTCGCGACGACGAACCGCCCCGACCTCATCGACTCCGCGCTCCTGCGCCCCGGCCGGCTCGACCGTCACGTCCACGTGCCCGTGCCGGACGAGGACGCGCGCCGCGCCATCCTCTCGGTGCACACGCGCGACAAGCCGCTCGCGGACGACGTGGACCTCGACGAGGTCGCCGCGCGCACCGACGGCTTCGTCGGCGCTGACCTCGAAGCGCTCGCCCGGGAGGCGACGATGAACGCCACCCGCGAGTTCGTGAACTCCGTCAGCCCCGAGGAGGCCGTTGAGAGCGTCGGGAACGTCCGCGTCACGATGCAGCACTTCGACGACGCGCTCGACGAGGTCGGCCCGAGCGTGGACGAGGACGTCCGCGAGCAGTACGACGAAATCGAGCAGCGCTTCGAGAAGGCCGAGAGCCCCGAAGAGGAGGCGTTCGCGAGCGGGCACGCCTTCCAATAAGCGCGTTCTCGATTTTTCGAAGGCCGTAAGGCGTCTCCCTGACTAGGGCGTGGTATGATTCCTCCCGGTGCGGACACCGTGCTCGTGCGACACGGGGACGTCGGCTCGAAGTCCGCGAAGGTGCAGTCCGACATGGAGCGCGTGCTCCGGGAGAACCTCGAACGCACGCTCGACGCCCGCGATATCGACGCGTCCGTGGACGTGCGGTGGGCGCGGATTTTCGCGCGCGGCGACGACGTGGACGCGATAGCGGACGCCGCCACCGACGTGTTCGGCGTCGTCTCCGCCAGCCCGTGTCTCGTGGTCGACCCGACGATGCGCGGCATCCGGCGCGCGCTCGCGAACACCGCCCGCGAACACTACGACGGCGGCGCGTTCGCGGTCGAGGCGCGTCGCGCGGGCAGCCACGACTTCACGAGCCAGGACATCGGCCGGGACGGCGGCGAAGCGGTCTGGGAGGCCGTAGAGGACGACTTCCAGCCGGAAGTCGACTTGGACGACCCCGACGTGACGTTCTTCGTCGAGTGTCGGAACGACGCGGCCTACGTCTTCCTGGAAAAACGCCCGGGACCGGGCGGCCTGCCCCTCGGGACGCAGCGCCCGCTCGTCGCGCTCGTCTCGGGCGGCATCGACTCCCCGGTCGCGGCGTACGAAGTGATGAAACGCGGCTCTCCCATCGTTCCGCTATATCTCGACCTCGGCCAGTACGGCGGCCCCGACCACGAGGCGCGCGCCGTCGAGACCGTTCGACGGCTCGCCACGTACGCGTCCGGCCGCGACCTCACCGTCCACAAGGTCCCCGCCGGCCCCGCCGTCGAGCGCGTCGTGGACGCGACGGGCGCGGAGCGAATGCTCGTCTACCGCCGACTGATGTACCGCATCGCCGAAGCGGTCGCGGACGAAGAGAGCGCGGTCGGCATCGTCACCGGGGAAGCGCTCGGCCAGAAGTCGAGTCAGACCGCCGCGAACTTCGCCGCCGTGGACGACGCCACCACGCTCCCGATTCACCGACCCCTATTCACTCGGGACAAACAGGACATCGTCTCGCAGGCCCGCGACATCGGAACGTTCGACACCGCCACCGTCAACACCGGCTGTAACCGCATCGCCCCCGACTACCCCGAGACGAACGCCGACCCCACGGCCGTGCGCGCCGCCGTCCCCGACGACCTCGCCGAACTCATCGAAGAAGCCGTCGCCGACCGCGACCGCGTGGAGGTAGCATGACCCGAGTCTGCCTCGTCGAAGACGACGACTCCAGCCTCCCCCTCGACCTCTACGGCTACGACACCGCCCGCCGCGCGCTCGCCACCTACGACATCGCCGAACCCTGGGACAACACCGTCGTCCTCGACACCGTCAGCCTCGGCGCGGCCGTCAGCCTCCTCAACGACCTCAACTGGTACCTCGCCCGCCTCACCAGCGACGCCTTCATCCAAGACCCCAGCGTCAGCCGCCACGAATGGCTCTCCCGCCCCCTCGCCCGCGAAATCCGGGACGGCAACCACGACCCCGACGACCCCATCAACCGCCTCCGCGTCTACGGCGTCGACAACGGCCGCCTCACCGACCCCACCCACGTCCTCCGCGGCAGCGGCGGCGACGGCGACTACGAACGAAGCGAATACGACGACACCGTCGTCGTCCGCGTGACACAGGACGAGTTCTTCGCATGAACTTTTTTGCTCAGCGGGTCGCCTCCGGCGACCGCTTGAGCAAAAACCTTCACTAATCGCGAGAAGCAACGCTTCTCGCTATACAGCCAGAAACCAATGGTTTCTGGCGATAAAAACGCCGAGCGCTCCTTCGTCGCGCTCGGTGAATCGGCGACCTACCGGGTCCTCCGGACCCCTCGGTCGCCGAACGGTTTTCGAATACTACTAACCACGAAGATAGCATTCTCAAGTGAGCGACTCGAAGAGTCCGAGCGCAGAGATTCACCGCGAACCGTTACGAGACGCCGCAGGCGTCTCGTCAGTCCGAACGCGCGACTCGTGGGTCGCGCGTTCTACGAAGTGAGCGGGCTCGGCGCGGACTGACCGGAGGGAAGGAGCACCGATGCTTTTGGTCCAGCTTTTACCGAGCGAGCGAAGCGAGCGTGGTTCGAAAGTCGCTCTGCGACTTTCGTCATCCCGCGAGACGCGGAGCGTCTCGCTTACGACAGAGTAAAAGGTGGGTTAATTGAAGGTACCGGCGCTGAGGTAGCGTTCGCCGGAGTCGGGGAGGATGGTGACGACGAGCGGGCAGTCGTCGTAGTCCTGGCCGCCGTCGGACACCGCTTGGTGTGTTTGGGTGTCGTCGGCGAGCGCGGCGGGTGGTTCGGGGCAGTCGAGTTCGGGTTGGGCGAGGCGTTCGGCGACGCGGGTGGCGGCGATGGCCGCCGCGCCGCTGGACTGTCCGACGAGGATGCCTTCCTCGCGGGCGAGCCTGCGGCATTCGGCTTCGGCGTCCTCCAGCGCGACGGTTTCGACGGTGTCGAGAAGGTCGGTGTCGAGAAGGTCGCTGACGAATCCCGGGCCCATGCCCTGGTAGTCGTCGGGGCCGGGTTCGCCCGTGGTGAGCACGGGGTTCTCCGCGGGTTCGACGCCGACGACCTCCATGTCGGGGTACGCTTCGAGGAGTCGCGTGGCGGTGCCGGTTATCGTCCCGCCGGTGCCGATGGCGGCGACGAGCGCGTCGACCTCGCGGCCGTCGACCTGCTCGATGATTTCCTCGGCGGTGGTGCGGTAGTGCGCGCGGGGGTTGGCTTCGTTCTCGAACTGACTGACGAGGTAGGTGTCGGGGTTCTCGCGCGCCATCTCGGCGGCGCGGTCGTTCGCGTCCGTCATCTCGCCCGCGACGAGTTCGAGGTCCGCGCCGTACGCGCGGAGGAGTCGGCGGCGTTCCTCGGACTTCGAGTCGGGCATGACGATGGTGAGGTCGTAGCCGCGTGCGGCGCACACCACTGCGAGGCCGATGCCGGTGTTCCCGCTGGTCGCCTCGACGAGGCGGTCGCCCGGGCGGATGTCGCCGGTTTCCTCGGCGGCGCGAACCATCTCGCGCGCGGGCCGGTCCTTCGCGGACCCGCCGGGGTTGAAGGATTCGACCTTCGCGGCGACGGTCGCACCCTCGGGCGACGACAGACGAACCAGCGGCGTGCCGATGGTGTCGAGGATGCTGTCTTTCACTACCTTCTCTAACGCGCCCATTCCTAAACACGTACTGGACGCCGGCAGGGAGTGCCGGGACGTACCCGTTAAGCCTCCCGAGTGCGTACGTTGGCGTATGACGCTCGATTGCATGACGCCGAACCCCGAGTGGGACGAGGACGGCCACGAGGACGCCGTGAAGACGCTCGCGTCGCTCGACGACTCCACGCGGTTCCGCGTGTGGGGCGCGGACTGGTGTCCGGACTGCACCGGCCAACTCCCCGACTTCGCGGCGGCGCTCGCCGCCGCCGACGTGTCCGACGACCGCGTCTCCGCGTACCCCGTGGAGCGCGAGAACGGCGTGAAGACGGGCGAGAAGATGACCGAGTACGAAGTCTCCCTCATCCCTACCGTGCTGGTGGAGGACGCGGACGGCGACGAACTCGCGCGGTTCGTCGAGGACGAAGACCAGCCCATCGCCGAGTTCCTCGCGAGCGAACTCCGCGCGATTACGGCCTGAACTCCCCGATCCACTCCCCGATTTCTCCCGCGGTCGTGAGCGGCGGCGAGCACGCGCGCCGACACACGTACGCCGTCGGTCCGTCCGCGGCGGCCCGGCCCGCCCAAATCGACGGCGCGTCTGCGACACCGATGTCCTCCAGCCAGTCTCCGAGCGTGTCGTCCGTTGGGGGTCGCCGGGAGAGCAGTCGGTCCGGGAGGTAGGTGTCCGCGACCACCTGACGCCACTCCTCGGGTATCTGGTCGGCGGCGACGGTGAGTTCGAGGTGCCCCGTCTCGTGGGTGTCCGCGGCGAGCGCGAGCGACGCGTGAGAGAGCGGCGACTCCTGGATTTTCGCGCCCTGGGTTTCCAGCGCGCTCTCCGCTACCTCGCCGAACGACTCGTCGGGGGCGAACGCGTCCAGCGCGAGCAGGGTCTCGCAGGCGACGCCGACGGGCGACGGCGTGGAGCGGTCCTCCGTCTCCTGCGGGCGCGCGAGCGGCGTGTCCGGGGTGCTGAAGTAGAGCGCGCCGGAGTCCGCGTCGAAGAACCGCTCGACGAGCGCGCGGGCGAGTGACAGCGCGAACGCGAGGTGGCGGTGGTCGCCCGTCGCCTCGTACGTCGTGAGCGCGCCGCGCGCGAGAAACGCGTAGTCGTCGAGGTAGCCCGACCCCGCCCGCTCGCCGTCGAGCCATCGTCGCCCGAGCACTCCATCTTCCGCGTCCCAGAGTTCCTCTCGCGCGAAGTCGAGAGCCGCGGCCGCGCGCTCACCGTACGAGTCGCCCAGCACCAGACCGGCCTCCGCGAACGCGCGTATCGCGAGACCGTTCCACGCCGCGATCACCTTCCCGTCGCGCGCGGGTCGCGTCCGCTCCTCGCGCGCCTCGAACGCCTGTTCGCGGGCGCGTTCGAGGCGTTCCTCGACCTCGGACTCCGAGAGGTCGTGGTCGTCCGCGAGTTCCCCAAGCGATGCGGTGCCGGTGAGAACCGTGTCGCCTTCGAAGTTCCCGGTCTCGGTGACGCCGTAGCGCTCCCGGAACAGCGCCCCGTCCCGGTCGTCCGCGACCGCGGCGTCCACCTCGGCGGGCGTCCAGACGTAGAACGACCCTTCCTCGTCGCCGCTCCGCGCGTCGAGGGTCGCGTAGAACCCTCGTCCGTCGCTCAGTTCGCGGTCGACGAACGCGAGCGTCTCGCGCGCCACGTCCGCGTACCGGTCGTCGCCCGTGACTTGGTGGGCGGCCGTGTAGGCGCGCGCGAGTTCGGCGTTGTCGTACAGCATCTTCTCGAAGTGCGGCACCGTCCAGTCGCGGTCGACGCAGTACCGGTGGAACCCGCCGCCGACGTGGTCGCGGAGGCCGCCGTCCGCCATCGCGTCGAGCGCGTGCGTCGCCGTGTCGAGATAGGTCTGGTCGTCGGTGCGGTCGGCAGCGCGGAGGAGCGCGTGAATCCGGCCCGGCTGGGGGAACTTCTGACTCCCGCCCCAGCCGCCGTGGTCGTCGTCCGCGCGCTCGCGAGCCGCGTCGGCCACCGTGGTGAGCGCGTCGCTCCCGGGCGCGGACTCGAGCGGGTCGGGGACGTCTTCGAGTTCGCCGCGCACAGCCGCCGTCCACTGGTCGGCGCGCGCCTCGACCTCCTCGCGCTCCGTCCGCCACGACTCCGCGATGTCGTCCAGGAGCTGTCGGAACCCGGGCTGGTTCCGGCTCGCGTCCGGCGGGAAGTACGTCCCGACGTAGAACGGCTTCAGGTCCGGCGTGAGCCAGATGGAGAGCGGCCAGCCTCCGCCGCCCCGGACGAGCTGGCAGACCGTCATGAACACGTCGTCCAGGTCGGGGCGCTCCTCCCGGTCGACTTTCACGGGCACGAACTCCTCGTTCAGCGTCGCGGCGATGTCGGGGTCCGAGAAGGACTCCTCCTCCATCACGTGACACCAGTGGCAGGCCGAGTAGCCGATGGAGACGAACAGCGGGCGGTCGCGTTCTCGGGCGGCCTCGATGGCCGCGTCGTCCCACGGCTGCCAGTGCACCGGGTTGTCCGCGTGCTGGCGGAGGTACGGACTCCCCTCGCCGTCCAGTCGGTTCCGCGCGAGCGGGTCGCTCATACCACTCCTTGCGCGTCCGCCCGGAAAAACTCGGAGTTCGGGGATAGGCACGAACGCGCATACTCTCGCTCTCACTAAGAGCAACCTTTACACTCCTTTGTTGGCTCTCGTCGGGTATGACTGAGACCGTGCTCCTCGTCGGCGGCGGCGGCCGCGAACACGCCGTCGCTCGCTCGCTCGCCCCGGACTGCGACCTCCACGCGTGCGCGAGCAACCGCAACCCCGGCATCGACGCGCTGGCCGAGTCGTTCGAGACGCTGGACGAAACCGACCCGGACGCGGTCGTCGCACGCGCCGAGTCCGTGGACGCCGACCTCGCGGTCGTCGGGCCGGAGACACCGCTCGCCGCCGGCGTCGTGGACGCGCTCGAAGCCGCGGACGTGTACGCGTTCGGCCCCCGCGAGGCGGACGCCCGCATCGAGACGGACAAGGCGTTCCAGCGCGAGTTCATGCGCGACCACGACATCCCGGGTTGTCCAGACTTCGAGACGTTCACTGACACGGAGGCGGCCTGCGACTACATCGACGCGTACGACGGCGACCTCGCCGTCAAGCCCGCGGGGCTCACCGGCGGGAAGGGCGTGAAAGTCACCGGCGACCAGGTCACCAAGGCGGAAGCAAAGGAGTACCTGCGCGCGGAAGACTACGAGCAAGTCGTCCTCGAGGAGCGGTTCGTCGGCGAGGAGTTCACGGTGCAGGCGTTCGTCGCGCACGGCGACGTGCGACCCACGCCCGCTGTCCAAGACCACAAGCGGGCGTTCGAGGGCGACGAGGGTCCGAACACGGGCGGGATGGGGAGCTATTCGGACGCCGGGCGGACGCTCCCGTTCATGACCGCCGCGGACTACGACGACGCCGTGGCGGTTCTGGAGGCCGTCGTCGACGCGCTCCCGACGTACCGCGGCGTGCTCTACGGCCAGTTCATGCTCACCGCCGAGGGCGTGAAAGTCGTGGAGTTCAACGCGCGCTTCGGCGACCCCGAGGCGATGAACACGCTCCCGGTGATGGAGACGCCGTTCCTCGACGTGCTCACGGCCGCGCGGGACGGCGAACCCCTCCCCGACCTCGCGTTCGCGCCGACCGCCACCGTCTGCAAGTACGCCGTCCCCGCGGGCTACCCGACCGACCCCGAGGCCGGCGCGCGCGTCACCGTCACCGATGACTCCGTCGGCGAGGACGCACTCCTCTTCTACGCGAGCGTCGACGCCCGGGACGACGGCGTCTACACGACCACCTCCCGGAGTTTCGCCGTCGTCGGACTGGGCGACACCATCGCCGACGCGGAAGCCCGCGCGAGCGCCGCGCTCGCGGACGTGGGAGACGGCTTCCGCATCCGCGAGGACATTGGAACCGCCGCCCTCGTGCAGCGCCGCATCGACCACGTCGACAGCCTCCGAGACTGACCGCGAGCAGGCGTCGCGGCCATCCGAGCGGGGTAGCGAGTAACCCTAAGTGTGTCGCGCGCGTCCTTTTTCTTGTATGGCGAGCACCGAAGTCACCCGATTGCTGAAGCAGGCGTACCAAGACGAGATCGAGACCGTAATGAACTACATGTCGAACTCCATCGTGCTGGACGGCGTGCGCGCCGAGGAAATCAAAGAGTCCCTCCAGACGGACATTCAGGAGGAGCTCGGGCACGCCGAACAGCTTGGCGAGCGCCTCAAACAGCTCGACGAGTCACCGCCCGGCTCCGGCGAGTTCGAGGCGCACCAGCACAGCCTCCAGCCGCCCGCGGACACCACGGACGTGCTCTCCGTCATCGAGGGCGTCATCGAGGCCGAGGAGGACGCCATCTCCACCTACCGCGACCTCATCGACGCCGCGGAGGACGCGAACGACCCCGTGACGGAAGACCTCGCCGTGACGTTGCTCGCGGACGAGGAAGCCCACCGTACGGAGTTCCGCGGCTACCGGAAGGAGTACAAGAACGACTAACACGCAGAACGTCCCAGGTGGCGATATGAACACCACCTACGTCGTCCTCGCGCTCCTCACGGGCGCGCTGACGGGCGCACTGTTCCGATTTCTCGACGTGCCGATTCCGGCGCCACCGAGCCTCGCCGGCGTCGTCGGTATCGTCGGCATCTACCTCGGGTACAAGCTCGTGGAGTACGCCGGCGTAGAGTACGATATCGTGGAGGCGCTCGGTCTCTAGATGCCGAAGGTCGCGCGGAGCATGTCGCGGGTCCCGGGACCGAGCCCGACCGCGAGCACCGCGACGAGGAGGAGAACGGCGAACCGCGGGTTCTCCTCGTAGAGGTCGTCGTTGAACAGCCAGACCACGAGGGTCGCCGCGACCAGTTTCAGGAGGAGGAAGCCCCAGGCGTCGCCGATGACGGCGGTGATGCTCTGCGGAATGTACTGCTGGGTGAGGTCGACGACGGCGCTGTTCACGGGGTGTTTCGGGACGAGGTCGCCGTTCGGGTAGCCGAGTTCCGCGCCCCAGTCGAGGCCGAGGACGTTCGACACGCCGTCGACGGCGTGCCCCCAGATGACGACGGCGCCCGCGAGTCCGGTGCCGCGGTTGATTTCGGGCATGTACCGGGTCGCACCCCAGTAGATGGCTGCGGCGAGCACGGTGGCGATGCCGATGGTGAGTACCGTGAACACGGGGAGGAAGTGGACGCGGTCCGTGGTGGCGGCGAGGTAGCAGAGGTAGGCGAGCGACGCCGCGAGGACGGCGGTTCCGATGCCGGCGAGCGGCCGATAGTAGTCGTCGGTGTAGTCCCGACGAGAGAGCCAGACGGCGAGGACGAGCGCGCCGACCGCGAGGAAGAAGACGGTGAAGTAGATGAGCGGGCTGATGATGAACGAGTTCCAGGGGTAGGGGATGGCGCTGCCGCCGAGCGCGTCGTTCGCGTCCTCGACGACGCGGAGCGCGCCGCCGAAGAACACGAACGGCAACAGCGCGAACAGCAGGCGGCGGTCCTCGCCGACCTGCAGGCGGTCGAGGAGGAAGACGACGCCGGTGAGCATCACGATGAGCGTCACCATGTACCCGACCTCGCTCACGAGCGTGTACCCCGGATACGCCACGGGTTCCGCGGCCTGCGCGCACTGCACGGCGCTGTCGATGAGGACGGGGCTGCCGCCGTTCCACGCGGCGCACGCCGCGCCGTGGGCGTCGGCGTACACCGGCCCCCAGAAGTAGTGCCAGACGAACCCACCGTACACCGTGTCGTAGAAGAGGACGGACCCACCGAGGAGCGCGAGCAGGGCGGCGCCGACGCCCGCCGTCCACGCTCGCTCGCGGTCGGTCTCCGGGAAAGTCATGTGCGAGAAATCGTCTCAGGGGCCGCTTTACGCTTCCGGTCTCAGACCGGGAGTTCGTGCGTCTGGTACTCGGTGTCGAGCACGACCATCGTCTGGGAGCGCGCGAACCCCTCTACTTGCGCGATGCGGTCGAACATGAGTTCGCGGAGTTTCGCCGTATCGGGCGCGTACACTCGCATCACGATGTCCCACTCGCCCGTCGTGAGCGTGATCTCCTGCACGCCGTCGATGCCCTTGAGGAGGTCGAGGGTCGCGTCCTCCCGGCCCTGTTCCACGCGGAGGCCGACGATGGCCGAGATGCCGTATCCGAGGGCTTCCGGGTCCACGTCCGCGTGATAGCCGCGGATGACGCCCTCCTCCTCCATGCGCTTCACGCGGTCGTGAACGGTCGCGCTCGACATGTCGATGCGCCTCGCTATCTCGCTGAACGGCATGCGCGCGTCCTCCTGGAGCGCCCTGAGGATGGCGCGGTCCGTGTCGTCGAGGTCCATAGTGCCCGTGGGTCTTGGGAGCCCAATACGTTTGCTACTCGATTGCACGCCGCGCGGCGGCGAGTACGTCCTCGTGTCGGGTGTCGTTCGACGCCACCAATCCCGTGCTCTCCGGCGTCCACGGCTCGCCCTCGATGTCGGTCACGCGCCCGCCGGCCTGTCGAACCATGTGCACGCCAGCGACCGTGTCCCATGGGTTGGTTTCGACGTTCGTCACTGTCGCCTCCAACTGGCCCGCGGCGACCATCGACAGCGTCGCCTGCGCGCTCCCGAACCGCCGCAGGTCCCCGAAGCGCTCCACCAGCCCCTCACAGATGCCCGCGTACTCGTCGCGGTCCGCGAACGACCACCAAACAGTGGGAGACACCGTGAACCCCTCCGGGTCGTCCTCGTCGCTCACTGATATCGGCTCGTCGTTCAGCCAGACGCCGTCCTCGTTCGAGACGTACACGTCGCCGAGCGCGGGCAGCACGTTCGCCGCCGCCACCGCCGCGCCGTCCTCGACCGCCGCGACGCTCGTCGCCCACACCGGGATGTCCCGCACGTAGTTGTTCGTCCCGTCGATCGGGTCGATGACCCACACCGGCCCCCGGTCGGGAACCGCCTTCAGTTCGTCCTCCTCCTCGCCCACGATGGCGTCCTCCGGGAACGACTCCCGGACGACCTCGATGACCTCGCGCTGAGCGTCCCGGTCCGCGTGCGTCACCACGTCCGTCTTCCCGTTCTTCGTCTCCACCTCGATGTCCGTCCGGAAGAACTCGTCCGCCACGCGCGCACCGGCACGCGCCGCCGACTCCACCACCGCCGCCCGCTCGCGTTCGCTCATACTCGATGGAGCGACGGCACCGGCAAGAAAACGTCGATGAAGCAACCGCTCCCGAGTAATTGAGTTTGCGGGGGAAGTCCGCCTCGCGGACTCCCTCGTGCATGTTCGCGCTCTCGCGCACACATGCGGGGGAAGGGATTCGAACCCTTGAACTCCTACGAGAGCGGGGCTTGAACCCGCCGCCGTTGACCAGGCTTGGCGACCCCCGCACGCGTCCCTGAATCCGTGTGTCGCGCGCTTAAGGACTGCGGATTACGCTACTCGGCCCGCTCGCGGACAGACCGAGCGGTCACACGATTCCGCGGACGCTGCAGGGCGTGTGGGGGAGCGCAACGCACTTCCCGAGCGCGCCCCTCCTAGCGAGTGAATGCGCGTCGAACAGTTGGGCGACGGCGACCCGGAGTTGGCCGTCGTCGGCGGAGTGCACGGCGACGAACCCTGTGGGGTTCGTGCGGTCGAACGCCTCCTCGACGACGACCCCGACGTCGAACGCCCCGTGAAGTGCATCGTCGTCAACGAGAAAGCCCTCGAACGCGGCGTCCGGTACGTGGACGCCGACCTGAACCGGTCGTTCACGCCGGACACGCCCGCGGACGCCCACGAGCGACGGCTCGCGCAGAAGCTCGCGGCCGAACTCCAGGGAATGACCGTGTTCTCCATCCACTCGACGCAGTCGCACGCGGACCCGTTCGCGGTGAGTGACGGTCGCGCCGAGCACGTCCAGCGGATCGTCCCCCGGCTCTCGGTCGTCGCGCTCGTGGACACCCAGGACTTCGGCGAGGGCCGCATCTTCGCCACGGACGCCGACATCGTGGAGGTCGAAGCCGGCCTCCAGGGCTCGGAGACCGCGGCGGAGAACGCGTACACGCTCGCCCGCGAGTTCCTCACCGCGGAGGGCGCGCTCCCCGGGGACACCGTCGAGCGCGAACTCCCCGTGTTCACGATGGGCGACCCGATTCCCAAGCCCGCGGCGGAGGAGTACGAGGTGTTCGCGGAGAACTTCGAGTTCGTCGAGTCCGGCGACCCCATCGCCGCGGCGGACGGCGAGGTCATCCGCGCCGACCGCGACTTCTATCCAGTCCTCTTGTCGCCGTACGGGTACGCGAACCAGTTCGGCTACCACGGCCAGAAACAGCAGTCGCTCGGTCAGTCCTCGGGCGCGAACTCCACCAGCGTCAACTCCCGGCCAAGCGCGCAGTAGTCGTGCGGCGGGTCGCCGACGATCTCGTCTATCTTCCGGTTCTCGTCGAAGTCCACGCCCATCGGCTCGCAGTACTCGTGGCTCGGGCACTCGGTGTGCGGACACGGCCCCAGCAACTGGGCCTTGCTTCCGGCGTACGCGCCCTTCGACGGGACGTTCGCGCGGACGCTCGCCGGTTCGACGTCCACGGCGACCACGCCGCCGTCGTGCACGCCGCAGTCGAGTTCCTGGCCGTTCTCCCGGACCGACGTGACTTCGTACCGGACGCCCTCGGTGAGGTTCAGGCACTGCTTGCGGTACGGACAGCCCTCGCAAGCGCTCGCTTCGCCCCGGTAGACGAACTCCGTCCCCGGGTCGGCGAGCCGCGTCCCGACGAGCGTCAACATGCTCCGGGATTGCCGGCGAACACGCATAAGCCTCCCGTCACCGCATGAGCGTGCTCGTCGTCTTCGGCCCGCCGGCCGCCGGGAAGACCACGCTCGCCACCCGTCTCGCCGACCGCTTCGACGCGCCCGTCGTCCACTCCGACGACTACAACACCCGAACCTACGAGCGCCTGCTCGACGACGCCCGTATCCGACTTCGCTCGCACGACCTCGTCGTCCTCGACGGGACGTTCCACGACCCAGAATGGCGATCGTGGGCGCGCGCCTTCGACGAAACCTACTTCCTGTACGCGACCGCGGACCTCGACACCTGCCTCCGCCGCGACTGGGAGCGCGAGCACTCCATCGGCGAATCCGGCGTCAGAACCATCCACCGCGCGTTCCGCGAGCAGGACGCGACCGCGGACGCCGATTTCACCGTGGATACGAGAATCCTGCGCGAAGGAACGGCGTTCGAGCTCGCAGCCGAGCGCGTCGCGGACTGGCTCAGTTCGTGAGCCGGTCGAGTTCGTCCAGATACTCCTCCCGAGGCACCTGGTAGGCGTCCCGGTACGCCACGTCTCCGTCCGCGAACCGCTCCGCGAGCCGCGTCGCGGCCGCGACGGCCTCCGCGCGCGTGTCCACCGTCTCGTCCGCCTCCTCCACCCGCACTTCGGGTTCGAGGGTGAGCGAGACGTGCCACGGCCCCGTCGTCCGGTCGCGCTGCCGAAGCCGCGTGTCCGGACTGCGACGACTCACGTAGATGGTCGGCATGCAGGGCGCGGGGAAGTCCGCGCCGTCGAACACGTCCGGCCGGAACACGAGAACCGCGCGCCCGCCGTCCTCGTCGCTCCACACCGTCCAGCCCTCGGGCAGCGCCCACTCCGTCATCACCCCTCGCTTCACGCGGACTCCCGATAAGCCGTTCGGGAAGTACGGAGAGAAGTCACCACGCGAGATTGTTTCCTGAGAATGCTCGATAGGGGATTCTGAACCTCGGTCACTCCGCTTCGCTCCGTTCCCTGGTTCAAATCCCCGCAGACTCGCTCGGTGGTCAGAACGTCCGAACGAGAGAGGTCACTGCACGAAATTGTTTCCTGAGAATGCTCGATAGGGGATTTGAACCCCTGTCGGGGGCTCGAAAGGCCCTCATGATTGGCCGGACTACACCAATCGAGCGTTCGCATTCCGAGTGAGTGCACCCGCACTCTTAAATCTCTCTAATCGCGTCGAGTATGGAAGACGGCACCACGCTCCGCCCCCAGCATCCGTGGAGTATCCCGAGGTCGGCTTAGTCGGTGGAGTCCCGTCCGGTGTACCAGGCGAGTCCGGCGGCCGCGAGAAAGACGGTTGTCAGCAGGAACCCACCGCCCGCTGTCGACTGTCCCTCGAATTGTCGGAATATCTGGTACGTAGCGCCGCTCTCGGTGCGAACGAACATCGTCTCCCCGAGGTGGGTGTCGAGGGAGCCGCGGCGGTAGTCGCCGTCGATTCGGACGACCGAGATGCGCTCGACCCCCGCGACGGAAACCGTCCATCCCTGCACGTCGACGGGATCGCGGTCGATGACAGTGTGGACGCTGGCGCGTGCCTCTGGAGGAAGTGCGGAAACGTTCGTGGTG
>Ga0207813_100629_pt1 | contig 17274 bp, 17 predicted proteins | sample A23E3SouthBayCA_2_FD_187730 | JGI IMG/M metagenome (GOLD analysis project Ga0207813, IMG submission 187730) | Aerobic enrichment media microbial communities from Eden Landing Ponds, California, USA - A23 E3 (4) (SPAdes) | ecosystem: Environmental > Aquatic > Marine > Unclassified | place... | reverse complement strand
GATCGACCCCTACCGGATCGAACTGGAGGTCCCCGGTGGGGTCGCTGCCCGGGATGTCGTCGAAGTGCTCAATGAAACTGATCCCGACCATCTGGAGGCAATCATCGAACTCAGTCTCAAGAACGCCGACGTACTCAAGTTCCGGCTGGCCCAGGTCGCTGCGAAGTTCGGGGCACTCAAGCGGTGGCGGGGCAGCGGTGGCAACCGCTTCGGCCGGGACCGACTCCTTGCAGCCCTCGAAGACACCCCGGTCTACGACGAGGCATTACGAGCGGTCCTCCACGAGGAACTGGCCGTCGGGCAAGCCAGTGACATCCTCGACGCGATTCAGTCAGGCGAGATCAGCGTCGAGACGGTCGGCGAGCGCACCCCACTCGGCCGGGGCGGCCGCTCTGGCGGCCAGGAGCTACTGGCTCCCGAGAACGCCGACGCCAGCGTCGTTCAGACCGTACGCGAGCGCATCCAGAACGACCGGGTGATCCTGTTCTGTCTGCACTGCCGGGACTGGAAATCCAGGCGGACGGTCAAGTCAATCGCCGACCAGCCGGAGTGTCCCCACTGCGGATCGACCCAGATCGCCGCCCTGAATCCCTGGGCTGACGAGGTCGTCCAGGCCGTGAAAGCCGACGACAAGGACGATGAACAGGAAAAACAGACCGAGCGGGCCTACCGGGCGGCAAGCCTGGTTCAGAGCCACGGTAAACGGGCGATCATCGCGCTCGCGGCCCGCGGCGTCGGGCCACATAACGCCGCCCGGATCATCAACAAACTGCGAGAGGACGAGGACGACTTCTACCGGGATATCCTGGCGCGAGAACGCGAGTACGCCCGGACGAAATCGTTTTGGGAGTGAGCGACTGGATCAGTCGGGCTGCGATCCGATCACCGACTGGATCGGCTTGTCGTCTGAGCGGACTTTGCTGCTGGACCCGTCCACTTGTAATACGTGAGTGTTGACTCCGTGGTTTCGCGGACGACTCTGATTTCGGCAGTTTCGAAATTGATCCCGTCTGCCACACCAAGCGTGGATCTGTTCAACACGATCGTATCGCCGGGTCCTAGATCAGATCCAGAGTGATAACCGAGCGACGTTACGTTGTGGCGGCCGTTGATCTCGTCGTACGGCTCGCCAGTTACTTCGTTGATAGCGCCGTCAATTACGATGGTCACGTTGTCCGCTCTGAAGTCGTCTCCACCATCATGAGTAATTATCACACTATCAGAGCCATTGCTCTCGAAGTCGCTCGTGAATGACGCCCCCGGATGTAGATCAGGGTCTGGGTCATCTCTGTCGAACAACGAGGCACCGATCACCACAAGTAGTAGCACATTCACAATCAGCAGGATGGCCGTGAGCCCCCACAGTATGTCGTTGCGGTCTACGTCCCCTGTATCCATAGCTACCGTTAATTACTGACTCGTATATGTGATTTTTGATCGACGTTTCATGGTAGTAATGTACTGGAACTCGTATAAATAGTAATATTTAAGTACATATCAAAGATATAAATTAGCAAGTATAAAACAATCTTCTCCAAATAGAAGAAGGAGATATTTGTCATTCCCGCGAGCCATGATCAGACAATGCGCACTCGCCACGTGATCCTCGCCATCGCTGCAGCACTGCTCGTCGTGGCGATACTTGCCCCCGCAGGTTCGACGGCCCCGCCACCAGAGGGCGTCTGTGGGATCTGCGGGCCGGAGTTCAAGCGAGCGGCCGAAGACAACGGCGTGAACGCCACCGTCACTGAGAGCAGTCTCACCGTCGAGATTACCGCCGACGGGGAGAGTCACTGGACGGCCACCGCTACCCTGAATCGAGACGCTGCCGAGCGGTTCGCCGAGAACCGAACGCTCCTGTATCGTACCGTCAATCAGAGTCACAATTCGTACCGGACCGTTGTGGACGAGCCGGAGAACCTCTCCGTGGCGCTTGCCGACCGAACCGTCACGGCCATGTTCACCGTCTCGGACGCTACGCACCGATACCCGGGCGGTGTGCTGTTGTTCGACGGCTTCGCTCGCTACCCGCCCCACGGCGCACCGTACATCAACACGGACACGCTCACCGTCGAAGGTCCGTCCGACACAGCGGTCACGCACACCCCTCCCGAGAGCACGGTCAGCGGGAACCGGGCCGTCTGGAGGTCCGTCGACGACAGGCAACGATTCAATTCCCCGCTCGGCCGCGAGGCGACAGTCGCGTTCGCTCCCGACGACGGTCTCCTCGCACAGGCGGCCACTGTCGGCGCGGTCCGGCTGCACGCACTCGGGATGGTCGAGTCGGTGCTGCGCGAGTACGCCACGGCCCCGGCCGCACTCCTCGCGCTCGTCGCGACCGGGCTGTTGCTCGCCGGTGATCGTCTCCCCGCAACGCTCACGCGGGGACGGACGGTCCTGCGATGGCTCGCCGCAGGCGGCGGCCTGTACGCTGGCCTCACCGCCGTCGTGGCGCTGGCGGGCAACGGTGTCGGGTTCGTTCTGGGGGCGATCGGCATCGGACTGATTCCGCAGGCGCTCTCGACGGCCACGGCCGCCGCCCTCGCCGACTTCGTGAACGAGGAGACCGACCGGAACGTCCCGGGAATGGCTGCGGGCGCGGTCGCAGTGTGGACACTCGCGCTGCTCGTCGGTGCTCGGGCGGGCGGACTGCTCGTGCTCGTCGCCGGTCCGCTGGTCTTCCTGCCGTTCGGTATTCTCGCCGCCGCGAGACATTGGGGCCGTTTCCTCTTCCCCTTCATCGCCGCGCTCGGGGCGGTCGCGGCTGCGCTTCCGTTCGTGCCTCAATCCGGGGTCGTGTTCGTCACCCCGGCGATGTTGCTGCTGCTATTGGGCGGGACAGCGCTGCTCGGCGTCCCGCTGTTCGCCATCGGGCAGCGATTCGGACGGACGCATCGCACCGATAGAATCTAATAGGAATCAATACAATCTAATACATACGATGCCGATCCCGGAAGACGAGTTCCAGGCGATCGATGCGGATGGTCACTCGATCGATCTCACGTCCGATACGACCCAAGGGAAGATTTATCGCTTCCTGCTTGCGAACGCTGCACAGGCGTTTCGACAGCGTGAGGTCGCCGACGCTGTTGAGGTCCCTCGTGGGAGCGTTGGACCGACGCTTGCACGTCTCGAAGAATACGGCTTGGTCGAGCACCGCGGCCGGTACTGGAAGATTGCCGATAGCGAGCACGCGACCGCCGCAGCCGGACTGCACAGTGCACGAACCGCCGACGCGATCGACGGCGGTTTTTCCGAGGAGGCAGTCGATGCCTGGATGGAGACTGCTGTCGATCCGATCGCCGAGCGTGACGGCGACGACGGGAACGGAGCATAGACTATGGCTGAGCGCGGCGATGTCGTGTGGGCTCCTGACCCGTTCAAATCCGAGAGCGGGAACCCGCGACCGTGGCTGATCGTCTCCGACGAGCAACTACCGTATTCTGCGGCAGAATCGATCGGGGTTGCGTTCACGACCCAATCCCATCATCCGGGCAGTTTCGCCGTCCCAGCAACGGCCTGGGTTCGGGGAAACCCCGACGCACAGAGCTACGTCCTTCCGTGGGCTGTCGCAACACTCAAAGACGACGTTCATGTGGTCGGCATCCAGGGAACGGTCACCGACTCGTTCACGGATCGTGTCACCGCTGCCCTGATATCGTATCTTGATACGCCGTCGGACGCTCGAGAGTAATCCTGTTCGGGGAACGCTCCCCGAGCCCCCTCCGGGTAGAGCCCGGATTTGCCAGAGACTAAAACGCCGCAGTCCTAAGCGCAGGTAGATGAAATCACTGCGCGGGGACGAGGCCGTCGGGACGGCGTCGGAGCTTACCGTCGCAGCGCGCAGTCTCGAACTCGACGCCCTCGATCACGACGCCCTCGTCGCAAGCGTCGAGGGGCCGAGCGTCGTCTGGCGGGGACAGGACAGCGCGATCTCGACGACGGGCGCGACCGCGACGATCACGGCTGCGGGCCCCGACCGGTTTGGAACTGTCCGCGAGACCGCGACGGCGCTGTTCGAGCGGCTCCGATCCCAATCGACGCCCCGAGCGGCCCGACCGCGGCTGTTCGGCGGCTTCGCCTTCCACGACGGAGCCGAACACAGGCGATCGGGCGTCTGGGACGGATTCCCCGACGCCTGGTTCGTTCTGCCGGCCGCTCAAGTCGTCCGCGAGGGTGACAACACGTGGCTCACGGTGACTGCGACCGGGCCGGACGCCGATCACACGGCCGGCGAACGGCTCGACACCTGGCGCGAGCGCCTGGCCGACCTGCCGGTACACGCTGGCACGGATCCGCCGGGGATCGTCGACGAATCACGGACTCCATCACGGACGGAGTGGCGCGAGCAGATCGAGGACGCCGTTGCCGACATCGAGGCCGGCGACCTCCGGAAAGTCGTCCTCGCGCAGTCGCTGTCGGCCGACCTCTCCGCGGAGCTGTCGATTCCTGACGCCCTTGCGCGGCTCGACGATCGGTATCCCGACTGCTATCGGTTCGCAATCGCCCCCGGAGACCGTCGCGAGCGGACGTTCCTGGGCGCGACTCCCGAGACGCTCGTCTCGCTGTCGGGCCGCACTGTCGAGACTGAGGCGCTGGCCGGCTCGACCGGCCGCGGCGAGACGCCCGCCGAGGACGACTGGCTGGCCGAGGAGTTACTGGGCAGCGAGAAGGACAACCACGAGCACGACCTGGTGGTCGAGGCGATCCGCGAGCAACTCGACCCCGTCGCCGAAAGCGTTCGGACCGGCGGTCGGACCGTCCGCCAGCTTGCGACCGTCCAGCACCTCCGGACGCCGGTATCCGCACAACTCGACGACGACAGCCACGTTCTGGATCTCGTCGAGGCGTTGCATCCGACGCCGGCGGTCGGCGGGCTGCCGCCGGACGCTGCCCTGGAGACGATCAAGGCGACCGAAGCCTTCGATCGGGGCTGGTACGCCGCGCCGGTGGGCTGGTTCGACGCCGCCGGCGACGGCACCTTCGCGGTCGCGATCCGGTCGGCGCTCGCTCGCGGCCGGACGGCGTCACTGTTCGCCGGAGCCGGAATCGTCCCCGAGAGCGATCCCGATCGCGAGTGGGACGAAGTACAGTTGAAGTACCGACCGATGCTGGATACGATCGCATAACGGCAACCCATTCACTGCACAACTGATGACTGTGGCACACGATCACCGATGACTGCACCGAACCGAGCTACCCTCTGGGGTGAGACGCTGGTCGAGGAACTGGTCGCGGCAGGGGTCAGCGGCGTCGTCCTCGCGCCCGGAAGCCGGTCGACACCGCTGACGACTGCCTTCGCCGCGCACGACGGTATCGAGGCGTTTTCACAGCTAGACGAGCGCTCGGCGGCCTTTTTCGCGCTGGGGCGCTCCCGGCGGCTGGGCGAGCCGACCGCGCTGGTCTGTACCTCGGGCACCGCGGCTGCGAACTTCCATCCGGCCGTTATCGAGGCCAACCAGTCCCGTGTCCCGTTGGTGGTCCTGACGGCTGATCGGCCGCCCGAGCTACAGGACAGCGGCGCGAACCAGACGATCGACCAGGAGAAGCTCTACGGGAACGCCGTCCGGTACTACCGGACCCTGCCCGAACCCGGTCCCGAGGCTCGAAGGTTGCGATCGCTGCGGACGACTGCCGACCGAGCCGTCCAGCGGGCGACGGCCACGCCGCCCGGGCCGGTCCACCTGAACGTTCCCGTGGCGAAACCCCTGGAACCGACCGACGTGTCCGGCGACGTCCCCGACGATCTGGCCGACCGCGCGCCGCTGGGGGCCGCGGGCCGGGTCGGGCCGTTCGTCCGCACGACGACGGGGCGACAGACGCTCGATACCGGCGCCGTCGCCGATCTGGCTGATTCGCTCGCTACCGTCGACCGGGGACTGCTCGTCGCCGGCCCGGCGAACGCGCCGACTCCCGCACGGGACGCGCTCGCGTCGCTGGCCGAAGCGACTGGTTTTCCCGTGTTGGCCGACCCGCTTTCGGGCCATCGCTTCGGGCACGACGGTCCACTTATCTGTGGCGGCTATGACTCCTATCTCGACGCCGCCGAGGCGTGGCCCGACCCCGAGATGGTCGTCAGATTTGGGGCTTCTCCGACCTCGAAAGTCCTCAGACACTACCTGCGGGACCACGCTGGTCGCCAACTTGTCGTCGATCCCGCGGGCGGCTGGCGGGAGGCGGAGTTCACCGCGACGGATCTCGTCGCGGCCGATCCGACCTGGCTGAGCGAGCGACTGGCTGCCCGTCTCGACGGCCCGGCGGACAGCGAATGGCACGACCGGTTCCGCCGAGCCGAACGCACCCACTGGGAGACCGTCTCCGAGTCCATTGGGGCCGAACAGTTCGAGGGGGCGGTCCTCTCGACGGTCGTCAGTGCGGCCCCCGATCCGGCCACGCTGGTCGTCTCGAACAGTATGCCAGTTCGGGACCTCGATCGGTTCGGTCGGCCCCGGGACGGCGATCTGCGTGTGCTGGGAAACCGCGGCGCCAGCGGGATCGACGGGGTCACAAGCACCGCGCTCGGTGCCGGCAGCGCCACCGACGACCCACTCGTGCTCGTGATTGGCGACCTGGCGTTCTACCACGATATGAACGGGCTGCTCGCGGCTGAGCGCTGTGGCGTCGACGCGACGATCGTCCTGCTGAACAACGACGGCGGCGGGATCTTCCATATGCTCCCGATCGAGGAGTTCGATCCGCCGTTTACGGAGTACTTCAAAACGCCACACGGCATCGACTTCGAGCCTGTCGGCGACCTCTACGGGCTGGAATACGCCATCGTCGAGGATCTCGCGGACTTCGAGACTGCCTACACCGACTCCGTCGAAAGCGACGGCACGCAGGTCATTGAGGTCCGGTTCGACGCCGACGAGAGCCACCGCACTCGCGAGCGTCTCGCCGAGCGGGTCCGGTCGGCGATCCGTTGACCCTACGCCGTGTTCGGCGGATCACTACCACCGAAGTGCCCAGTAGGTCAACACTGTCAGACCGAGCGGCAGCCACGTCGCTCCAAGCACGAGTAGGCCGACGATCGAGAGCGGGTCGACCGTACTCGCAAGCACGACGAACGTCCCGAACAGCGTCCAGCCGCCGAAGACGTAGATGCCGACTTCCGGCATTGAGGCGAGATAGACGATCAGCGCCAGCGTACACGCCGCGACGATGACGTTGACAAGCAGCGGAAATCCGGGATAGGCGCTACTGAACAGCAGGCCGGGATACGAGAAAAACGTCGCGACGAGCAACACGACCGATTGCGTCGGCGGGAACAGTTGACTCCCGCCAATACCGGCTCGGTCGGGCTCGTTCCGGACGGCGTGACTACCGCTTGCCGCCCACCCGACTGAGCCGCCGACGTTACTCGCCGTGCCGACCCCGGCTGATGCCTGCGTCTCACCACCCGACGTGGTAGTGGCGTTCACCGTCGCGTTACCGCTTCGCTCGGCCGTCCGATCAGTACCGCTGCCGTCGCTCGAACTCGCTCGCTTGCCGTTTTCGGCCCGGGAGTCTCCGGTACCGCGCTGGCTCTGTGTCCGCCGACTCCCGTGGTTGCGCCGCCGCCTGTGCCGCCAGTCGCCCCGTCCGGCCCAGGTGGGATCGGCCCCTCCGGCCCCGTCGCTGTCGGTCTCGCCTGCCCACTCGCTGGCCGCCCCGGACGCAGATCGTGTGGACGTGCCTGTCGTCCAGCTCGCGTCGGTGTCGGCCTGGCGGACGTACTGGTCGTGGCCGAGTCGGTCGTAGCGAGCACGCTCCGACTCGTCGGTGAGCACCTCCTTGGCCTCGATCAGCTTCCGAGAGCGCTCCTCGGCCTCGGGGCTGTCGTTGACGTCCGGATGTACCTCCTTGATCCGCTCCCGGAAGGCCGCGTCGATAGCTGATTCCTCGGCGTCCGCTCTCACACCGAGCACGTCGTAGAACGTCTCTGCCATTGGGGACCTGTCTCCCCTTAGCTATCGTCCCCCAGCGCAAAAATCTCTCGACAGAGCGAGCACCTTTTTTGCGCTTCCGGACCCCAGCACAGCTATGGTCTCGGAAATCTTCGATCCCGACCGCTGGGAGTCGATCGACCGCTTTGATTTCTCGGACGTCACCTACCACCGCGCTCGCGAGGTCGGCGCGGTCCGGATCGCCTTCGACCGTCCCGAGGTCCGCAACGCCTTTCGACCCGAAACCGTCGACGAGCTCTCGACCGCGCTCGACCACGCCAAGCGCCAGACCGACGTCGGCGTCGTCTTGCTGACCGGCAACGGCCCCTCTCCGAAGGACGGCGGCTGGGCGTTCTGCGCCGGCGGCGACCAGTCGATCCGTGGCGATTCCGGGTACGAATACAGCGAGTCGACACACGACCCGGATACAGGTGGAGAAGGGACCGACCCGCGAGCGAGCGACGGTCCCGACAACCCCGACGCGCCCGAGAACGTCGGCCGCCTGCACATCCTCGAAGTGCAACGGCAGATCCGCCACATCCCCAAGCCGGTCGTGGCGGTCGTGCCAGGCTGGGCGGTCGGCGGCGGCCACTCGCTACACGTCGTCTGCGATATGACGCTTGCGAGCGCCGAACACGCGAAGTTCCTCCAGACCGATCCCGACGTGGCGAGCTTCGACTCCGGCTTCGGCTCTGCGTATCTCGCCAAGCAGATCGGCCAGAAGAAGGCCCGTGAGGTGTTCTTCCTCGGGAAGACCTACTCCGCCGAGGAGGCCGCCGAGATGGGGATGGTCAACGAGGTCGTCCCCCACGAGCAACTGGAGGAGACCGCTCTGGAGTGGGCCGAGACGATGACGGGCAAGTCTCCGACGGCGATGCGGATGCTCAAATACGGGTTCAACCTCACTGACGACGGGATGGTCGGCCAGCAGGTCTTCGCCGGCGAGGCGACACGCCTTGCCTATATGACCGACGAGGCCAAGGAAGGCCGAGACGCCTTCAACGAGGGTCGCGAGCCGGACTTCGAGGCGTTCCCCTGGCACTACTGAGCCACTTTTTCTCGCTCGGGTTCTCGCGCGAGCGCCCGCAAGCGCTCGCGCGAGAACCACTGCGCGAGAAAAACTTGGGGAAAAAGGCCGGAATCGCCTTGTGAGGGCGATTCCGGGGAAACGCCTCGCTTCGCTCGGCGTATGCTGGACGCACGTTCCTGGGCTCTTTTGGAACGCAATTTCCTTGACGAGTCACAGGAACAGGACGATTGCAGCTCCGATCAGAAAGACGAGAATCAACAGAAAGACAATCCAGTCCGGAAGTCCGTCTTGTCCGGAGTTGGACATCAGAGTAGACCTCCTAGCGGCCCGTCTCCACCTCGATTCACCTCAGACGGATCTTTGCCGAAGTTCTCCTTCTTTTTGTGCACGAAATGAATTTCGCTCTGGTTCATTCCGATGCCTCCCGGACCACCATACTCGTTCTGGAGTTCTCTCCATCCATCCATATCCGAAATTCCACAGGCGACAACGATTACGTACGGGAACTCCTTCTGATAATCCGTTATCTGTCCACTCAATCGGTGCTTTTTGCTGTTCGTGAAGTCCCTCTTCATTTCGATTCCGATGTCGTCCCCGACAGCGACATCCGCATTGACACTCCCGTGCTCGCGCTTTACTGGAATCTGACTCCCTGATCCGCCACCTAGGCCGATGCCAAGTCCCATCCCTCCGGATTCGTTCAGTCTCTGGTCCAAGTATTCCTGCAGGTCGTTCTGAAACTTGGTTTCGGATCTGTAACTCCGATCCGGAATCCACTCTTCGACGTACTGCAAGACTTCGTTTCCGAGTCCACCGCCGATCATATGACGGTCTTTCATATTGGAATGGTATCAAGGTTTGGCCCGCAGATCCACAGCGGCTTTGACGGCACCGCCCTAACACGCTGGCAATGAGTACTGCAGACGTCTCCCGGCGGAAGGCTTGGCTGATGGCCGCCCGGCCACAGACGCTGCCCGCGGGCACCGCGCCGGTCGTTGTCGGCGTCGGGCTGGCGATCCACGCCGGCGTCTTCGCGCTCCTGCCCGCGCTGGCGGCGCTTGTCGGAGCGATCTTGATCCAGATCGGGACCAACTTCGCCAACGACTACTACGACGCCGTCAAGGGCGCTGACACCGAGGACCGCGAGGGGTTCACCCGCGTCACCGCGGGCGGGCTGATCGAACCTGAACGGGTCAAGCAGGCGATGATCGCCACCTACGGACTGGCCGTGCTCGTCGGCGTCTACCTGGTCGCGATCGGCGGCGTGCCGATCCTCGTCGTCGGTCTCTCTTCGATCGTCGCCGGGGTGCTCTACACCGGCGGTCCCTACCCCTACGGCTATCGTGGGCTGGGCGATCTGTTCGTGTTCGTCTACTTCGGCGTCATCGCCGTCACGGGTACCTACTACGTCCAGGCCGTCGCGAACATGGCCGCAGTGGGGCTGTTCCCAGTGGGGCTGCCTGCCGGGAGCGTCACCGTCGACGCCGTCGTCGCGAGTCTCGCGGCGGCCGCGCTCTCGACGTGCGTGCTCGTCGTCAACAACATCCGCGATATCGAGACCGACCGCGAGACCGGTAAGCGGACGCTGGCGGTCATCCTGGGCTATCGCGGCGCACGCGCTGAGTACCTCCTGTTGATGGGCATGGGCTACACCGTCCCGGTGGTCTTCGCGCTCGACCCCCAGTACGGATTGGCGGCGCTCGCGCCGCTTCTGTCGCTGCCGCTTGCGGCCCGTGTCACGAAGACGGTCCTGACAGAGACGGGCGGTGAGGCGCTCAACCCGGCGCTTGAACGCACCGGCCAGACGATGATCGCACACGCACTGCTGTTCGCCGCGGGGCTTGCAGTATGAGGGTCGACCCGTTCGCGCTCGAGCTGACCGATCCGCTCGCGACGGCCGCCGGGACGATCGACGCCCGCGAGGGGTTTATGGTCACCTACCGCCACCGTGGCGAGCGGGGCGTCGGCGAGGCGACGCCGCTTTCGGGCTGGACCGAGTCGCTTGCGGACTGTCGCGACGCACTCGGCCGGGCAGCCGCGGCCGCCGACGTGGATGCGAGTGAACACGACGGCTCGGGCCACGGGCCAGCACTCCTCGAACTGGACGCCGCCGAGACGCCCGCCGCACGCCACGGCTTCGCGACGGCACTGCTCGACGCCGACGCCCGCGCTGACGGCGTCCCGCTCTATCGGTGGTTCGACGCCGACAGTGGACCGGTCTCGTCGGTCCCGGTCAACGCGACGATCGGCGACGCGCCGGTCGAAGCAACCGTCGAAGCCGCCGAAGCGGCGGTCGAAGCGGGCTTCGAGACACTGAAAGTCAAGGTCGGCTCGCGATCGGTCGCCGAGGACGGTCAGCGACTCCGCGCTGTCCGCGAGACCGTCGGCGAGAGCGCCGAACTGCGGGCGGACGCCAACGCCGCATACGACCGCGAGACGGCCCGTGAGACTCTCGAAGCGTTCGCGAGCGCGGGCGTCTCATACGTCGAACAGCCATTGGCCGCCGACGATCTGGACGGCCATCGCGAGTTGCGAGAGATGGGCGTCGGCGTCGCGCTGGACGAGAGTCTCGTCGAGTACGACCCGCAGACGGTTCTCGATGCCGACGCCGCGGACGTACTGATCCTGAAACCGATGGTCGTCGGCGGGCCTGGGAACGCCCACGCGCTCGCGATGCGTGCTCGCGAGCGCGGGATCGAACCGGTCGTAACGACGACCGTCGACGCCGTGATCGCTCGGACCGCTGCGGTCCACGTTGCCGCCGCGATTCCCGACGTACGGGCCTGTGGGCTGGCGACCGCCGACCGGTTGGCCGAGGATCTCGGATCCGATCCGTCCACGGTCGCTGACGGGACGATTACGGTCCCGCAGTCGCCAGGCCTCGGCGTGGAGGTGAGCCCGTGACTGACCGCTGGCCCCGCTACGACCTGCTGACCCACCGGGGACAGACGACGCCAGACCGAACGGCGCTGATCGACGCCGACACTGGCCGGGAGTGGACCGCTCGCGAACTCGATGCCGATGTCGACGAACTCGCGGCCGGCCTGGAGTCGATCGGCGTCTCGCTGGGGACTCGCGTCGGACTGCTGCTCCCTACCCGTCCCGCGTTCGTCAGACTCGTCCACGCCATCGCCCGCCTCGGTGGCGTGCTCGTCCCGCTGAACGTCGAGAAGCCGACCGACGCGCTGGCCGCCCAGGCCGAGCGCGCGGACGTGGACGTGCTGATCTGTGGAGCCGAAACCGCCAAGACGGCACGGGAACTCGGGATCGAGACGACTGTCTCAGTCGATCCGATCGAGCGCGTGGCTTCCGAGGAGGACCTCGAAGTCGACCCACTCCCGAGCGCGGACCCTGACGGCTTCGTCCCGATCAGTCGCGATCCGGACGCCCTCGCAGTGATCCTGTTCACGTCGGGGACGACGGGCGAGCCGAAAGGCGTCAGGCTGACCCGCCGGAACCTGCTGGCGAGTGCCGAAGCCTCGGCCTACCGGCTCGGCGTCGCGCCCGACGACCGGTGGCTGTGCTGTCTCCCGATGTACCATATGGGCGGGCTCGCGCCGATCGTCCGGACCGCCCTGTACGGCACCACGCTGGTCGTCCAGCGTGAGTTCGACGCCGACGAGACAGCCGCCGTCCTCGAACGGTTCGAGGTCTCGGGTGTCTCGCTCGTGCCGACGATGCTCCAGCGGTTGCTCGATTCAGGGTGGGTGCCGTCGACCACTCCCGACACCGTGCTACTCGGGGGCGCACCGGCCGAGGAGGCGTTGATCGAGCGCGCCGTCGATGCAGACGTCCCCGTCTATCCCACCTACGGGACGACCGAGACGGCCTCCCAGATCTCCACTGCCACGCCAGCACAGGCGGCTGCGAACCCCGGGACGGTCGGCCAGCCGCTGGTCAACACGACTGTCCGAATGCTCGTCGATGGCGAGCCTGCCGAACCGGGCGAGGTCGGCGAACTCGTCGTCTCGGGACCGACGGTGACGCCCGGATATCTCGAGGAGGACCGGACCACCGAGGCGTTCGACGAGGCCGGGTTGCACACCGGCGATCTCGGGTACAGAGACGCTGACGGACGGCTCTGGATCGAGGGCCGACGCGACGACCGGATCGTTTCCGGCGGCGAGAACGTCGATCCCGAACGGGTGGCGGCGACCGTCCGCGAACACCCGGCTGTTGAAGACGCCGCAGTCGTCGGGCTCGACGATCCGGAGTGGGGCGAGCGCGTCGGTGCGCTGGTCGTCGGCGCGGCCGATCCCGAGACGGTCGAGGCCCACTGTCGGGACCGTCTGGCCGCCTTCGAGGTACCGAAGACGATCGCCGTCGCCGACGAACTACCCCGTACTGCGTCCGGGACGGTCGACCGGGACGCTGTCGAGGAGCTCCTTTCCAGTGAGCAGTGATCGCGACTTCCGGGCGGACGCCCGTGCGTGTCGATCCTGTCTCGGTGCGGTGGCTTTTTTGCCACCCTCACCTACCCCCGAGATATGAGTGACGACCTGGCAGGTGCCGTTCGCGTCCACGTCGTCGGCGACGAGGTCGACGTGTTCGCGGACGCCGCGGCAGTCCCCGACAGAGACGCCGCGGACGTCGTCGTCGCGGTCGGTGAATCCGCACTGCTGGAACTCGCCCGAAAGGGGTGTTCGACCCCAATCTTGCCGGTCGATGCGGGAACCGGCGTCCGATCGGTGCCACGTGATCGCCTCGACGCTGCCCTCGATAGCGTCCGGGACGGCCGTGCGAGCGAACTCGATCTGCCTGTCTTCGGGGTCGATATCGACGGACAGCGCCGCGGAAAGGCGTTGTTCGACGTGATGCTCGTCACCGAAGAGGCGGCCCACATTTCCGAGTTCGAACTCGAAACCCCGACCGATCGGATCGCACAGTTTCGCGCCGACGGGTTCGTGCTCGCGACCGCCGGCGGCACGAGCGGCTACGCCCGACGACTCGACGCCCCCGTGTTCGCGCCGGAGACGCGGGCTGCAGCGGTCGTCCCCGTGGCCGCGTTCGCCACCTCCCTCGACCAGTGGGTCGTGCCGGTCCCCGATCGCGGCACGGTCCTCGAAGGACGGGTCGCCCGCGAGGAAGCCGGTGTCACGTTGCTGGTCGATGACCGTGATGCGGGGCGTGTGCCGCCTCTGACACCGATCACGATTGGCGTCGTCGACGCGCTCCGACTCTACCGAGTTCCGGAGAGTCAGTCCTGCTTTGCGGGGGTCGAGGGCTCTCCCCGGGAAGGTTCGCCGGTAGACACATCTTAATATGCGCCTGGCTCGCAGATGCGCACATGCCAGCGCCAGCCTATCAACTCCCCGGGCCGCTCGGCGCCGTCGACGCCGTTCTCGGCGGGGCGGGGACCGTCGAGTACCTCCTGCTCGGCCTCCTGGTCGTCAACGTCGTCACGCGGCTGCTCGCCCATCGCAAACACGTCAGCGAGGCCGGCGACGACACGGAGCGCCTGTCGCGCCACCCCCTGCACGTCGCCTCGAACGTCGCACTTGTACTTACCGTCTTTTACTATACGACGCTCGACCAGCACGGCGGGATCGTCGCCTCGACGCTGATCGTCGGGTTGTTCATCACTGACTTCTTCGAGTTCGAGGCTCGCAACGCCGAACTCCGACGCGGCGTCGAACTCGACGCTCCGAAGGGCGCGATCGGTGCCTCCGTGCTCGCGCTGCTGTACGTGGGCTATCTCAGTCTCTTCCAGTTCGTCGCGCCGGTCTGGTCGGCGATCGTCTAGCTCTCTCCGCGAGCCGTCTCGAACATCTCGATCGCCGCCTCTCTTCGCTCGCTGTGATCGACGATCGGATCCGGGTATTCGGGGGCCGCGTTCCGCCGCTGGGTGAGCGACGCCTCGTGCCAGCCGTGGATGATATCCGGGTCAGCCTCTCGGAGTTCGGGCACGTAGCGCTTGACGTACTCGGCGTCGGGGTCGTAGCGCTCGCCCTGGGTCATCGGGTTGAAGATCCGGAAGTACGGCTGGGCGTCGGTCCCCGTTGAAGCCGCCCACTGCCAGCCGCCGTTGTCGTTGGCGGTGTCGTGATCGACCAGCTTCTCCCGGAACCACTCATAGCCCACTCGCCAGTCCACCAGCAGGTCCTTCGTCAGAAAAGAGGCGACGATCATCCGCACGCGGTTGTGCATATACGCCTCCTCGCGTAGCTGGCGCATCCCCGCGTCGACGATCGGATAGCCCGTCCGCCCTGCTTTCCAGGCCTGGATGGCGTCCTCGTCTTCCTGCCAGGCAATCTCATGCTCGTATTCTTTGTAGTTCTCCGTGACGACCTCGGGGTTGAAATACAGCACCTGCGTGTAGAACTCCCGCCAGGCCAGCTGGTCCTGGAACTCCTCGACTGATTCGAGTCGCTCCCCGTCGACGCCGCGCTTGGCTCGCTCGGTCGCCTCGTACACCTCTCTGATTCCGATCGTCCCGAACTTCAGGTGCGCCGAGAGACGCGAGGTACACTCATCGGCGGGGTAGTCCCGTCGTTCCTCGTACTGATAGATATCGTCCTCACAGAACGCTTCGAGACGCTCGCGAGCCGCGGCCGTGCTGGCCGGGGGAATCGACGCCCCCGGCTCCTCGAAACCCAACTCCTCGAGTGTCGGGATCGGAACGTCGTCGGAGATATCGGCCAGCTGCTCGCGGCCGGGCGGATCGACCGCGGGGTGTTTCTCGCGGCCGTGCCACTTGCGGCCGAAGTAGGTGAACACCGAGTAGGGGTCGCCGTCGTTCGTTCGGATCGCGCCGGGTTCGTGACAGACCGTATCGTGGACGGCCTCGCGGGCGACCCCCGCCTCGTCCAAAGCCTGTCGAACGTCGGTATCGCGTTCGCGGGCGAGCCCGGAGTAGTCCCGGGCCCAGGTGACTGCGTCGGCGTCGAACCGCCCGGCGAGTTCGGGCAGCATCTCGCGGGGATCACCCTCGCGGATCAGTAGGTCGATCCCGCGCGACCGGTACGCCTCGCGCAGCGATTCCAGCGCGTCGAGCATGAACGCGACCCGTGGCGGGCCGGCCTGCGCGAGCACGTCCCGATCGAAGACGAACACCGGGACGATCGGCCCGTCCGCGTCGGCCTCGACCAGTGGTCGGTTGTCGGCCACCCGGAGATCACGTCGATGCCAGTGAATGCGCATACCGCTCTATCGTCCCGCCCCCTTCTGAAAGCACCGCCAAACTGGTGGGGCGTCGGCCCCGCACGCTCTATGACCACCGCGCCGTCGTTCGCTACCAACGCTTTTGCCAGCCCGTCACGATCACCGAAGTATGACTGTCGAGGTCGAGCGCTCCGAGCGGGTCGTGATCTGCACGCTCGCGAATCCCGACGGACGCAACGCGCTCACGGCCGAGACCGCGACGCAACTCGCCGATGCGATCTCCGGACTGGAAGACAGCGATGCTCGCTGTGTCCTCCTCCGCGGCGAGGGTGAGACGTTCTGCGCCAGCGGTGACGTCGGCGCCCACGTTGGCCGCGTTCGGGGCGAACTCGACGAGTCGGCCTGGCGCGACCGTCTCAAAGCAGTCGGCGACGCCGTCGTTGCCGTCTACGACTGTCCACTGCCGACCGTCGCTGCCGTCGAGGGGGCGGCCTTCGGTGCGGGGGCGGCGCTCGCGCTGGCCTGTGATCTCCGGATCGCGAGCGCTGCGGGATCGATCGGATTCGGGTTCCGTCGGTTCGGGCTCGCCGCGACTGCCGGAGTCACGTACCTCCTTCCGCAGATCGTTGCCCCCGACACCGCGTTCCAGCTGTTGTACACGGGAGAGCTGGCCAGCGCCGAGCAGGCAGCCGAACTGGGGCTGTTCACCGACGTCTATCCGGTCGAGACATTCGAGGACGAACTCGTGTCGCTGCTGGCGACGCTGTCGACCGGCCCCCGCGACGCGCTGATCGCCGCGAAGAACCTCCTCCGTGCGGAGCGCGTCGATCTACGGCAGACACTGGATCGAGAAATCGAAACGGCGTCACGACTGGCCGATACTGACGATTTCCACGAGGGTGTCACCGCGTTCGTGGCTCAGCGAGAGCCGGAGTTCTAGATCTTCGATTCGGCGTCCTCGGCCAGTTCCTGCATGCGCTTGCCGATCCGACCGGCGTCGGAGAACTCGTCTTCGCTCATCGCGGTCGCCAGGGCGTTGCCCAGCACGAACACGGCGTGTTTGTGCTCGCTTTTGGACTTGTGGACGTCCGCCGGCGTAACGTCAAGCTCCTCGTAGGGGTCGAACAGCCCGTCTTTGACGTGGTCCTGTTCGCGGAAGTACTCCATGATGGTGACCATGTGCTCGTGGAGTTCTAAGAGCTCGTCTTTGTGCATTCG
>Ga0207813_100628_pt1 | contig 17303 bp, 22 predicted proteins | sample A23E3SouthBayCA_2_FD_187730 | JGI IMG/M metagenome (GOLD analysis project Ga0207813, IMG submission 187730) | Aerobic enrichment media microbial communities from Eden Landing Ponds, California, USA - A23 E3 (4) (SPAdes) | ecosystem: Environmental > Aquatic > Marine > Unclassified | place... | reverse complement strand
GACAGGACGTGCGGGTCGCGCGCGCCGACGGTAGCCTCGCGTGGTCCACGGCCGGCGCGGCGCTGTTCGCCGTGTTCGTCGCCGGCGGCATCGACCTCCTGAGCACGGGTTCGTGGAGCGCGCCCGATACGATGCGGCTGTTCGGGCCGCTGCTGTTGGTCGTCGTCCCCATCTCCGTCGCCGCGAACTGCTACGACGCCGTGAACGGCCCGCGGCAGTCCGGCCGCCTCCGCATCCCGCTCTCCCTCCCGCTCTCGCGGCGCGAAGTCGTCGCCGGCACCGCGCTCGGCCGGTTCGTCACCACCGCAGTTCCGTATTCGTCCTGCTCGCCGTCGGCGCGCTGTTCGCGGTGACGCGCGCCCGGCCAGTCGACGGGCTCGTCGCCGCTGGCGGCACCCTCATCGCGGGCCTCGCGCTCACCGCCGCGTTCGTCGGCGTCGCGGTCGGCTGGTCGGCCGCGACCCGCACGCCGACCCGTGCGCTCATCGGCTGTATCGGCGTCGGCGGCCTCGTCCTCTACTGGTGGCTGCCCGTGGACGCCGCGCATTTCGTCCTCAACGGGTTCGCGTGGCCCGCGACGCCCCACCCGGACTGGCTGTCGTGGTACCCCGCTCTCAATCCCGCAACCGCCTACATGGACGTGCTTCGCGGCGTCGGCTTTCCGGTGGAAGGGACGGGGAACGCCGTGGTCGCGTTCGGCGTCCTCCTCGCTTGGGCGGTCGTTCCGCTCGGTCTCGGGAGCGCTCGGTTCGACACAGTAGACCTCTAGGCAACCCTTTCCGGTATCTTCTTCACACGACAGTGACATTCGACAGACATGGCAGCGATAAAATTATCCGGAGTCCGAAAGGAGTTCGGTGACGTCACCGCCCTCCGCGGTGTCGACCTCGAAGTCGAGGACGGCGAAGTGTTCGGCTTCCTCGGCCCGAACGGCGCCGGAAAATCCACGACCATCGACATCATCCTCGACTTCGTCCGCCCCACCGACGGCGAGGCGCGCGTACTCGGCCGCGACGCCCACGCCGACTCGCTCTCCATCCGCGACGACATCGGCGTCCTCCCCGAAGGGTTCTCCGTCTACAACCGCCTCACCGGCCGCCAACACGTCGAGTTCGCGGTCGAATCGAAAGGCGCGAGCGACGACGCCGACGAACTCCTCGACCGCGTCGGCATCGAGCCCGCCGACCGCGACCGGAAAGCCGGCGGGTACTCCAAGGGAATGCAACAGCGCCTCGCGCTCGCGATGGCGCTCGTCGGCGAACCCGACCTGCTCCTCCTCGACGAACCGAGCACCGGCCTCGACCCGAACGGCGCACGCGAGATGCGCGAACTCATCCTCGAAGAAGCCGACCGCGGCGCGACCGTGTTCTTCTCCAGTCACATCCTCGAACAGGTCGAAGCCGTCTGCGACAGAGTGGGAATCCTCCGGAAGGGCGAACTCGTCGCCGAGGACACCATTCGAGGTCTCCGGAAGGCCGTCGGCACCGGCACCGTCCTCACCGTCGTCGTGGACGAAGTGACGCCGGAGGCGCTCGAAGCTGCACGTGGAGTCGAGGGCGTCGAACACGTGGACGCCAACCGCGACACCATCCGCGTGCGCGCCGACAGTAACGCCAAAACCCGCGTGCTCGACGCTATCGAGGGCACGGGCGTGACGGTCAACGACTTCGCCACCGAGGAAGCGAGCCTGGACGAAGTGTTCGCGGCCTACACGGAGGACGCAGAATGAGCTGGAGCGTCATCGCGAAGAAGGACTTCCAGGACGCCATGCGCTCCCGGATGCTCTGGGGGCTCACCGCCCTGTTCGTCCTGTTCATGGCCGGTATGGCGTACCTCTTCCAGGTGTTCACCGAGAGCGGCGGAACGGGCGACCCGACCGTGGACACGCTCGGCCTCATCGCCTTCCTCTCCAGTCCCGTCACCCTCCTCGTCCCAATCACCGGCCTCGTCGTCGGCCACAAGGCCATCGCGGGCGAAGTCGAGTCCGGGAGCGCGAAACTCCTGCTCTCCCTCCCCCACAGCCGACGCGACGCCGTCGTCGGAAAAGTCGTCGGACGCGCCGCCGTCCTCTCACTCTCCATCCTCGTCGGCCTCGTCGCCAGCCTCCTCGTCATGGTCGCGCTCTACGACGAGTACACGCTCACGTCGTTCGCCATCTTCGGCGTGTTCTCGCTCGTGCTCGGCGCGGTCTACACCGCCATCGGCGTCGGGATATCCAGCCTGACCAACGACAGCGGCCGCGCCACCATCGGCGCCGCCGGGTTCTACCTCCTCGTCGAGTTCATCCTCCCGCTCATCCCGACCGGCCTCGTCGCCCTCCTCGACCTCCAGGTGTCCTCGGACGCCGTCTGGCCGTTCGTCTTCAACGTCCTCCCGCCGTCCGGCGCGTACACGTTCGCGCTCGCGAACTTCGTCCCCGAAGCCGGATTCGGCGTCGCCCTCGGCAGCCTCCCCGACAGCATCGTCTTCGATGGTGTCACCATGGTCGCCCTGCTCGTCGCGTGGTTCGTCCTCGCGCCGCTCGTCGGCTACCTCCGATTCAACGGCCGCGACCTCTAACCACGTTTTTCCGCCCCGATTTCGCCGAGCGTTCAAATACGAGCGCGCGCCCAGCAGTGGACGTGACCTGAACGGCGTCGTGGACGCCACCGCGAAACCCGACGAACGGGCGTCCACGCGAGCAGTGCGTTCGTCGTGCACGCCAGCGGAAGTTAAGTTCCGGGAACCCCTGCCCCGTAGTGTGGACTACGAACTCGCAATCGAGGGCGGGCCGGCGTCGATTCCAGGGGGAACTGCCGTCCTCCTCCTGCATCCGAGTACGGCCGAGACGGACCGTATCGACACCGACTTCCTCAAGACGGACACGGACCGCTTCCTCGTCATCTCCACGCGAACCACCGCGCGGGAGGTCGAGCAGAAACTCAACTACTACGACGTGGACGAATCGCGGGCGGACGTGCTGGACGCGCTAAGCGTCGACCGCGGGTACTCGCGGCGCGGCTCAGAACACATCAGGTACGTGTCATCGCCGGACGACGTGGACGGCATCATCGCGGTGGCGGAGGACTTCCTCAACGACACCGAAGGGAAGCGCCGCGTGAGCTTCGACTCCATCACGGAACTCGCGTACTACGCGGACGAGGAGCGCGCGCTGGACGCGCTGGACCGGCTTGCCGCCCTCCTCAGCGAACACGACGCGGTTGGGCTGTTCCACGTCTCCACGGAGGTCCACGACCCCGACGTCATCGAGCGGTTCCGGGAGCACGCGGGGCTCGTCGTGGAACTCGATGACGACGGCTCGGTGACCGTCTCTGACGCCTGACTCCGGCGGAACGCGGTGGTGTCGAAGCGCTTAACAGAACGCCGCGAGCACTCTCGGGTATGGCGAAAGTCAGCATCGTCGGCGCGGCGGGTACGGTCGGCGCTGCGGCAGGCTACAGTCTCGCACTCCGCGATGTCGTGGACGAACTCGTGTTCGTGGACATCCCGGAGAAAGAGGACGAGGCCGTCGGGCAGGCCGCGGACGCGAACCACGGTATCGCGTACGACGCCAATACGGAGGTCGTGCAGGGCGACTACGCCGCCACCGAGGGCTCCGACGTGGTCGTCATCACCGCCGGGATTCCGCGCAAGCCCGGCCAGACCCGTATCGACCTCGCGGGCGACAACGCGCCCATCATGGAGGACATCGGGTCGAGTCTGGCGGAGTACAACGACGACTTCGTCTCTATCACGACCTCGAACCCCGTCGACCTCCTGAACCGCCACCTCTACGAGACGGGTGAGCGGGCGCGGGAGAAGGTCATCGGGTTCGGCGGCCGTCTGGACAGCGCGCGCTTCCGGTACGTGCTGTCCCAGCGCTTCGACGTGCCCGTGCGGAACGTCGAGGCGACCATCCTCGGCGAACACGGGGACGCACAGGTGCCCGTGTTCTCGAAGGTGCGCGTGGACGGCCGCGACCCGTCCTTCGACGACGACGAGCGGAGCGAAATCCTCTCCGACCTCCAGGAGTCCGCGATGAACGTCATCGAGCGGAAGGGCGCGACCCAGTGGGGGCCGGCGACCGGCGTCGCGCACATGGTCGAGGCCGTGCTCCGGGACACGGGCGAAGTGCTTCCGGCGAGCATCCCGCTGGAGGGCGAGTTCGGCCACGAGGACACGGCGTTCGGCGTTCCCGTGCGACTCGGCTCTGACGGCGTCGAGGAAGTGGTCGAGTGGGACCTCACCGAGTACGAGCGAGACCAGCTCGGCGAGGCCGCGGAGAAGCTCTCCGAGCAGTACGCCGAAATCAGCTAGGCGGGACTTCCCGCTGGACGTCCGCCATCTCGGCGTCCTCGTCGTCGTCGTCCGACTCGGTCCAGACCGGTACCTCCTCCCAGGGGTGGCACATGGTATACACCCACATGTTTTGCGTCCAAGTATAAGAACATTCGGTGGGCCGGGGGCGACGTGCCGTCTTCCGGCCCAAGACCTATTCCGCCGAGCCGCGAGGCCTACTCCATGCCCTCCCGACGACAAACGCTCGCACTGCTGTCGACGGCCGTTGTGCCGCTCTCTGGCTGTCTCGGCGCGCTCGACGGTACCAGTGTCACGCCACGGCTCTACGCGGTCGACGTCACCAACGAGACAGCAGAACCGCAGTCGGTGACGCTCCGCGTCCGCGCCGGCGACGAGACTGTCTTCGAGACGACCGCGACGGTTCAGGCAGACATCCGCCAGCAGTTCGCGATTCCGATGGACGAGCCGGAGTCGTACGCTGTCGAGTTGCGAGTCGAGAGTCGTGCCGAAACGAGGACCGTGACGCTCTCGAAGTACGCCACGGCCGACACACCCTGTGTTCACCCCGTTTTCGAGATATACGGGTCGGCCGGCCTCGTGACCGACGTGCGGGCCTACACCGACTGCACTGATCGCCCGACGACCACAGCGTAAGTCAGTCAACGACTACGATGTCGGGTGGGCAGTACTCAGAGACGAATTGAAACGTGAGGCGGTGTGGATATCAGGTGTCCGCCTCAGAAAACGCCCATCTCACCGGTTTCTTAGACGATATTGCGTTTGAACAGTACCGTCAGGAGACGGGAGCCGCGATAGTCCCGCGCGACGAACTCGCCGGGGCGCGTGGATTTTTCACCGTCCCGTGAGACGACCACGTATGGACGCCGCTGTCTACCACGGCCCCGGTGACGTTCGCATCGAGAGCGTACCCGACCCCGAACTCGAAGAACCGACGGACGCCATCGTCCGCATCACCCACACCGCCATCTGCGGGTCCGACCTCTGGCCGTACCGCGGACAGAGCGACCAGGACGAAGGAACACGCATCGGCCACGAACCGATGGGTATCGTCGAGAAGGTCGGCTCGGACGTGCGGCACGTTCGGCCGGGCGACCGCGTGCTCGCGCCGTTCTCCATCTCGTGCGGGGAGTGCGAGTTCTGCCGGAAGGGACTGCACACGTCGTGCGTGAACGGCGACGGCTGGAGCGGCGCGAACGGGGGCGCGCAGGGCGAGCGCATCCGCGCGCCAACCGCGGACGGCACGCTCGTCCGGGTTCCCGAGCGGTACGCCGACGACGAGGACACGCTCGAAGCCCTCCTCCCATTGACGGACGTGATGTGCACGGGCCACCACGCCGCCGTCAGCGCCGGCGTCGAATCGGGCGACACCGCGGTCGTCGTCGGGGACGGCGCGGTCGGCCTGTGCGGCGTGCTCGCGGCGTCGCGACTGGGCGCGGAACGTATCGTCGCGGTCGGCCACCACGAGGACCGCCTCGAAATCGCCGAGGAGTTCGGCGCGACGGAGACCGTGTCGAGTCGCGGAGAAGAAGCGGTCGAGGAGGTTCGAGAACTGACGTACGGCGGCGCGAACCACGTCCTCGAATGCGTCGGTGCCGAGTCGTCGATGAGCACGGCGTTCGACGTGGCGCGCCCCGGCGGCACCGTCGGCTACGTCGGCGTCCCGGCCGGCGTGGACGAGGCCGAGTTCCTCGGGACCGCGTTCTCGAAGAACGTCACGCTCAAGGGCGGCGTCGCGCCCGTTCGCGCCTACGTGGACGACCTGATGGCGGACGTGCTCCAGGGGACGCTCGACCCCTCACCCATCTTCACGAAAACAGTCGGCCTCGACGGCGTCCCCGAGGGCTACGAGGCGATGGACGAGCGCGACGCCGTGAAAGTCCTCGTGAAGCCCTAGGCGACCTGTTCGCCGTCGTCGTCGTAGACGCGGATGGCGTCGACGGGACACGACCGCGCCGCGAACTTCGCGTCGAACTCCGCGTCCGCCGGGATTTCGCGGCTGAACACGCCGTCCTCGGTTTCTTCGCCGTCGACGAGCACGGCCTTCCCGGCGTCCGAATTCTTCTCGAAACCGTCCCACTCCGCGACGCACTGGTACATGCCGATGCAGGTGTCCCGGTCGAACTCGACTCGCATACTCGCGCTTGGGGCGGGACGGGGTAAAGCAGTCGGGGTTAGAAGGAGAGGTGGCTGGTCGAACTCGGGCCGTCGTCGGTGTCGTCGATACCGCCCTCGTGCCGGAAGACGTAGTCCTCGTCGTCGAGGTAGACGGTGCCGTCGTCCACCGCGAGACCCACGTCCACGAGCGTCGTTCCGGCGGCCTCGCCGTTGTCGCAGTCGCCGGAGCACGTGTCGAACATCGACCCGTGTTTCGGACAGATGACCTGGCCGTCCCGCATCGCCGCGCCCATCCCGCGGTCGAAGCGCTGGAACTCGTGGGGGCACGTGTTCACCCAGGCTTCCACGGACTCCTCGCACGGCAGTAGAATGACCTCCTCCTCGTTCCCGTAGTCGTCCGCGACGGTGAAAAGCCAGGAGCGCTCGTCGTGGACCGTTTCGACCGTCGTGAGTTCCGCACGCGCCATACCCGCGAGACGGGAGGACGATACTTTAAACCGCGTGACCGCCCTACGTTCGGGCAATGAGACCATCGGACCTCGACGGCCTCCCCGCGGGCGTCACGGACTACCTGGAGGGGGAGGGAATCGAGGCGTTCTATCCCCCGCAGGAGGAGGCGGTTGAGGCCGGCGTCACCGAGGGCGAGAGCCTCGTCGCGAGCGTTCCCACCGCGAGCGGGAAGACCCTCATCGCACAACTCGGGATGCTGTCCGCGGTCGAGCGCGGCGGGAAAGCCCTCTACATCGTTCCGCTTCGAGCGCTCGCCGGCGAGAAGGCCCGGGAGTTCGAGGCGTTCGAGGAGTACGGCGTCTCCGTCGGCGTCTCCACCGGGAACTACCAGAGCGACGGCGACTGGCTCGGCTCGAAGGACATCATCGTCGCGACCTCGGAGAAGGTGGATTCGCTGATTCGGAACGGCGCGGACTGGGTTGACGACCTCTCCTGCGTCGTCGCGGACGAGGTCCACCTCGTCGACGACGCGCACCGCGGCCCGACCCTGGAAGTGACGCTCGCGAAACTCCGCCAGCGCGTCCCGTCGCTCCAGGTCGTCGCGCTGAGCGCGACCGTCGGGAACGCGGACGAACTCGCCGAGTGGCTGGACGCCGAACTCGTGGACTCCGACTGGCGACCCATCGACCTCCGGACGGGCGTCCACTACGGCCAGTCGCTCCACCTCGACGACGGCAGCCAGCGCGAACTCAGCGCGGACGGGAACCGGAATCAAACGAGCGCTCTCGTGGAGGACACGCTCGACGACGGCGGGTCGACGCTCGTGTTCGTGAACTCTCGGCGGAACGCCGAGTCCGCGGCGGGGCGACTCGGGGACGTGAGCCGGCACCACCTCGACGGCGATGAACGCGAGGCCCTCCACGACATCGCCGAGGAGATTCGGGGCGTGAGCGACACCGAGACGAGCGACGACCTCGCGGACGCGGTGGAGCGCGGCGCGGCGTTCCACCACGCCGGCCTCGCGCGCGAGCACCGCGAACTCGTCGAGGAGGCCTTTCGCGACCGCCTCGTGAAGGTCGTGTCGGCGACGCCGACGCTCGCCGCCGGCGTGAACACGCCGAGTCGCCGCGTCATCGTCCGGGACTGGCAGCGCTACGACGGCGACGCCGGCGGGATGCAGCCGCTGTCCGTGCTCGAAGTCCACCAGATGTTCGGGCGCGCGGGCCGCCCCGGCCTCGACCCGTACGGCGAAGCCGTCCTGCTCGCGAACACCCACGAAGAACTGGAAGAACTGTTCGACCGATACATCTACGCGGACCCCGAACCCGTGCGGTCGAAGCTCGCGGCCGAACCCGCGCTCCGCACGCACGTCCTCGCCGCGGTCGCCACCGGGGTCGCGCGGAGCCGCGACGGCCTCCTGGAGTTCCTCTCCGGGACGCTGTACGCGACGCAGACGGACGACCCCGAACGTCTGGAGTCCGTGACCGACGACGTGCTCGACTACCTCGTCGCGAACGACTTCGTGGAGCGCGACGACGGCTTAGAGGCCACGTCGAGCGGCCACCTCGTGAGCCGGCTGTACGTCGACCCGATGAGCGCCGCGGAACTCATCCACGGTCTGGAAGACGCCGACGACCTGACGCCGTTCGGCCTCTACCACCTCGTCGCCCGCACACCCGACCTCTACGGGCTCTACCTCCGGTCCGGCGACCGCGAACAGTACACGGAGTTGGCGTACGAGCGCGAAACGGAGTTCCTCGGGCGGATGCCGAGCGAGTTCGAGGAGAACCAGTGGGAGGACTGGCTCGCCGCCACCAAGACCGCGAAACTCCTCGAGGACTGGGCGAACGAACTGGAGGAGGACACCATCGCGGAGCGCTACGGCGTCGGCCCCGGCGACATTCGCGGGAAGGTCGAGACGGCGGAGTGGCTGTTGAACGCCGCCGAACGCCTCGCCGGCGACCTCGGCTACGGGAACACGAAAGCCGTCCGGGACGCCAGAAAGCGCGTGGAGTACGGGGTCGGCGAGGAACTGCTCGACCTCGCGGGCGTGCGGAACGTCGGCCGGAAGCGCGCCCGCCGACTGTACGAGGCCGGCATCGAGACGCGCGCCGACCTCCGGAACGCCGCGAAACCCGTCGTCCTCGGCGCGCTCCGCGGCCGGCGTCGAACCGCCGAAACCGTCCTGGAGAACGTCGGCCACGAGAACCCCTCGATGGCGGACGTGCGCGCCGACGCGGACGCAGAAGCCGCCGCCCGCACCGCCGATATGAGCGACGAGGACGGTCAGGCGAGCCTGGGTGACTTCGAGTGAGAACCGTCGAGGGCCGCGTCACCGTGGCGGACGTGGACGCGTTCGTCGAAACTCTGCGCGCCGTCGGCGACGACCACGACTGTGCGGTACAGGCGTTTGACGCCGCGTACGTCGCCGGTCGGCCCCACCTCGAAACCGCCGTCCGGCACGCGAACCGCGCGTTCGACCGCGGCGAGAACGTCGCCCGCGACCGCGCCGTCGAAATCCTCCTCTACGCGGCCGGCCGCCGACAGATCCGTCGCGCACTCGAAATGGGGGTCGTGGAGGGGGAGACGGACGCCGTCATCGTCGTGGACGGCGGCGCCGAATCCGCCGCTATCCGCGAACTCCGGCCGCTCGTGGACGAACGCGACACCCTCGACGCGCTCGACGAACCCGCGCTCACCGACTTCTTCGACGTCTCCGACGCGGAACGCGCCGCGACCGACGCATCCCTCACGGACCTCGTCCGCGAGCGCGTCGCCCTCCTGGACGTGGAGAAGTAGCCACCACGGTTTTTGGCCGTCGTGTCGAACATCCGACTATGAGCCGAGACGACGTCACCGACAACGCACGCGAGCGACAGCACGAACGCACCGAACGCGTCGAAGAGACCCTCGAAGCCGTCGACGCCACGCTGGACGGCCTGAGCTACCCCACGAACCCGAGCGAGATGAAAGCCGTCTACGGCGAAACCGCGTCGGAACTCCCGAACGAAACCGAGTCGCTCGGCGACGTGTTCGACCGCCTCGAAGACACGGAGTACGAAACCCACGAGGACGCCCGCGAAGCCGTGCTCGGCGAGCTCACCGGCGCCGCCGGCCGCGAACACGGCGACGAGAACGAGTACAACCCCGAACGCGAACTCGACGCGCTCGAAGAACAGGAGTCCGAGAAGTACGGCGAGAAGTGAGTTCCAGTCGAAACGGCGCCCGCGGAGAGCGGACGCGTGTCTGACGGACCCAGGGCACCGTCTCGAATGTGAGACGCGAGAGAAGTAGTCCATTCTGGATTCGAACCAGAGTCGTTGCCCCCAGAAGGCAACAGGATTGGCCAGCTACCCCAATGGACTACAGTTGAATGAATGGGTCTCGAATTTATTAGCCTTGCGAAGGCGGTTCGGTCGCCCCCTACGGGAACCGCGTTCGTGCATACTCCGACACCTATTTTTGCGTGGTGTGGGCACGTTTTCGTATGTACGTTGGTCGGTTCGTGGTCGTCGGTCCGGGTGTCGGCGCGTATCGAGTGTCGTCGCGGTCGTTCCCGAATCGGACGGTTGTGGAGCGCGACGGTTTGTTGACGGTCGTGCCGACGGCGGACGCGGCGGAGACGGAGAACCCGTACGTGTCGTACAACTGCGCGCGGGAGTCCGGGGGGCGCGCCGTGGTGGGGAACGGGTCGCACGTCGACCCGATCACGGAGAAACTCGACCTGGGGTATCCGGCACGGGACGCACTCGTGTCGGGGTTGTTCTCGCTGGACTACGAGAAAGACGACTACGACACGCCCCGCATCGCGGGCGTCGTGGGTGCTGACGAGGCCTTCATCGGTATCGTGCGGAAGGACGCGCTGCTCGTACGGTCGGTCGCGGAGCCGACGCTCGTCGCGACGTACGAGAAGGACAGCCCGGAGGCGTACGCGCTCGACGCCGACACCGCGGCGGGGGCGGCGCGCGAGGTGCTGGACGCCGAGTTCGAGCACGCGGTGTGCGCGGCGGGCGTCACCGTCGGCGACGAGGTGTCGTTCGCGTTCGCCGATAGCGAGTAAGGGCTGGCGGTCGAAGGGGCGGGTATGCGAGTCGGCGTGATTTCGGACGTGCACGCGAACAGGGTGGCGCTCGACGCCGTGTTCGAGGACATGCCGGACGTGGACGCGCTCGTCTGCGCGGGCGACGTCATCGGCTACAATCCGTGGCCAGCGGCGTGCGTCGACGCCCTCCGAGAGCGGGACGTGCCGACGGTGATGGGGAACCACGACCGGAAGATAGCCACGGGGTCGAACTTCCACGGGAACGGGATGGCGAGCGCGGGAATTACGCACGCGAAGCGCGAACTCACGGACGACCAAGCGGAGTGGGTTCGGGGGTTGCCGCGCGAGCGCGTGCTGTTCGACGGCCGACTGAAGGTCGTGCACGACCATCCGACGCGCCGAGACCACTACACGTACCCCGAGCAGTTCTCTGGCGACCTCCTGGAGGAAGAGGACGTTCTCGTCCTCGGCCACACGCACGTGCAGGCGCACGAGACGTTCCCGGAGGGCGTCGTCCTCAATCCGGGGAGCGTCGGCCAGCCTCGTGACGGCGACCCACGCGCCGCGTACGCTCTGGTGGAGTTGGCGGACGGGGATGCGGACAAGGACGCGGACGCAGATGTCACGGTAGAAGAGCGCCGCGTGGAGTACGACATCGAGGCCGTCGCGGACGCGGTTCGGAACGCTGGGCTTCCGGAGTCGACGGCGAGCCGCCTCCGAGAGGGACGCTGAATCGGTACACTGAGGCGGCGGGCGCGACTTCACCCGGTATGAGCGAGTTCGACTCCTTCGGCCTCGGAACCTACCAACTCACGGGCAGCCAATGCGCTGACAGCGTCGCTACCGCGCTCGACGCGGGCTACCGGCACGTCGACTCCGCGCAGAGCTACGGGAACGAGGGGTTGGTTCGACGCGGCATCGAACGCAGCGGCGTCGATGGAGACGACGTGTTCGTCGCGACGAAACTCTCCACGGACAACCTCGAATACGAGGACGCCGTCGACAGCGCGCACGAGTCCGCCGCGCGCCTCGGCGTCGACAGCATCGACCTGCTCTACGTCCACTGGCCGCTCGACACGTACAGCGAGACGGAGACCATCGACGCCCTGAACGACCTGCACGCGGACGGCGTCGTCGACCGCATCGGCCTCTCGAACTTCCGGCCCGGCCAGCTCGACGCCGCGCTCGACCGCCTCGACCCCGAGCTGTTCGCACACCAGGTCGAATGCCACCCGCTTCTCCAGCAGGATGAACTGCGAGCGTACGCCCGCGAGCACGACCACTGGCTCGTCGCGTACTGCCCCATCGCCCGCAACCAAGTCGCCGACGTAGACGTGATTCAGGAGATAGCGGACGCGCACGACGCGACGCCCGCCCAGGTGAGCCTGGCGTGGCTCGACGGCCTCGAAAACGTCGCCGCGGTCCCGAAAGCGACCTCGACCGACCACATCACCGAGAACCTCGAAAGCCGAGACGTTACGCTCACCGACGACGAGATGGCGCGCATCGCCGACATCGATGAGAAACACCGCATCGTCGACTTCGACGCCGCGCCCTGGAACGAGAGCTAGGGACGGACGACGACCGTGTCCGCGACCCGGTCGCCCAAGCGTTGCTTCCGGTCCGACGCCACGACGGAGACGATGCCGACGAGGTAGAACACGGGAAGCACGTCCACCACCCGCAGGGCGTTCCGCACGGTCGCCGAGCGCAACGACAGGTCGCCGCCGTCCGCCGCGACCACCCGAATCGCCACGAGGTACTTCCCGATCGTCTGCCCGTACCGATACTCCAGCAGCACGTGGTACTCGATGGACAGCACGAGCCACAGCAGGAACGCCACCTGCGCCGCCAGCCCCGACAGCTCCGCGTCCGCGGACGCCCCAGTCACCTGCACGTCCCCCGTCACGAACCCAACCGCGTACACCGCCACGAACAGGAACGCGAACCACACCACAGAATCGACCGCCAACGCAACCCCGCGAATCCCGACCCCACACTCCTCGACGTCGGTCTCAGCCATTACGCGACCCACGGCGAAGAGACGGAAAGTCGTTTCCACACGAAACACCGGACTGCTCGCGTGTTCCGAGACGACGACAGAATCGCCCGCTCGTATTGGTAGGGACCCCTCGCTTCGCTCGACGAACGCTCGCGGGTCGTTCCTCCCCTCTCGCGTGTTCGGCGAACGCGGACGCGTTCGCCTACTCGCGGCTCCGCCGCTCGTCTTTCGGAGACGTCTTCGCCGTCTCCTACTCGCGGGTCGTTCCTCCCCGCTCGTGTTGGTAGTGACCCCTCGCTTCGCTCGGCGTCACTTACTCCGCGAACAGTTCTTGAATAATATCGAGGACGTCGTCGCGGTCGTTCCAGTCGACGAAGAGCGCGACGGAGGTGGCGGACGTGATGACGTCGTGGAGGTTGATGCGGGCGTCAGCGATGGGGTCGACGATTCGCTGGATGACGCCGGGTTGGTTCGGGAGTTCGCCGCCGAGCACGCGGATGACGGCGACGTCGTCGGAGACGGTGACGCTGGAGAGCGTGTCGTCCTCGATGACCTCGCGGTGGAGGACGTTCTCGGCTTCCTCGGCGAGTTCGGCGTTCACGTAGAACGTCATCGAATCCATGCCGGAGGCGACCGCGTCGACGTTGATGTCGGCCTCGGAGAGCGCCGTAGAGAGCCGAGACATGATGCCGGGTTTGTTCCGCATCGCGCGGCCCGCGACGGTGAGGCACGCGAGCGGCTGTTCGCGCATGTCGATGATGTTCTCGAACCGGCCCTCGATGCGGGTGCCGCCGGAGAGCAGGTCACCGTGCTGGTAGTGGACGACGCGGACTTCGAGGTCCTCGTCCTTGTACGAGAGCGCGCTCGGCGCGACGACCTCCGCGCCGCGGAAGGAGAGGTTTCTGAGTTCGTCCACCGTGATTTCGCCGACGTTCCGCGCGCCCTCCACGACCCGGGGGTCGCCCGTCATGATGCCCTCCACGTCGGTGACGATGACGACTTCGTCCGCGTCGAGGTATCGGCCGAGCATCACGGCCGTGGTGTCGCTGCCACCGCGGCCGAGCGTCGTGACGTTCCCCTCCAAGTCTTCCGCGAGGAAGCCCGTGATGACGGGAACGGCGTCGTCGAGGTCTTCCGCGAGCGCTTTCGCGCGCTTCTGCGTCTCCTCGATGTTGACCTCGCCGCGGCTGTTCGTGACGACCGGCCAGTCCGGATGGCCGGGTTCGAGGAACACCGCGTTCACGCCGCGGGACGCGAGCGCGGCCTTCAGCATTCGAACGGACGTGCGTTCGCCCATCGAGACGATTTCCGCGCGGTCCGCGGACTCCGCCTCGAACGTGATGTCGTCGAGGAGTTCGTCCGTCGTATCACCCATCGCGGACGCGACGACCGCGACCTCGTGGCCCGCGTCGACGGCGGCGGCGATGGAGGCGGCGGCGCGCTCGATGCGCTCCCCGCTTCCGAGGCTCGTTCCGCCGAACTTAGCTACGACGCGCATCGCGACGCCTCCACGTGACTCAGAGCGTTCATAGCCCGTGGTTGCGCGGGCACGAAGATAACGGCTTCGTCGCACGGAACTTTTGCCCGTGTACACGAACGGTCACGTATGCACGTCAGGGAGGCGGTCGAAACGGACAGGGGCGGGATTTCGGACCTGTTGGGCGAACCCGCGGGCGTCGCGGACCGCCTGCTGCGCGAGCGCACCGTCTCGGTCGCCGTTCGAGACGAAACCGTGGTGGGTGTCGTCGCGTTCGACGCCGACAGCACCACGGTGCACGTGACGCGACTCGCGGGCGAGCGCGACGCGATGACGCGACTGCTCGACGAGCCGCTGGCGTTCGCTGAGACCGAGGGGCTTCCGGTGGAACTCCTCGTCGAAGAATCAGCAGATAGCGTCGCGTTCGCAGTGGAAACGAAGGGGTTCGAGAACGTGGGACCGGGACCGCGGTTCGCAGGCGAGGAGACGACCCGATACAGGTACGATTAGTCCTCCTCGCGCCAAGACTCGGGGACCTCGATGACGTACCGGCCGTTCTCCTGGAGCGCGATGATGTACTCCTCGCGGTCGTACAGCTCCATGAGGTTGAGTTCGTACTGCCCGGGCGCGACGACCTTGATGGACTCGAACTGACTGTTCAGTTCCTGGCGGAGTTCGTCCATATCGGGCCGGTCGTCCGACTCCGGTTCCTGCACCACGCGGCCCTCCCGTTCGGGTTTCGGCGGGAGGTCGTCGGAGGTCACCATCTCCGAGCGCGCGTCCGCCTGCGCGGTGTCCTCACGGTCCGCGTCCACTGCCTCAAGGTCTTCTGGAATATCGCGGTCCGCGTCCGCCGCCTCGCTCGCGGTTTCTACGTCACCGGTCGCGGAATCGGTGTCACTGGTCGCCGATTCGATGTCACCGGGTACGGGGTCGGCGTCGTCGCTCGACGCGTCGGCCGTTGTGGCGTCCGCCGACGCGGTGTCCGTTTCGTCATCGGGGTCGGGGTTCTCGCCGGGCCAGGCGTCGGGTTCTTCGCTGTCGGACGACGAGGAGAGTGTGTCGCGGACGCTCGCGGCTGCGCGGCCGACCGCGGACGTCACCGACCCGCTATCGGGTTCGGGCGGCTCCGGCGGTTCCGCGGACTCCTCGGGGTCGTCGGGCGCGGCGTCGGGATGGAACTGGAACTTGTTTCCGCCACACTCCGGACAGCCCGACAGCATGTCCTTCGAGCCGTCGGGGAACGTATGCCCGCAGTTCGTGCACTGGTGGGGCATCCTAGTCGCGGGAGACGAGCGCGCTGATGAGGGTGTCGTCCTTGTGCAGCGACTTTATCTGGTTCGCCGGTCCGATGACCGTGAGCTTCGAGGACTCGTTGTTCCCCATCAGGCGGTTGAGGAACCCACCGTTGTTCGTCTCGGAGCGCGGGAACGACTCGATTTCGATGCCGGAGAAGCCGTCGGGGTTGATTTCGCTCATCGTCACTTCGATGAGCTTCGACTCCTCGTCCGGGCTCAGGCCGCGTTCGAGCACCACGATGTTCCCGTCGTGGACGCCGTCGAGAATGAGCCGGATCTTCTCCATCGAGGTCTTTCCCTCCATCCGCTCGCCGCTGATGAAGTCGATCTGCACGCCGTCTTCGTGTTCTATTTCTGGCATCCTGTGTCACCCGAATTTCGTCGCAATCTCGTCGTACACTTCGTCCATGTTGTCGCCCTCCAGTGCGGAGAGCGGGAGGGTGTCGTGCTGGGGGAACGCGTTCTTGATGCGCTGGATGTTCGCGTCCTCCAAGTCGGTCTTGTTCGCGAGGATGAGAACGGGAAGGTCCCGACTCTCGATGATGCCGATGAGCATCGTGTTCACCTGCGTGAACGGGTCCGTGGTCGCGTCGAGCACGTAGATGACGCCGTCCACGTCCTCTCGCAGCCAGTGCATCGCCTCGGCGACGCCCTCGGTCGCCTCGCGAGACCGACGAACGGCCTCGTCCTTCTCCATGCCGTGCTCGACGAACTCCTCGTAGTCGACCTTCGTCGCGACACCGGGCGTGTCGACGATGTCGATGCTGACGGTGCGGCCGTTGCGCTCGATTTCGACGTTCTCCTTCCGGCGCGCGCGCCGGGTTTCGTGTGGAACGTGACTCTCGGGGCCGATGGCGTCACCGGTCCAGTCGCGCGCGATTCGATTCGCGAGCGTCGTCTTCCCCGCGTTGGGTGGTCCGTATATCCCGATGCGCTTGGCTTCCTCGCCGTCACCGGCGAAGAGCTTCGCCGTCACACCGGAGATGCTGTCTTTGAGGTCTGCGAACAGTCCCATCCTTGGCTCTCCTACGCACCCCCATACGTGTAAGGCTAACGCAGAACTCGCACTCCTACGGCCGATATCGCGTCAGACGGACGGCATCCGGGCGGTTTGTAGAAGCGAAACGAAGGGGTTCAGCTGGCCCGGTGAACACGACCACCTGGGGACAGGGCGGGAGCCCATCCATAGCGACCGGGTGAGAGCCCTCCCGATTGCCCCCCACCCCTCTGTTTCGAGTGGAACGGTGGAGAACGGTGGGTGGGCTGGGCGGAGAACGAGCGAGAACTCCACTAGAAACCAACACAACACCTATCCAAATTTCTCTTACTGTTGCAGTACGGGTTTGGTTGTTCCGTATCTTACTTAGTTCTTTCTCGTGTCTAGCGACCTCGTCGCAACCCCACCCACCCCATCACCCATCTCCACCCGAAACGAAGGGGTGGGGGGGTCCGACCCGTCCCACACCAGGACCCACCCGTTTCAGGTGGAACCGACTATACCCCTCACTATCGGAACGTTACGGTCCCTTCCCGTTTCTCCTCACGTGCTCCCGCTCTCCGACTCCTCGGGGCTCCGTTCCGTTCAGTTACCGGCTCGTCTGCGATTGGACTAATCGTTCT
>Ga0207813_100625_pt1 | contig 17358 bp, 19 predicted proteins | sample A23E3SouthBayCA_2_FD_187730 | JGI IMG/M metagenome (GOLD analysis project Ga0207813, IMG submission 187730) | Aerobic enrichment media microbial communities from Eden Landing Ponds, California, USA - A23 E3 (4) (SPAdes) | ecosystem: Environmental > Aquatic > Marine > Unclassified | place... | reverse complement strand
CGGCGGGATCCGGGAGGGCCCGCCGCTGTCGGGCGAGGTGACGCTTGCAGATCTCGTGAGCGTGCTCCCGTTCGAGGAGCCCGTGGTGGTCGTCGAACTCAGCGGGCGCGAGCTGCTGGAGGTGTTCAGCGAGGCCGACGGCGCCGAACTCGACTTCGGCGAGCCTCACTGGTGGCACGCCCACCTCAGCGGCGCCAGCATCCGCTGGGACCACGACGCGGGCGAACTGCTCGAGGCGCGCGTCGACGGCGAGGCGATCGACCCGGAGCAGCGCTACACCCTCGCGACCGCGGAGTACCTCCTTCACTCCGACCACGAGTTCCCGACGATCGAACAGCGCCACCGCGCCGGCGAGGTGGGGATCCAGCACGACGTGCTGGCCGAACACGCCCGGAATGGCGGGCTGACCGTCGGCGTGGAGGGGCGGATGGCGTTCGAGCCCTGAGCTGTCGGAAGGGGTACGCATTTGTCGGCTGGCCGCGGAGATGTCTGCATGACGTTGGTCGTCGTCCCGGTTCGCTACCCGCTCTCCAAACACTCCGCGGCGACGCTGCGGGAGGCCGTCCGCATCGCCGAGGAGCGTGACGCCGACCTCTCGGTGCTGCACGTCGATCTGTTCCAGAACAACCACAACGTGAGCCGCGTGGATCTCAAGCGGGCGGCCGAGGCCAAACTCGGCCCGATCGACCGCGCGCGGTACGTCGTCCGCCAGGGGTTCCTCGTCGAGGAGACGATCATGGAGGAGGTCGCCGACGAGGGCGCCGACGTGGTCGTGATCGGCTCGAAACAGGCCGGGCGATTCCGGAAGATGCTCAACAAACTGTTCGAGTCGCCCGACGTGGGCCGGTATCTGGAGGAACAGCTCGACTGCACGGTCATCACGGTCTCGGCCGAGGATGCCCGGGCCTAGTAGCCGCCGAGTCATGAGTTCCCGATCGGTGGAACTGTCGTGGCAGCGGAAGTTTTTGGTAGGCTGCGCTCCCCGAATCGTTTGAACGATTCGCATGGACAACCCAATTGACGCACGAGTCGTCACGGCCCTCCAGTCGTACACGGTGCTGGCGATCGTCGCGCTGCTGATCGGCGCGACGGTGATCGCCCCGTTCGCGACGGGGATCGTGAGCAGCGAGCCAGACCGGATCGCCGTCGTCGACATCGACGAGACGATTACCGGACCGAGCGCACAGGAGACGGTCAGACAGCTCCGACAACTCCGCACCGACAGCTCCGTGAAAGCGGTCGTGCTGCGGGTTTCGAGCCCCGGCGGCAGCGCCGCCGCCAGCGAGAAGATGTATCTCGCGGTCAACCGCTTGGCCGACGAGAAGCCCGTGATCACCAGCGTCGGGCAGTACGCCGCCTCCGGCGCGTACTACACCGCCGTCCCCAGCGAGGAGATCTACGTGACGCCGGCCAGCATCGTCGGCCACGTCGGCGTCATCGGCGTCGCCCCGGGCGACGGGCTGAGTTCGCAGTCGACGACGGGCGCCGACAAGGCCCACCGCGGGATGACTCGCGACCAGTACTACGCCGCCCTCGAGTCGATGAAGCGTGCCTTCGTCGGCGCGGTGATGACCGAGCGCGGCGACCGGATCAGCGTCTCCCGCGCCACCGTCGCCGAGGCCTCGGCGTACCACGGTGGGCGGGCGGTCCAGACCGGCTACGCCGACGAGATCGGCGGCATCGAAGCCGCCATCGCCGGCGCGGCCGAGGCGGCCGGCACTTCGAACTACGAGGTGAACTACTACGACCCCGCGAAGCCGGTATCGCTCGCGAGCCTGCTCGGCGGGAGCGCGAACGGAACCGCGAGCAGCCAGGGGGCGCCGTACACCTACCAGGGCGTCGACTCGGTTCACTTCCTGATGATCTACGGGACGCCCGAGGGCGTTCACGCCAACAGCACCACCACCGCACGGGAGGTGAACGCCGATGCCTGACGCCGGTACGTTCCTCCGGGCCGTCTTCTTCGTCGGCGTGCTCGTGGTCGCGGGCGTCTTCGGCGCCGTTACTGGCGGCCCCGGCGGCTCGGCTCCGGCGGTCGACGAACTCGACGCGCCGTCGTTCAACGCCGACGAGATGGTCGCGACGGCGCCCGAAGACGCCGGCGAACTCACCATGTCCGCCGACGCGAGCGGTGAGGTGGTCGTCATCGACGCCGGCCACGGCGCCGACATCAAGCGCGAGGCGCTCGCGCCGATGGTGACGACGCTGACCGAGAACGGCGCGACGGTGAAGTATCACGTCGGCCGACGGAACGGCGGGCGGTCGCTCAACGCCTCGCTCGCGGAGGCCGACGCGTTCGTCGTGCTCGGTGCCCAGAGCCGCTACACCGAGGCCGAACTCGACGGGCTTCGGGCGTTCAGCGACGCCGGCGGCCGCGTGCTGGTGATGAACGAACCCGAGAAGATGAGCCCCGCCGTCTCCCTGTTCGGGATACCGACCGGGAGCAGCGCCGTCCCGAGCCCGCTCGGCCCCGTGCTCTCACAGTACGGGATGGCCTACGACAACGGCTACCTGTTCACCCAGGGCGAGGACACGCTCAACTACCGGGCGGTGGCCGCGACGCCGACCGGCGACGGCGACCTCACCGAGGGCGTCGACCGGGTCGTCCTCTACGAGGCACGGCCGGTGACCGGCGCCGAAACCGCCCTCTCTGCGGAGGGGGTCACCCTCTCACAGACCCGCCGCGAGGGGAGCTACGGCGTCGTCGCCCGGTCGGGCAACGTCGTCGCGGTCGGCGACACCAGCGTCGCGACACAGGAGTTCCTCTACCGCGCGGACAACGAACAGCTAGTCGGGAACCTCCTCGACTTCCTCGTCTCCGGGGAGAAGTCGCCCGAGCGGGCGCCTCAAGAGCCGGACGCCGACTCCGGAACCGAGTCCGGCACCGCGACTCCGCCGTAGCGGTTTCCCCGCCGCCCTTCTGGTTCAGCACACCAACGTTGAAGTAGGAGACCGGGACCACTCCGCCCCGGATGTGGCCCGACGCCGGTTCGACTGTCGACGCGCTCACCCTCGGAGTGACGGCCATCGGCAGCGTCGCCGGCGTCCCGCTCGGCCCCCGAACCGAGCCAGAACTCCTCCTCCCCGTCGTCGTGGCCACCGTCGTGGGCTGTCTGCTCGGCACCTGCTCCGGGCTGGTGCCGGGGCTACACGCCAACAACTTCGCGCTGCTGCTCGCGGGCGCGGCGCCGCACGTCCCCGTCGACCCGCTCGCGCTCGGCGCGGCGATGCTCGCGGCCGGCGTCGTCCACACGTTCCTCGACATCGTCCCCTCGCTCGCGCTGGGCGTGCCCGACGGCGCGATGGCGGCGGCCGCGCTTCCGGGGCACCGACTCGTCCTCCGCGGGCGGGGGCGCGAAGCTCTCAGGCTCTCCGCGGTGGGCTCTGGCGTGGCCGTCGCGCTCGCGACGCTGCTCGCGTTTCCGGTGACGTGGGCGATGCTCCGACTCGCGCCACTGCTCACGGCGTGGTTTCCCGTCGTCGCCGCCGCGGTGCTCGCGCTCATGCTCACGACCGAACCGTCCCACACGGCTCGGCTCGTTGGGGTGGTCGCGTTCGGGATGGCGACGGCACTCGGCGCGGCGGTACTGGGACTCTCGCTCTCCGGCCCCGTCGCCGGTGGCGTGCTCGCACCGCTGTTCGGCGGGCTGTTCGGTGCGCCGGTGCTCCTCGACGCCGTCCACGGCGGTGGCGTCCCCGCGCAGGACGACGCCAAGCTCGCGATCCCGCCGGAGGATCTGGGGATCGCTGCGGCCGCAGGCGGGCTCTCGGGCGCAGCGGTGGGCTACCTCCCGGGTGTCTCGGCGGGCGTCGCCGCGACCGTCTCGCTCCCCGCGGTCCCGGCCCGGAGTGATCTCCGGGGATTCGTCGTCGCCACCAGCGGCGCGAACAGTTCGACGGCGGTGTTCTCGCTGTTCGCCCTCGTCGCCCTCGGGACGCCGCGGTCCGGCGTGCTCGTCGCCGTCGACGACGCCGGGGTGCCGCTCTCGCTCGCGGTGCTCCTCCCGGTCGTCGTCGTCGCGGCCGCGGTGGGGTTCGTGCTCGTCGGCCTGCTGGGCGACGCGGCGTTCCGGACGGTGTCGCGGCTCGACCAACGACGGCTGGCGCTCGCCGTGCTGGGGCTGCTGATCGTGCTCGCGGCCCTGTTCGCCGGGGCGGCGGGGATCGCCGTGTTCGCGCTCGCGACGCTCGTCGGCCTCCTCGCGGTCCGGCTCGGCGCGCGCCGGGTGTACCTCATGGGGGTGTTGCTCGGCCCGTTGGCGCTCGGCCTGTAAGGTGCCCAGAACCCGACTCAGAGCAGGACGTACGCGACAGCGTAGGCCACGCCGCCGAGTGTCACCGCCGATAGCCCGGTCAGCGCGGCGCTGACGGCGTCGGGTCGCTCGACGGCCACGTCCGGGAACCGGACCCGGGGGACGGCGCCGATCATCCCCACCGAGAGCACGGAGAACACGAACGGGTAGGAGAAGTCGAGCGTCGGCGCGGGGATCGCGAGCGCGGCCAGCGCGTAGCCGACGCCGACGACCGCGCGGAAGTCGATCGCCTCGCGAACCGGGCGTTCGAGCAGCCACATCGCCACCAGCAGGCCGGCCCAGATGGCGGCGAGTTCGACGCCGAAGGCGCCCAGCAGGTGCAGCGTCGCGTCGTCGGCAAGGGCGACGCGTTCGGTGACCAGCGGCGCGTTCAGCGGGTAGAGAAACGCCGGCGGCTCGCCGGTCGCGAGGTCGCCGAAGGGATGGGAGAACAGGCCGACGAAGCCAACGGCGGCCGTCGTTCGGGCGCCGAACTCGGTGTACTGCCCGACGCCTTCCGCGACGGCGACGGCGGCGACGACGAAGACGGCCATCACGGCGCCGCCGAGGGCGCCGCTGACCAGCGTCGCGACGGTTCCGAGTCCGGTGCCGAGCACGACGGCGACGGCGAGCCACGCGGGCGCATCACGACGCCGGCCGTGGAGCCACGCCCCGGCAAGGGCGGCGGCGACGGGTGCCACTACCAGCGAGTGGGTGATCGTGCGGTGGACGGCAGTGCTGGCCGCCCAGAACGAGCTGACGGTGCCCATCACGCCGCCCTCGGCGCCGACGAGGCCGACCAGCGCGTACACCATGTCCACGTCGGGCACCGTCGCGAACGCCGCGGCAACGATCCCGAGCCGGAGGGCGATCCGGCGGTCGGTCAGCACCGCCGCTGTCCCGCCGACGAGGGCGAACGCCAGCAGCGCGTGACCGACGAACATTGCCGGAAATTCGCGGCTCAGCGTGATAAGCCTCTCGCCCGGGCGGATGGCGCGTGTTAGGTTGCCTCCGTCCCGGATTCGTCCGTTCCGTCGGCGTCGTTGGCCGCCGCGGCCTCGGCGTCGTCCAGTTTCGTCCACTTCTTTTCGATCTCGGCGTTGCCCCGGACCACCGTGTCGTCGTTCTCGTCGCGGAACCGCGTCTTGCGGAGTTCGATCGACGTGACCGTGCCGGACACGTCGCCGGCTTTCACCCGGTCACCCGGCATGAAGTCCGGGTCGCGCAGGAGGTACACCCCGGCGACGGCGTCGGCGATCATATTCGACAGCGAGTAGGAGATCCCGAGGGCGAGGAAGCCGGCGGCCGTCCCCATCGAGGCGGCGATCTGTTCGAGGCCGAGGATCGAGAGGAAGGAGAGCGCGATCCCGAACCAGAGGAACGCGGCGACGATCGTGCTCACGAACCGCCGGTAGACGTCCGACTCCCCCGGCAGCGCGCGGTCGAGGGCGACCCGGACGACAATCATCACCAGTTTCGCAAGCACTGCCGCGATCAGCAGGAAAACGATGCCCGAGAGGACCTGTGGGATCGCGCTCGCGATGCCGTCGACGAACCCGTTGATCCCTTTCTCGATCAGTCCGAACTGGAGCGGCAGCATGGCGTAGCGCTCGGCGGTCGGCCGTAAAAAGGTAGGAGTGCGTCGCAGTCGAGCGTCGGGGGACCACGAACGCGCCGTCGTCGGCGCACGACGGCGCCGACAGGTCACGCACCGTGGTCGGTTACGCTGCCCGGTGCACTTCGTACTCGCCGTCGTCGTCGACGCCGATGATCGCCCACTCGCCCTCGGGCGCCTGTTCGTTGAGTCGCTGATCGAGTTCGTCGACGCAGTCGGTCCACGTTACGAGGCATTCGAGGCCATACTCCCCGTCGAGGGTTCCCGGCCGGGTGGCATCCTCCGCGCAGAGTGTCCGTACCCGGACGGACCGCCACTTCCGCTCCGCGACGAACTCCGGCCCGTCGCCGGAGACCGCGTAGCCGAGGCGTTCGAAGACGCTCCGTGCTTCCTCGTTCGGTGGAACCGTACGCACCATACACGGCTTGATTGGACGGCAATCGTGTTAAGCGTGTGGGTAATTACCACGTGAACTAGTCGCGTGCGCTGGGCGGCGTCGCACACCCCCGAAACGTTGATAACTGTGTGCGGTGTTAGCACGGATGTAGATGCCAGACACGAAAACCGGTCGCGAACGGAAAGGGCGGAATAAACGCCGGCAGTTGGAGTCCCGGCTCGCCTCCCGGGACGCCGAGACGGAGTTCGATGCGGACGAGCTCCCCGAGCCCGACGCGGCCGACGCCGAGTACCTGGCTGATCCGGACGGAGGTGAGCGCCCCGAGAACTGACCCCCCGCCCGTCGACACCCCCTTTCTCTCCTCGCCTGCCCTAGGCGTCTGCGGATCTGCCCTTTTCTCGCCAATACGTGTGTCGTTCGTCGACGCCAGCGACTGCTCGGTTGTTCGTCGCCGACGCTCCCTGATCCACGGGCCCATGTCTCACTGCCGTCGGCACCGGATGGGTACATAAAGGCGGCAAAACGCGGTCCATCATGTCATGGTAAACCGACGCACGATTTGGGGGAGATGGTCCGCTTGCATCCGGTTTTGGCGGATTCGTCGACCGCGAGTGCGGTCCGTCGTCCCTACACGCTACGACACATTTATATAGAACCACGGACAATCCTTCGCTGACCATGAGCCAACGACAGCGAGGCGGAGGCCAGCCCATGATTATCATGGGTGAGGACTCCCAGCGAGTGAAGGACAAGGACGCTCAGGAGTACAACATTTCTGCGGCCCGTGCGGTCGCCGAAGCGGTACGCTCCACCCTCGGTCCGAAGGGGATGGACAAGATGCTCGTCGACTCGATGGGCGACGTGACAATCACCAACGACGGCGTCACTATCCTCGAGGAGATGGATATCGACAACCCGACGGCCGAGATGATCGTCGAGGTCGCCGAGACTCAGGAGGAGGAGGCCGGCGACGGGACGACGACGGCCGTCGCGATCGCGGGCGAGCTCCTGAAGAACGCCGAGGAACTGCTCGAGCAGGAGATCCACCCCACCGCCGTCATCAAGGGGTTCCACCTCGCGTCCGAGCAGGCTCGTGAGGAGGTCGAGGATATCTCGCGCAACGTCGACCCGACCGACACCGAACTGCTCGCGAAGGTCGCCGAGACGTCGATGACCGGCAAGGGCGCCGAGCTCGACAAGGAGCACCTCGGCCAGCTGATCGTCGAGGCCGTCGAGGCCGTCACCGTCGAGGCCGAGGACGGCAGCCACGTCGTCGACCTCGCGAACCTGAAAGTCGAGACCCAGAAGGGTCGCGCGGTCTCCGAGAGCGAGCTGCTCAACGGCGCGGTCGTCTCGAAAGACCCCGTCCACGACAACATGCCGAGCGAGCTCGAGGACGCCGACACGCTGCTGCTCGACGCGGCCATCGAGGTCGACGAGGCCGACGTCGACACCAACGTCTCCATCGACTCGCCGGACCAGCTCCAGTCCTTCCTCGACCAGGAGGAGCAGGAGCTCCGCGACAAGGTCGACGCCATCGCCGCGACCGGCGCGGACGTGGTGTTCTGCCAGAAGGGAATCGACGATCTCGCCCAGCACTACCTCGCCAAGGAGGGCATCCTCGCGGCCCGCCGCGTGAAGTCCTCGGACATCGGCTTCCTGAAGAACGTGCTCGGCGGCAACGTCGTCTCCAACTTCGACGATATCGACGCCGACGACCTCGGCCACGGCTCCGTGCGCCGTGACGCCGAGGACGAGATGTTCTACGTCGAGGGCGACGACGCCCACGGCGTCACGCTGCTCCTGCGTGGCTCGACTGACCACGTCGTCGACGAGCTCGAGCGCGGCGTCTCCGACGCGCTGGACGTCGTCGGGACCACCGTCTCGGACGGTCGCGTCGTCGCCGGCGGCGGCGCCATCGAGGTCGAACTCGCCAGCCGCCTGCGCGAGTTCGCCGACAGCGTCACCGGCCGCGAGCAGCTCGCGGTCGAAGCCTTCGCGGACTCGCTCGAACTCGTCCCGCGCGTCCTCGCCGAGAACGCGGGGCTCGACTCCATCGACACGCTGGTCGACCTGCGTGCGGCCCACGAGGCCGGCGACCAGACCGCTGGCCTGAACGTGTTCAGCGGCGACGTCGAGGACACTTACGAGGCTGGCGTCGTCGAGCCTGCCCACTCGAAGGAGCAGGCCGTCTCCAGTGCGACCGAGGCCGCCAACCTCGTGCTCAAAATCGACGACATCATCGCGGCCGGCGACCTCTCGACCTCGGGCGACGAGGACGAGGGTGGCGCCGGCGGCATGGGCGGCATGGGCGGTATGGGTGGCATGGGCGGCGCGATGTAAGATCGGTCTTAGACCGATCTTACGTAGGCAGTCGAGCTTTGCTCGGCTACGCCAATGTGAGACTAGGCGACTAGCTCACACCCACCCCAGCCGACCGCCGCATCGCCCGTCGATTATTCGTTCTCCCGTTTTCACGCGCCTGAGCGACAGCCACACCCACATACAGTTCGGTGACGACCACGGTCGAAAGCGACACTGCGACGGTAACCGACCCGACCTGCCGCTGGCCAACCCCGCCGACCCGCGTACTTTTCCCGACTCCCGACACAGTCACGGGCGATGGAGGAGGCCACTCACGACGAACTCGCGGGCGTCGTCGACCTGTTCGACGCGCTGACCCGTGCGGAACTGGAGCAGGCGCTGGTCGAACTCGCCTACCGTCGCGGCGCCGACGTGCGCGAGGACGCGGTCTCGGCGGCCGTCGCCGAGGCGATCCGCGAGTACTACCTCGTCGAACTCCCCGCCGACGCCGTCGCCGGTGTGGTCGACGCCGACGCGGCGCTGGTCGTCGGCCCCGTCGCGTTCCCAATGCTCCCCGCGGAGGGGGAGGACCTGCCCCACATTCTCGACGTGCCCGAGCGCTCGGTCGACCACACGGCCGCGACCGAGCACGTGGCCGACCGCCTGCGGGAGGCGTCCGAGGCCGTCGTCGACGACGGCGACGCCGAGCGTGCAGCGACACTGATCGACGTGACGTACGACGCCGAGGCGTGGGGCTCGGTCGACCTGGGGGCGACTCGTGACCGCCTGCTCGCCTTCACCGACTGAGACCGACGAAGCGTTTTTGACCGACTGGCGCCGACAGTCGCGTATGGAACTCTCGGGGCTCGGCGGCTACGAACCGACCACGGTCGCCGACGCGGAGCGCTGGGCCAGCGTGCTCGCCCCGGTGGTCGACGGGGGCGAGGAGTCCGCGCTGCTGTTCATCAAGCGCTCGGACGATCTCGGCTCCCACGCCGGCCAGATGGCGTTCCCCGGCGGCGGCCACGAGCCGTTCGACCCGGATCTCGCCGACACCGCTCGACGGGAGGCCTGGGAGGAGATCGGGCTGCGCGAGTCCGAACCCTCGATCGTGGGCCGGCTCGACGACACGACGACGACCTCCGGCTACGCGATCCGCCCATTCGTCGCGGAGGTGCCCGACCGCACGTACGAACCCGATGGCGTCGAGGCGGTGGAAGTCGCCAAACTCCCGATCTCGACGCTAACTGACCCTGCAAACTACGAGTCCGAGCGCCGGAAACGCCCCGAGGTGGGCGACGTGCGCCTCCACTACTTCCACGTCGGCGACTACACGGTCTGGGGCGCCACCGGCCGGATGCTGGTCCAGCTGCTCGAACTCACCACCGACTGGCGCGCGCCGGAGACGGTGGATCGGGTCGTGGAGCCGGAAGCCGAGTTCCCCGTGTAGCGCGGCGGCACCACGCCGGGTTTGTCTCGACAGCGCGTTCGAGCCCGCCGATTCGCCGAACGGATATCGCGACGACACGCTTATGCGGGTGAGCGGGATATGGAGGAGTGTATGGCCGCACAGGCGATGGATCGCGTTCCGCGATTCTAGATCCGCGCAGTTCTCGCATAGCCACTGCAGTACCGAGGAGCCCTCGCTATGAACACGCCCGATACCACCACGCCCGACAGCACCAGCCAGCGAATCGCCAGCGACGATGTCGGGCCGTTCCCACGTGTCGGCATCGACGCCGTCGCGCTCAAACCCGCGGCGGTCGACCTCGGCCGCGCGACCGACCTCCCGGCGTCGACGCTCGTCGTCGACTACGAGGGTCGCGAGTCGTTCCCGGACGCTGAAACACTCCGCGCGCTCGCGGAGACCGCCACGGTCCGGGTGACGACGCCCGTTCGCGCCGACGGCCTCGACCCGCTGGGCGACGACTCCCTCGCGGCGTCGATCCCCGAAGGGATCGGGCGGGTGCTCGTCGCGGGCCACGGCGCCTACCTCTCGGACGCAGCGCAGGAGCGCGCCATCGCGCCGCGGCTCGGGAAGGGCCACGAGCAGCACCCCGACGCCTGGGTCGGCACCGAGGGCGTCGAGCGGGTCGCGCTCGCGACCGGCGCGACGCAGTTCGAACTGCTCTCGCGCTCGACCGAGCGCGACGTGCGCGCGCTGCGGGCCGCCGGCTTCGACGGCGACATCGCGGTGTACGCGCCCGCCGTCCTCACCGACGACGAGGACGAGATCCTCGACGCCATCGGCGCGTACACCGCCCGGCGCGGGCCCGTTCGGCGTGCGCTCCCGGACAAGTCAGAGACCGACGCGTCGGCGACTGGCCGGGCGCGCGAGGTGCTGCTCGCCGCCAGCAGGGACTTCGCGATCGTCGGCGACGAGGCGACGATCCGTGACCGGGTCGCGACGCTCCACGACGCCGGCGTCGATCAGATCGTCGGCTACCCCGCTCGGGGGCTGGACGAACTGCTCGACTGAGCCGCTCCCTGCCGTTTTTTCACACGATCCCCAGTTCGACGAACAGCAGCGTAATCACGGCCGCGTTGTAGAGCCCGTGGACCAGCACCGGCACCAGCAGCGCTGCCGTCCGCTCGTAGAGCCAGCCGAGCACGACGCCGATGGTCAGCCAGACCGGGACCGAGACGATCCCCGCTTCGGGGTTCGAGAGCAGGTTCGGCAGGTGGACGACCGCGAACAGGAGGGCGCTCCAGCCGACGGCGCCCCAGGCCGAGAACGACTGGCGCAGGTACCCCTGCACGACTCCGCGGAACAGGTACTCCTCGGCGGGCCCGACCGCGAGCAGCATCGCCGGCACCATGACCACCAGCACGCCGACCGAGAGCTCGTCGGGCGCCGAGACGGCGGTCACGGGATCGACGCCGAGCAGGGACCCGACCGCGAACGCCGCACGGTTGAACGCGACGAGTGCAACAGTGGCGCCGACGATTAGCGCGGCGTCGCCCAGTCGCGACCCGTGTTGGTCGATCCAGTCGACGACGATCGCGGCGCCGTCGTCGGTCTGCCGGAACGCGTAGCCGACGACGACGAACCCCGCCTCCGCGGTAACGAGCAGCACGCCGACGAGTGCGGGGACCGCGGCGCCCGGGTTCGTGCCCGCGCCGACGAGCGCCCCGATCAGGGTGCCGATCAGCCCGGTGACGGTGCTGACGACGAGCCCACCGACGGCGAGGGTGAGGGCGATCACGAGCGCGATCGGACGGCCGGGAGCGTGGGACACGGCTGACTCGTCGTTCGGCGCCGACATGAATCTCGCGACGGCGCCGCCCCCGGCGTTTAAGCCGTCCCCGGCGGAAGGGGCGAGCGAATGACGGTCCGCGACGCTGTCGAGCGCGACGCGCCGGCGATGGCCGCACTGAGCGACGCGCCAGAGCCCGTGCTGCGGGACGTGATCCACGAGCGGAGCGTCCGGGTGCTCGTCGGTGACGGCGAGAGTGCGGCCGGCAACGGCGAAACAGGCGCGCCTCCAGACGAGCGCGAGGCCGACCTCCACGGCTTCGTGAGCTTCGACGCCCGCGAGGACGCCGTGTTCGTCACCCAGTTCGGCGGCGACAGCGACGCCTGCGAGCGCCTGCTCGCGGAGCCGATCGCGTTCGCCCGGGGCGCGGGGCTGCCGGTCGAGGTGCTCCTCCGGGAGGGCGACGACGCGATGCGGCGCGCGGTCGAGGCGGTCGGCTTCGCCCCCGAGGGGGCAGGCCCGCGGTTCCGCGGGGAGCCGACCCGGCGCTACCGCTACGAGCCGGCGTAGGGTAGGGGGGAGAACGGCCGGAAAGGCGGCGTTCAAGTACGTCGGCGTCGGGAGCTACACCAGTGAGTCACTCGACCGACGAGGAGCGCCTGTTCCGTGGCTACTCCGGACGCCTGCTGCTCGTCATCTCGCTGGGCTGGGCGCTGCTGCAGGCCGGCCGGCTGAGCATCTCGCCGCTGTTGACGGCGATCGCGGGCGATCTCCAGATTTCCAGCGGCGCCGCAGGGTTCGCCATCACGGTCGTCTGGGGGACGTACGCGATTCTCCAGTACCCCAGCGGCCGGCTGTCGGACCGACTCTCCCGGACGACGCTGCTTGTCGCCGGGCTCTCGCTTGCCGCGGTGGGCTTTCTCACCCTCTCGGTGGCGCCGACGTATCTCGCCTTCCTGTTCGGCGCGGTCGTCATCGGCGTCGGCGTCGGGCTCTACCCCACGCCCGCTCGGGGGATGGTGTCGGATCTGTTCGTCACTAAGCGCGGCCGCGCCTTCGGCCTCCACACCGGCTCGGGCGACGTTGGCGGAATCCTCGCGGCCGGGATCGGGACCGTCGTCATCGCCGTAGCGACCTGGCGGGCGGCGTTTGCGCCCATCGCCGTCGCGCTGCTGTTGATCGCGCTCCTGCTCCACCTCTGGAGCAACGAGGGGTACGAACTCGCGAAAGTCGATCTGGCGATCGGCGACACGTTCCGGCGGATCCTCGGCGTGCCGCGGCTGCGCTGGCTGCTGTTTGCCTACGCGCTCTACGCGTTCACCTGGCAGTCGGCGACGAGCTTTCTCCCGACGTATCTCCGGGCGAAGGAGCTCTCGCCGGTCGTCGCGAACGGGTCGTTCGCCCTGCTGTTCGTCGTCGGCGCTATCGCAAAGCCGGTGGCCGGGGGGCTCGGCGACCGCGTCCCGCGGGGGCTGCTCGCGCCGGGGGTGCTGGTCGTCGCGGCGGTCGCGCTCGTCGGCCTGGTGCTGGCGTCGACGCCCACGACGGCGCTGATCGCGGTCGCGGTGTTCGCCGCCGGCCTGCTGGCGTACCCGCCGGTGATGCAGGCGTACCTGATGGACTCGTTCCCGGGCGACAGCATGGGCGGCGATCTGGGCGCGATGCGCAGCGTCTACATCGGCATCGGCTCGCTGGGCGCCACCTACGTCGGCGTCGTCGCCCAGTACGTCGACTACGACACCGCGTTCACGGGGCTGGTGATCTGTCTACTGGTGAGCAGCGCGGTGATCGTACTGCGCGGACGGGAGTAACGCGGGAGAAGACGCCACCGGTTCCGACACGATCACGGCATCAGTTCAGTGGCTGAGACAGGGCGGTCTCAGCGGTTCACTCGCCGTGATCGGTCACCGCTCGTCGACCGGCGTCCAGTCAGCCTGTTTCTCGCCGGTGTACTTCGCTCGCGGCCGGAAGATGCGGTTGTCCTCGAGCTGTTCGATCACGTGGGCCACCCAGCCGCCGACGCGGCTCATCGCGAAGATGGGGGTGAACATGTCGACCGGAATGCCGAGCTGGTAGTACACGGTCCCGGAGTAGAAGTCGACGTTCGGGGCGAGCCCCTTCTCGTCGAACCCTTCCTCCTCGATCAGGTACTGCTCGATGTCGTTGGCGTGATCGTACCACTTGCGCTCGCCGGAGGCGTCGCCGAGATCGCGGGACTTCTCCTCCAGGATGACTGCCCGCGGGTCCTTCACGTTGTAGACGCGGTGGCCGAAGCCGGGGATCTTCCGGCCCTGTTCGAGCGCGTGTTTCACCCACTCGATGGAGCCCTTGTCGGAGTTCTCGACTTCGATGAGCGTCTCCATCACGTCCTGGTTCGCGCCGCCGTGGAGCGCTCCCGAGAGCGCGCCGACGCCGCCGGTGACCGCGGCGTACGTGTCGGCGAGCGTCGAGGCGATCACCATCGACGTGAACGTCGAGGCGTTGAGCCCGTGGTCGACGTGGAGGATCAGCGCCATGTCCAGCGTCTCCTCCGCGACGGTGTCTGGCTCCTCGCCGGTGAGCATGTAGAGGAAGTTCCCGGCGTGGCTCAGCTCCGCCTTCGGCGCCAGCGGCTCCTCGCCGTCGCGCAGGCGCTGGTAGGCCGCGAGGATCGTCGGGATCTTTGCGGTGATGCGCCGCCCCTGTCGGAGGGTCGCAGCCTGGTCGTCGGGTTCGGCGTCGGGCTCGGGGTCGCTGGCCGACAGCATCGACACTGCGGTCCGGAGCGCGGCCATCGGCTCTTCGTCGGCGGCCGCCAGATCGCCCAGCGCCGCGAGCACCTCGTCGTCGACGGCGCGCTCCTCGGCCATCGTCTCTGTGAACGCCGCGAGCTCGGACTCCGTCGGGAGCGAGCCGTGCCAGAGCAGGTAGAGCACCTCCTCGTAGGTCGCGTGTTCTGCCAGCGTCTCGATGTCGTGGCCGCGATAGATCAGCCGCCCCTCGTCCCCGTTGATGTAGCTGAGCTGAGATTCCCCGACGACGACACCTTCCAGGCCTTTCTGAACCTCTCCTGACATGGGCTAACGATTGGTCCGGTCGACGAAAAAGCGTTGCCGTTCCGGGCGATGAGGTTGGCGATCTCCCGCCGGAACACCTTCCCGGCCGACAACTCTTATCCCCCATCCCGCTGAAGCGTGAGCTATGGCGCCCGACGTGGCGTACGAACCGGTCAGTGTCAAAGACGTGCTGTCCGAGATGAAAGACACCGCAGAGCTCCTCATCGATCTCTCCTACTCCGCGGTGCTGTCGGGTAGCGACGAGGTGGCCGAGGAGGTGCTCGCGCTCGAAGAGCGCATGGACGTGCTCCAGCTACAGGCCCGGATGAGCCTCCTCATGGCCGCCCGCAGCCCTGAGGACGCCGAGCAGTTGGCGCCCGTACTCGGCGTCGTCGGCGCCGCCGAGAAGATCGCCGACGCCGCCGGCGACATTGCGAAGGTGGTGCTCGAGGAGATCGGTCTCCCCGACGCGATGCGGGCGGCGATCCCGGAGGCGACCGAGGCGCTGGTACGGGCGACCGTCGCCGCCGACGCCGACTACGTCGGGCAGACCCTTGGCGAGATCAACATGGAGACCGAGCGCGGCGTCCGCGTGATCGCGATCCACCGCGCCAGCGAGACCGGCAAGCGGGCGTGGATCACCAATCCCGACAAAGAGACGGCGATCCGTGCGGGCGACGGGCTTCTCCTCCGCGGACTCGACGAGGGGCTGGCGGCGGTGTACGAGACGGTGACGGGCGACCCCTATCGGCTCCCCGCGGTCACCGAGCCGAGCGTCGCGGACCTCGAACGCGCGGTCGACTCCATCGTCACGATGAAGGACATGAGCGAGCTCGCGGTCGATCTCGCCTACGGCTCGGTGCTGTTCGACAGCGAGGCCGTCGCCGAGGAGGTGGCCGAGCTCGAAGCCGAGGTGGACGCGCTGAAGTCCCGGCTGGAGGCGTGGACGCTGCAGGCCGCCGGCCGCGTCGACGATCCCGTCGAACTCCGGGGGTTGGTCCACCTCGCGGCCGCGGCGGAGACGATCAGCGACGCGGCCTTAGAGATCAGCGAGGGCGTCCTCAGGGGACTGGGCGCCCACCCCGTCGTCGCCGCCGCCGTCGAGGAGAGCGACGAGGTGATCGTCCGACTCACTGTCGCCGCCGCCGCCGACCTCGCGGATCGGACGCTCGGCGATCTCGAACTCGCGACCGAGACGGGGATGCGCGTGATCGCGGTCCGGCGGCCGGGCGAGGCGCAGTCGTGGGTGGTGTCGCCCGACGCGGCGACCCGGCTCACGGCGGGGGACGTACTCGTCGCGAAGGGGACCCGTGCGGGCGCCGAACGGCTCTCGGCGCTGGCGGGCGACCGCCGCGAGTTCGACGCGTAGCTACGCCTCCTCGCGAACGAGTGCGACGAGCGAGAGCAGCGTTAGCAGCGTCGTGACCAACAGTGCGGCGGCGCTGGCGAGCACGACGGACAGCAGCAGGAACCAGCCCGTCTCCCCGAGAACCGGGAACTGTCGGGTGCCCGCGAACGGGCCCGCGGCGCGGCCGAGGCGGAACACGTACGCCAGCGCGGCCAGCGCCACGCCAACGGCGGCGCCGACGGCGGCGTTGCGCCGCACCGAGAGCGCTTCGAGCAGCGGCGCGACCGACGGTTCGGGCGGCTCCTCGCTCATTGACGGCGCTTGGTGGCGGTGGGGCTTATCGGCGTCGCTCCGTCGCGCCGCCGGTCGATCACCCGGTCAGTCGCGCGCCCAGTTCGCGCCCGGCCCGGGCGGCCAGCCGAGCCACCCGGAGCGGTTCGGGGCGCCCGCCCTCGGGCGTGAACCCGCGAACGAACTGGGCAGCCTCGCAGTTCGGCGCGAGCCGCGGGACGGCGTCCACAGCGTTGGGGGTGGCGTCCGCCGCGACGGCCGCGTCGACGCCGACGGCGCGCACGAACACCTGCTCGTCGTTGACGGTGAGCGCGCGCCGGGGCGGCAGCGAGTCGTAGCTGTCGAGGCGCCACGCCCGGTCGGCGCCGTCGAACTCCGCGCGAATCGCCGGCGCGAGCCCGGGGCTGGCTTCGAACGATACGGAGAGAGTGGGAAGCCCCGTAGCCTCGTGGATCCGGGGCAGGTCGAGAACGTTGAACCACGCGGGGGCGACCCCCGCAAGCAGGAGGGCGGCGATGTCTGGTCTGTCGATACTGTCGACGAGTGCGACGACTGCGGCAGTCGCGTCGTCGCCGCCGACAGTGCAGCGCTCGTAGGCGAGGCCGTCGACGACCCGGTCGGCGCGCACCACGGCGCCGGCACAGGTAGCCACGGACCCGGCGTCGGAGAACGCCACGCCGAGCGCGCGCTGCCCCGACTTAATCGTCCTTGATCTCCTCCAAGCGATTTAGGAGCTCGTCGTTGGAGGCTCCGTTGTCGAACTCCACGGAGCCCTCGTGGGCCCCGCCGTCGGCGTCGACTGCGTCGTCGCCGTCGTTCATGTCGAGCTGCTGATTCTCCTGCTCGGATTCATCGTAGCTCCCGAAGCCCATTACACGT
>Ga0207813_100624_pt1 | contig 17402 bp, 16 predicted proteins | sample A23E3SouthBayCA_2_FD_187730 | JGI IMG/M metagenome (GOLD analysis project Ga0207813, IMG submission 187730) | Aerobic enrichment media microbial communities from Eden Landing Ponds, California, USA - A23 E3 (4) (SPAdes) | ecosystem: Environmental > Aquatic > Marine > Unclassified | place... | reverse complement strand
GCGCCATCCGCCAGAGCGGGACGCCGTCCGCCATCGCGCGCTGGAGGAGGTTGCTGCCCTGCGCGAGCGGCAGCCACTTCAGGAGCGGGTAGTCGGCGACGGGCGCGGCGATGAGCGCGATGAAGACGAACTGGAGGAGTTGGAAGGCGTTCTCCACGCGCTTGAAGCGGATGGCGAGCCCGCCGAACACGAACCCGATGCCGACGGCGGGCGCGACGGCGAGCACGCCGAGCGGCACCACGGTGAGCGGGTCGAGCGCGAGCGACCGCCCGGTCACGACGAGCATCACGGCGAGCGTGATAGCGCCCCAGAGGAAGGCTTCGAGGACGTTCACTATCGTCTTCGTCGCCATCACGCGCCCGAACCCGAGCGGGGACATGAACAGCTGTTCGAGCGTCCCCCACTGGGCTTCGCGGGTGACCGCCCACGACAGCCCGCTGTACGCGGCGATGGCCATGCTCCAGAGGAGGTAGCCGACGATGATGCCGGAGAGCGAGTCGTCGATGGCGGCGGGTGCGACCGCGCGGCCGCCGTAGAAGATGACGAAGAACACGAGAATCAGCGTCCCGACCTGCGAGAGCGTGTTCACGGGATACCGCACGAGCAGGAGGACGGTCTTGCGCGCGGACGCCCGGAAGAACCGGGCGTAGTCCGCGAGCGATACGTCAGTGGTCATCGCGCGTCCTCCGTGACGGAGAGGAAGACGTCTTCGAGGTCGGGGTCGTGGCTGTCCACGTCCGAGAGCGTGAGTCCGGCGTTCCGCAGCACGTCGAGCACGTCGTAGAGCGACGCGTCGCCGGAGAGCGTCACGTCGAACGCTGTGCGGTCGCCGCGCGTCGTCCAGTCGGCCGCGTCGAACCGCGTTTCGAGCGTCTCGCGCGTGGCGTCGGAGAGCGCGCCCGCGACCTCGACGCGGTACGCCTGCGTCTCGAACACGCCGACGAGGTCGTCGACGGGGTCGTCCGCGATGACCGAGCCGTTCGAGAGGATGACGACGCGGTCGCAGACCGCCTCCACCACGTCCATGTCGTGACTGGAGAGCACGACCGTGATCGATTCCTCCTCGGCGAGCCGTCGGAGTTCGCGGCGGAGTTCGAGCGACGCCTCCACGTCGAGCCCGAGAGTCGGTTCGTCGAGGAACACCACGTCGGTTCCGCGGGCGAGCGTGCACGCGAGCGACACCTTCTGTTTCTGGCCGCGCGAGAGGTCGTTCACGGGGTCGTCGGCCTTCTCCGTGAGTCCGAACTGGGAGAGCAGGCGGTCCTGGCGCTCCCGGGACGCGGGGTTCGCGGCGAGCGCCGCGAAGTAGTCGAGGTTCTCCCGCACGGTGAGCCGCCAGTAGACGTTCCGCGCGCCCTCCAGCATCGCACCGACGTGTCGGTACACCTCCCGCGGGCGTTCGTGAGCGTTCACGCCCGCGATTTCCACCGTTCCATCGGTCGGGACGACGAGGCCGAGAATCGACTTGATTGTCGTCGTCTTCCCCGCGCCGTTCGGCCCCAGCACGCCCACGACCTCGCCCCGGGACACGTCGAGGGAGACGCCGTCCACCGCGGTGACGGCGTCGTCGCCCTCGCCGTACGTCTTCCGGAGACCGTCGACGTGGAGGACCGTCTCGGCCGTCGCGTCGTCGCGCGTCCGCGCCTGCGCTTGCTGCATACACGGACTCTCCCGGCGTCTCGAGGTAAATCTTTCCAGAACGAGAGTTCAGTCAGCGTGCTTACTGGAAGCGTTCGGTGGTCTCGACGAGCGGGTGGCGGGCGTAGTCCACGACCTCGATGTCGGCGACGGATTCGAGGCCTTCCTTCTCGGCGGTCTTGGCCATCCCCAAGTCGACGCGGCGGTCGAGCACGATGACGTACGCGTCCATCTCCTCGATACCGGCCTGCTCGGCGGCCTTCACGCGATGGTGGCCGTCCGCGAGCAGGAGGTCGCCCTTGTTGTCGATGACGACGAGCGGTTCGGTGAGGCCGCGTTCGAGTTCGTACTGGCGGCCCTCGAGCTCGTCCGCGTACACGCGGTTCTGGGTCGGGACGATTTCGCTGATGAGGACGGTGCGGCGCTCCTCGCCCGCGTCTACACCGTGAATGGATTCGAGCGTGCGCATCAGTTTCCCGACCTTCTCCGGGGTCGCGCGCTCTATCTGGGAGCGGATGAAGTCCGCGTTCGAGATGATGCCGACGAGGTGGCCGGCGTCGTCCACGACGGGGAGTTTCTGGATGCCGGAGCGGAGGATAACGCGCGCGGCGTCCGTCACGTCCATGTCGGGATGCGCGACGATGAGGTCGTTGCTCATCACGGCGAAGATGGCGGCGTCCTCGTCCGCGCGCAGGAGGTCGCGAGCGCTCACGAACCCCTCCACGCGCCGGCCGTCCGTGACGGGGAAGCCGTTGTGGCCGTCGCTGGTCGCGATGCGTTCCGCGACCTCGGCGACGGTATCGTCGGGCGAGACGGTTTGTACGTCCCGCGTCATGTACTCGCTGACCTTCGGTTTCCCGGGGCCGTTCTCGAACGCCTCGTCCATACGAAACGTAGCGCACCGGAGAGGAAAAGCCCTGCTACCGGACCGCCGCGAAGAACCGGTCCGCGATAGCGTCTTCGAGGACGGCCTGGAGTTCGTCCGCGGCGTCGCCGTCCAGCACGTCGAAGACGCCCATCGGTATCTGCGCGCCCGCCATGTCCGCGTGCCCGCCGGCGCTCCCGAGCGCGTCGAACGCCTCGCGGAGCGCGCTCCCGAGGTCCACGTCCGCGCCGCGGGCGCGAGCGGACGCGTACACGGTGCCGTCCATGAACCCGTAGACGAACGTCACGGTGACGCCCTCCATCGCGAGCAGGCGGTCCGCGGCCTGCGCGAGCGTGTCCCGGTCGTTGAGAGCGCCGACGCAGGAGGCGAGTACGGACCCGTTCAGTTGGCGGTTTCCGATGCCGCGCGCGATGACGTCGAACGTGTCCGCGCTCATGTTCGGGCTCTCCACGCGCTCCAGCACGTCCACGTCGGCGTACGCGAGGAGTTCCGCGGCGGCCTCGAAATCCGCGGTCGTTATCTCTCGGGAGAAGTCCTTCGTGTCCACGCGAATCCCGTAGAGGAGGCCGGTTGCGACCGACGTGTCGAGGTCGACGCCGAGCTGGCTGAGGTACTCCACGAGAATCGTGCTCGTCGCACCCATCTCGGGACGGACGTCCACGAAGTCCGCGTCTATCTCGCCCTCGGAAGGATGGTGGTCGATGACCACGTTCACGTCGGTGTCGGGCGGAAGTTGGTCGTTCACCCCCGGCCGCGAGTGGTCGACCAGCGCGATGCCCGCGTAGTCGTCCAGGTTCGCGTCCGGGTCGAGGTTCACGAGGTCGAGTTCGAGGAGGTTCACGAACGCCCGGTTCTCTTGGTGGCTTATTTCGCCGAAGTAACAGGCGTCCGCGGGCGTGCCGACGCCCTCGGCGATTCGGGTGAGCGCGACCGCGGCGGCGATAGCGTCGGGGTCGGGGTTGTCGTGCATGAACACCGCGAGCCGGCCGTCCACGTCCTGAAGGGTGCCGCGGAGGTCGTGGACGCGTCCCGAGTCCCCGCGCGCGGCGGTCTCCGCCACGTCGTCCACGACTGCGGCGCCGGCGTTGACCACGCGGTCGGCGGACGCGTCGAGCACCTGCTGCGTCGAACGGGTCGCGCCGAACCCCGAGAACGCGACGATGTACGCGTCCGGATACGTGGTCGTGACGGCGCGAACAGCGGCGAGGTTCGTCTCGGGGTCGTCAGCACCGACGAACACGATGTCGGGGTCGGTCTCGCGGTCGATGCTCGCGGGATCGGTGATGTCGGCCGTCTCCGCGGGCACTTTCTCGTTTCGGAGGGACTCGACGCGGCTCGCGTCCGAGTCGAGGACGAGCAGGTCGCCGGACTGGCCGCCGAGTTCGTCGACGACCGCGTGGCCTGTCGTCCCACACCCGAGGACGAGCCGGAATACCATCACGTCCGGTTATCCTGCGGCCGGCCTAAAACCTACCGTCTACCGCCGACTACCCGAGAAGGGCGGTGGCGGCGGAGACGGCGGTATCAGCGACCGGGTCGAACGCGACGAGGAGGAGGACGGTGACGACGCCCGCGGTGACGACGGCGGCGTACAGGCCGGCCGGTCGGCTGCGGATGTCGAACGCCGTCTCGGGTTCCGTAACCCAGAGCGCCTTCACGACGCGCGAGTAGAAGTAGAGCGAGAGCGCACTGTTCACGACCGCGATGGCGACGAGCCAGACGAATCCGGCGTCGACAGCGGACGCGAACAGGAAGTACTTCGAGAGGATGCCGACGCCGACCGGGAGGCCGGCGAGGCTGAACACGAACACGGTCATCGCGAGCGACGCGACGGGTGCGCGGCGGCCGAGGCCCGCGTAGTCCTCGAACGTCTCGCCGACGCCCCAGTGTTCGGCGAGCGCGACGAAGAGGAACGCGCCCGTGTTCATGAAGCCGTACGCGAACAGGTGCATCATGCTCGCACCGAGCACGAGTCTGTCGGCGTCTCCGGCGAGCGCGGCCAGTCCGATGAGGACGTAGCCGGCGTGACCGATGCTGGAGTACGCGAGCATGCGCTTGACGGACTCCTGGCGGGCGGCGGCGAAGTTCCCGAGCGTCATCGTCACCGCGGCGAGCACGGCGAGGACGAGCGCCCAGTTCACGGTGGACGCGACCGCGTCGAGCGGGAAGCCGACCGTGAACACGCGGAACGCCGCCGCGAACCCGGCGGCCTTCGACGCGCTGGAGAGGAAGGCGCTGATGGGAGCGGGCGCGCCCTCGTAGGCCTCGGGCGCCCAGAAGTGGAAGGGAACGCTCGCGGTCTTGAACAGGAACCCGCCGAGCACCATCAGCACGCCGACGCCGAACACGCCATCCAGGGACTGTTCGGCCGCCGCGGCTCCGATGTCGGCGAGCGCGAGCGACCCGGTCGCGCCGTAGACGAGGCTGATGCCGTACAGCATCACCGCGCTGGAGAGCGCGCCGACGAGGAAGTACTTCATACTGGCTTCCACGCTGTCCTTGTTCGACTTCAGGAAGCCGACGAGGACGTAGGATGGGAGGCTGACGAGTTCGAGCGCGACGAACACGGTCGCGAGACTGTTCGCGGCCGCGAGCACGCTCATCCCGGTCGTGGCGAGCAGGACGAGCGCGTAGTACTCGGCGGCGTGCGCGTGCTCACGAACGTAGTCGTAGGACGCGGCGACGACGAGCGTGGCGATCGACCCGACGAGCACCGTGAAGAACAGCGCGAGGTCGTCCACGACGAGCGCGCCCTCGAACGAGGTGAAGGCGTCGCTTCCGGTGCCCGCCCACGCGAACCAGACTGCGAGTCCGGTCGCGACGAGCGTGCCGGCGCCCGCGATGGACGCGAGCAGGCCGTCCTTGCGGTCACCGGGCGCGAGCGTGTCCACTGCGAGCACGAGCAGGGCCGCGAGCGCGAGGGCGTACTGCGGGGAGAGCGGTGGGAGTTCGACCATCTATACACCACCTCCGAGAATCGCGTTGACGGAGTCCTGAATCATACCCATGAAGGCGTCGGGGGCGACGCCGAGTCCGATAGCCAGCAAGATGAGGACGACGCCGGGCGCGAGCGCAACCCGCGCCGGGTCGACGACCGTGGCGTCGGTGTCGACCTCGTAGGGACCGAAGAGCACGCGCTGCATCGTCCACAGCAGGTAGCCGGCGATGACGACGATGCCGAACATCGCGACGGCCGTGAGCAGCGCGGCGTTCTCGTAGCCGGCCTGGAAGGAGCCGGTGAAGATGAAGAACTCCGCGGCGAACCCGCTCATCAGCGGGAGGCCCATGTAGCCGAACGCGCCCGCGACGAACACGCTCGCGGTCACGGGCATCTCCGACGCGACGCCGGAGAGCTTATCGACCATCCGCGTGTCGGCAGAGCGCTCGATGGCGCCGACGGCGAGGAACAGCACGCCGATGAGCAGACCGTGGCTCACCATCTGGAACGTCGCGCCGGCGAGGCCGTACGTCGTGTACGTGACGAGGCCGAGCAGCACGAAGCCCATCGATGGAATCGAGGTGTACGCGACGATGCGCTTGAGGTCCTGCTGGCTCACGGCGACGAACGACCCGTACAGCACCGTTATAACGGCGAGAGCCCCGAGGAGCGGCGCGAACTCGCGCGTGGTCTCGGGGAACATCGTGACGTTGAACCGCAGGAGCGAGTACGTCCCCATCTTCGTCACGACGCCGGCGAGCACGAGCGTCACCGGGGTCGGGGCTTCCGTGTACGCGTCCGGGAGCCACGTGTGGAACGGGACGAGCGCGGTCTTCACGGCGAACCCGAAGAACAGCGCGAAGAACGCGACTGTCGTTATCGTGTCGGGTGCGAGCCCGTAGAACGTCGTGAGTTCGTCGCCGCGCACGGCGGCCGCGACGGCCGCGAGATCGAAGGACTGCACGGGCGACGCGAACACGACGAGCATGAATCCGATGAACAGCACGAGGCTCGCGACGTTCGTGTACACGAAGAACTTGATCGCGGCGTACGTCCGCCGCGGGCCGCCCCAGACGGAGATGAGGAGGTAGAGCGGGACGAGCACGAACTCCCAGAACACGAACCAGACGAAGAAGTCGAGCGCGGCGAACACGCCGAACAGGCTGGCTTCCGTGAACAGGAGGAGCGCGTAGAACTCGGAACGCCGCTCGTCGATGTAGCTCCACGCGGTCACGATAGCGATGGTGGTCATGACGGCGGTGAGCAGCACCAGCGGGAGGCTTATTCCGTCGAGTCCGACGTGCCACTGGAGCGCGTACTCGCCGAACGATATCCACTGTCGGGTGGTCTCGAAGGCGGGCGTGCCGCTCTGGAGGAGGGCGTTACCCGCGCCGTCGTAGCGACTGTACAACAGGAGACTGCCCGCGAGGGGCAGGAGGCTGAGCGCGAACCCGAGTTTCGCCGCCCACTTCTCGGGCGCGGCGATGACACAGATGGCGCTCAGGAACGTGACTGCGAGTAGGGCTTCTATCAACATCTAGAACCACCCCCCGAGGAACCCGACCACGGCGAGGATGACGACGAGGCCGAGCGCGAGGAGCATAACGTAGTTCGACACCTGTCCGGTCTGCAGGCGACGGGTCTGTGCGCCGCTGAAGAGGGTGACGCTCGAAACGCCGTCGACGACGCCGTCGACGATTCCCTGGTCGAATTTGCTCGCGCCCTTGGAGACGGGCAGCGCGACACCGGTCGCGAGCCAGTCCTGGAACTCGTCCTGGTAGTAGTTGTTGTAGAGCAGGGTCTTCACCGAGCCGAGTTTCTCCGTGTGCTCGGCGGGTTCGGGGCCGCGGTAGAGCAGCCACGCGAGCAGGACGCCGGCGAGCGCGAGGGCGAGGGAGACGCCCGCGGTCAGCACGCTACTGACCTCGGTCGCGGTGTAGGCGGCGTTCGCGGCCACGAGCTCGTGGTAGTGGTGTGCGGCGGTCGTCTCGATTGGGCCCTGGAGCCACGAGTCGAGGAAGGTGACGCTCGCACCGGTGAGTTCGTGAATCAGGCCGGGGTTGACGAACCCGACGACGGCCGCGCCGACGCCGAGAACGGCGACGGGGAGTTTCATGTTCCAGCCGACGCCGTGCGCGGACTCCGCCTCGCTGCTCCGGGGTTCGCCGTGGAAGGTGAGGAGCACCATCCGGATCGTGTAGAACCCGGTGAAGAACACGGCGACCAGCCCGAAGACGGCGGCGACGAGCACGGCGGTGTTCCCGCCGAGGCCGTAGACGAGGGCTTCGTGAAGGACGGCGTCCTTCGACCAGAAGCCCGCGAAGGGCGCGATGCCGGCGAGCGCGAGCGAGCCAGCGAGGAACGCCCAGTAGGTCACTGGGAGTTTGTCCTTGAGGCCACCCATGTTCCACATGTCCTCGTCGTGGTGCATCGCCACGATGACGATTCCCGCGCCGAGGAAGAGGAGCGCCTTGAACACGGCGTGCGTGAGCAGGTGGAAGACGCCGGCGACGTAGCCGCCGGCGCCGAGGCCGAGCATCATGTAGCCGTACTGGCTGATAGTGGAGTACGCGAGCACCTGCTTGATTTCGCGCTTCACGAGCGCCATCGTCGCCGCGAACAGCGCCGTGAACCCGCCGACGAGCGCGATAATCGCGAGCACGGTCGGGAGCTGCGCGTAGAACCCGTACATGCGGGCGACGAGGTAGACGCCGGCCGCCACCATCGTCGCGGCGTGGATGAGCGCCGACACGGGCGTCGGGCCCTCCATCGCGTCCGGGAGCCACGTGTGGAGCGGGAACTGCGCGGACTTCCCGATGACGCCGCCGAGGATGAGCAGGCCGAGGACGGCGAACCAGTTCTGGGCGCTCAGCCCGAAGTACGTGGTCGCGCCGCCGTCGAGTCCGGCGGTGACGAGTTCGGGGAGTTCGGTGAACGTCGCGGTGCCGAACGTCCCGAGAATCCCCACGAGACCGAGGAGGAGGAAGTAGTCGCCGAAGCGCGTGACGAGGAACGCCTTCTTCGCGGCGCTCGCGGGACCGGGCCGGGTGTACCAGTGACCGATGAGCCACCACGAGCAGAAGCCGACGAGCTCGAAGAAGACGAAACTCATCAGGAGGTTGTCGGCGAGCGCGAACGCGAGCATGCTCGCGGTGAACAGCCCGAGACCGGCGTAGTAGCGCGGCCGGCCGGGTTCGTTCTCGTCGTTCATGTAGCCGAGGCTGAACACGTGGACGAGCAGCGCGATCAGCGACACCAGCACGGCCATCATCGCCGACAGCGGGTCGATGAGCAGGCCGAAGTGGAGGCTGAAGGTGCCTTCGCCGGCGACCCACGTGTAGAGTTCTTCGTTCAGCGTTTCGCCGCCGCTGACCGTGAAGAAGACCCACACGGACAGCGCCAGCGACCCTGCGGTCGCGAGGATTCCGGGAATCGCGCCGTCCCGGGGGAGGACGCGCGGCGCGTAGTGGCCGACGAGGAGCGCGACGAGGAATCCGGCGAGCGGCAGGGCGGGAATCGCCGCAGCGTAGTCGAGTGCACCCGCCATCTTACCACCTCATTGACGTAGGAATCGTCACATCGACGCCTTTGAAGTTCCGGTACAGGGCGAGCACGATACCGATGCCCACGGCGACTTCCGCGGCCGCGAGCGCCATCGCGAACAGGCTGAACGTCTGTCCGACGAGGTTGCCGTGCATGTGGCTGAACGCGATGAAGTTGAGGTTCGCGGCGTTCAGCATGAGTTCGACGCTCATCAGGAACACGAGCGCGTTCCGCCGCGTGAGCACGCCGAACAGGCCGATGCAGAAGATGCCGGCGGACAGCAGCAGGAAGTACTCGGTGGGTATCACTCGTCGTCACCCCAGTTGAGCGGGTTCCCGATGCTGCCGTCCTCGCGTTTCGCGAGGAGGATGGCGCCGACGAGCGCCGCGACGAGCACGAGGTCGATGAGTTCGAACGCGGCGAGGAAGCCCTCGGTCGGGACGCCGCTCTCGTCGGTGAAGTCGAAGAGCGAGTACCCGATGTCAGCGATGAGGGTGGCGTCCGCGGGGAAGCCCGCGGGGTCGGGGAGGTTCGCGCCGAGGAACGCCGCGGCCATCACGACGAACAGCGCGAGCGCGACCAATCCGGGGAGGACGCGGACGTCCTCCGCGAAGCGAAAGCGCGCCATCAGCCCGCCACCTCCGCGTCTTCGTCGTCTTCCTCTTCGGCGCGTGTGAGCATCACCGCGAACGCGATGAGCACGAGTACGCCGCCGACGTACACGAGTACCTGCATCGCCGCCGGGAACTCCGCGTTCAGCCACACGAAGTGAACGGCGAGCGAGAGGAGCGCGCCACCGAGCATCAGCGCGGAGTGCCAGATGTCACGCATCAGGACGACGCCGAGGCTGAACGCGAGCGTCGTCAGCGCGAGCACGGCGAACGCGCCCGTTTCGACGAGTGTCACTGGTAATCCACCTCGCCTTCACCCTCGCCGACCCACGCGGACCGGTCGGGTTCGCGGGCCGCGAGCGGGTCGATATCCTTGTACCACGGGACGTTCTTCAGCTGCTCCTTGTTGTACGCGAGGTCGTGCTTCGTGTCCCCGGTGAACTCGAAGTTCTGCGTCAACAGGATGGCGTCCACGGGACACACCTCCTCGCAGAGCCGGCAGTAGATGCACTGGCCGACGTGGAGGTTGTACTGTTCGCCCTGTCGCTTGTCGTCGGTGACGATGTGGATGGTGTCGTTCGGACACACTTTCTCGCACTGTCGACACCAGATGCAGCGCTCCTGACTGAACTTGTGAATCCCGCGGAACCGCGGGCTCACTTCGGGCGCCGTATCCGGATACTCGACGGTGAACGTCTTCCCGTCGAGCGCGTGCTTCATCGTCGTCGCCATGGATTTGAGTACACCTATCATGCGATCACCCCCACGATGACTGCGGTGAGAACGAGGTTCGCGAAGGACAGCACGAGCATGCCCTTCCACCCGATCTCGATGAGTTGGTCGACCCGGATGCGGGGAACCGCGGACCGACACCACTGCGTGAAGAGGAACACCGCCCAGATTTTGGCGATGAACCAGACGATACCGGGGAGCCACGGGCCGGCGGGGCCGCCGAGGAAGAGCGTGGCGATGATGGCGCCGCCGAGGAAGATGTGGAGGAACTCCCCGAGGTAGAAGAGGACGAAGTAGACGGAGGAGTACTCGGTCTGGTAGCCGGCGACGAGTTCGCTCGGCGCGTCCGCGAGGTCGAACGGGTTCCGTCCGACTTCAGCGAGGTTCGCGACGACGAACAGCGCGAACGCGAACGGGTTCACGAACCCGAACCACATCGGGATGTGAACGCCGGCGACGACGGCGAGCGTCTCGGACTGTGCGGCGACGATTTCGCTCACTTGGAGCGACCCCGCGAGCAGCACGACTGACGCGGCGGTGATGACGAGCGGGATCTCGTACGCGATGCTCTCGGCGACGGCGCGCATGCTGCCGAGGAACGAGTACTTGTTCGAGGACGCGTATCCGCCGGCGACGATGCCGAGCACGGAGAGCGAGGAGACGGCGAACACGAACGCGATGCCGACTTCGGGGTCGGCGAGCTGGATGCCGTTGCCCATCGGAATCACCGCGAACCCGAGGAGCGCGCTGAACGGCAGGAGGAACGGCGCGAGGTCCCACGCGGGCCGGTCGACTCCCTCGGGGACGATGCGTTCCTTCGAGAGGAGGCGGACGGCGTCCGCGACGATGATGAACAGGCCGAACGGTCCGACCTTGCTCACTGCGATGCGGTCGGTGAATGCCGCCGTAATCTTCCGTTTCGCCCACGGTCCAGCGACGGCGCTCAGCGTCAACAGCACGGTCGCGATGAACGCCGCGCCGAGGAGCGCGCTCAGGACTTCCATCCAGAGCGGCGGGGTCGCGCCGTACCCGAGCAGTTCGCTGATGGTGACCGGGAGCGTGCTCATCTGTCCACCTCACCCAGAATGATGTCGAGGCTGCCGAGGGTCGCGATGAGGTCCGGGATGTACTCGCCGTTGCTCATCGCGGGGAGCGCCTGCAGGTTCGAGAAGCACGGGCTCCGAATCTTGAAGCGCGCGGGCTTCCCGGTGCCGTCCGACCGGATGTAGACGCCGAGTTCGCCCTTCGCGCCCTCGACGGCGCGGTACGTTTCCCTATCTGCTTCGGGATTGAGGGTGCGCGGGACGTTCGACTGGACCTCGCGGTCGTCCTCGGGCCAGTCTTCGAGGAGGTCGACGCACTGTTCGATGATGCGCGCGGACTGCTCGACCTCCCGCATCCGCACCAAGAGGCGGCTGTAGTTGTCGCCGCCGGACTCGGTGACGACGTCCCAGTCGAGGTGCTCGTAGTAGCCGTACGGGTCGTCGCGGCGGAGGTCGTAGTCCACGCCGGACGCGCGGGCGATGGGGCCGGTGACGCCGAAGTCCTTCGCCGTCTCCGCGTCGAGGACGCCCGTGTCGATGCAGCGGAGCTGGAAGAGTTCGTTGTCGGTGATGAGGTCGTGGTACTCCTCCAGCCGACTCGGGAGTTCGTCGAGGAAGTCCCGGACGTTGTCGAAGAACGTCTCCCGGGGTTCGGGGATGTCCCAGACGACCCCGCCGAGGCGGAAGTAGTTGAACATCATCCGCTGGCCCGTGAGGTCTTCGAGGAGTTTCTGGACGTTCTCGCGGTCCCGCATCGCGTACATGAAGATCGCCGTGAACTCGCCGTAGATGTCGAGACAGAACGTCCCGAGCGCGAGCATGTGGCTGGCGATGCGGCAGAGTTCCGCGCCCATCGTCCGGATGACCTGCGCGTACTCCGGGACCTCGATGTCGTTCAGGTCCTCGGCGGTGCGGGCGTACGCCCACTCGTTCAGGAGGCCGGCGGACGCGTAGTCCCAGCGGTCGGGGTACGGCATAATCTGGTAGCGGTAGTTCCCGTTCTGCGCCATCTGCTCCTCGCAGCGGTGGAGGTAGCCGATGTCGGGTTCCACGTCCGCTACCTGCTCGCCGTCCAGCACGGTTTCGAGGTGGAGGACGCCGTGCGTCGCCGGGTGGTGCGGACCGATGTTGAGGAACATCGTGTCCGACTCCTCGTCCTCGAACTTGCCCTGCAGGGGGTTCTTGTTCTCCTCGAACGTGACGATCTGGGGCTTGTTCTGGTTGTAGTCGCGGCCGAGCGGGTGGCCCTGCCAGGTCTCGGGCAGGAGGATGCGGCGGAGGTCGGGGTGCTCGTCGTACTGGACGCCGACGAGGTCGTACGCCTCGCGCTCGTGCCACTCAGCCGTCTTGAAGACGGAGGACGCGGACTGACTCACGGGGTCGTCGCGACTCGTCGGCACCACGACGGAGACCTCCTCAGTCGGGTCGTTGTACTTCTTCAGGTGGTAGATGGACTCGAAGCGGTCCTCGTACTCCTGACCCGTGACCGCGGAGAGGTGGTCGAAGCCCGCCTCTTCCTTCAGCGCGCTCAGCGACTCCTCGACGCGGTCGGCGCGCACCACGAACCCGTCCGCGTTCAGGTGGGTTTCGCGGCCGACCACGGCGTCGCCGAGCAGGTCCTCGAGCGCGTCGTAGTCGACGCCCATCGGCTCCACCGACGGTTCGGGGTCCTCTTCCGGGGTGTCGTCTGCCTGACTCATCTGTCTGCCTCCGTCATGGCGAGTCAGCCCAGTTGTACCGCATGACGAGCGTTTCCTCGTCGATCTCGTCCGCGAGTTCCTGTACGAGTTCGTCGCGGTCGAGGTCGCCGAACTCCTCCAGTTCGTACGGCTTCACCGTCACCGGCGCGCTCTCGCCGTGCATCACGCGCTCCTGAAGCTTCACGACGCCGTAGACGAGCGCTTCGGGACGCGGCGGACACCCGGGGACGTGGATGTCCACGGGGATGACCTCCTCCGCGCCCTTGAGGACGTTGTAGCCCTCCTGGAACGGACCGCCCGAAATCGTGCACGACCCCATGCCGACGACGAACTTCGGCTCGGGCATCTGGTCGTAGACGCGCTTCATCCGGGGCGCGAACTTCGAGACGATGGTTCCGGGAACGATCATCACGTCGGCCTGCCGGGGACTGGCGCGCGGCACGCCGGACCCGAAGCGGTCGAGGTCGTGCTTGACCGCGTACGTGTGCATCATCTCGATGCTGCAGCAGGCGATACCGAACTGCAGCATGAACATCGAGTTCCCGCGAACCCAGTCCATGAACTTATCGAACTTCGTGAGGATGAACGGGGAGGTGCCGAGCGCTTCGCGCAGTTTCGAATTGAAGCGGTCGTCGACGCCCTCGCCCATGCGGGCCTCCCGGGTCTTGGTCTGTGGTACTGTGCTCTCGGCTATCGCGTCCCGTGGCGTGTCACTACTCATGCTTGTACTCGTACCGTGGGTTCCGCACCCAACTCACCGCGCCGTTCCGCCACGCCCACACGAGCCCGATAACGAGAACAGCGATGAAGACGAGCATGGGTGCGAGCGCGGCAACGAGGCCCTGACTGTCGACCGCGGACCGATAGATGACGGTCCAGGGGAGAATGAGCACGGTCTCGATGTCGAAGACGACGAACAGCAACGCGACCATGTAGTATTGGATGTTGAACCGAAGACGCGTGCTCCCGGTCGGAACCTCGCCGCTCTCGAACGCGGCGCGTTTCCCTTGTTCGGGCACACTGGGGCGTAGCAGGGTGGAGACGGCCACCATCGAGAGAGGGATGATGACGCCGACAGCCGCCAGCGCGCCGATGGCGATCCAGGTATTCATAACTCCGTATCGTCCGTCGATTCATCAGCCACACCTATAAACGTTGATTCTTACGTCGACGGCCGAACGACGGCGTCTACGGGCGTTTCGCGTCGTCTCGAAGGAACGGGTTCGGTCAGTCGTCGCGGCGGTCGCGGAAACCCTCGACGCCGCGGTCGTGGAGGTCACGGGAGACGGCGGCGACGCCCGCGCGCCGGTCGTCGTGCAGGTCGCGCAGGCGGGCTTCGAGGTCGTCGTCCGAGCGCGCGAGCACTTGCGCGGCGGACAGCCCCGCGTTGTACGACTTCCCGGCGTCCACGGCGGTGAGCGGCGCGCCGGTCGGCATCCCGATGACGGAGTCCACGGACTTCTCCTGGACGGGCACGCCGATGACGGGCACCGGGTACGCGATGGACGCGGTCATGTTCGGGAGGTCGGCGGATTTCCCGCCTGCGCCCGCGATGATGACGTCGAGGCCGCGGTCGGCGGCGGTGTCCGCGTACGCGTACATGAGGTCGGGCGTCCGGTGCGCGGAGACGACCCACGTCTCGAACGAGTAGCCCGCGGGCGGGTCGTCGGGGTCGGTCTCCTCCGCGAACCCGAGGTCGGTCAGGGCGTCCGCAGCCCCGGCCATCGTGTCGAGGTCGGAGTCCGACCCCATCACGATACCCACGTCGGGCGTGTGTTCGCGCGCCGATTCCGCGTCGGATTCGAAGAAGTCGATGAGATCTTGGACGGTCATTGGAAGTCGAGTGCGTCGCGGGCGGTTCGCGCGCGGGAGAGCGCGGTCTCGATGTCGTCGCCGCTGGCGGTGACGTGCCCCATCTTTCGCAGGGGACGCACGTCCCGTTTCCCGTACCAGTGGAGCGCCGCGGTCTCCACGTCGAGCGCGTCGGCGGCACCGGCGAGGCTGGCGGGGCGTTCCTCCCCAGTCCCGAGCAGGTTCGCCATCGCGGTCGGCGCGCGGAGTTCGGTGGAACCGAGCGGGAGACCGAGGACCGCTCGAACGTGCTGCTCGAACTGCGAAGTGTGCGCGCCCTCGATGGTATAGTGCCCCGAATTGTGGGGACGGGGCGCGATTTCGTTCACGAGAATTTCGGTGTCCGCTCGCGGCTCCTCGCCGTCACCAGAACGCCGGCGTTCTGGGTGGCTCACGAGAGCGCCGCTCTCGTCGCCGCTCGCGCGTTCGGCGTCCTGACCGGACGCCTGCGTCTCGAACAGCTCGATACCGAACACGCCGCGACCGTCGAGCGCGTCGAGCACGTCGAGCGCGACCTCGCGGGCGCGTTCGACAGTGGCGTCGTCGGTGCGGGCGGGCGCAACGGTCTCACGGAGGATTTCGTCCTCGTGGACGTTCTCGACGACGGGGAAGGCGTCGCGCTCGCCGTCGCCGCGGACGCCGATGGTGGAGAGTTCGCGGTCGAAGTCCACGAGTTCCTCCGCGACGAGACCGGTGAGGTCGTCGAAGTAGCCGACGGCGTCCGAGACGGTGGCGGCGACGTGGTTCCCGCGGCCGTCGTAGCCGCCGCGGCGCGCCTTCAGCATAAGGGGGCTGCCGAGGTCGTCGAAGGCGTCGCGGAGGTCGCTCTCGGAGTGGACTTCTCGGAACGCGGGGACGGGGAGGCCGGCGTCGGCGAGCGCGCGCTTCTCCGCGAGTTTGTCGCCCGTCGTCCGTAGCGAGTCGGGCGCGGGGTGGACGGGCGCGTCGAGCGATTCGAGCGCGTCCGCGTCCGCCAGTTCGATCTCGTAGGTGAGGACATCTGCGCGCGCCGCGAGCGATTCGAGCGCGTCGCGGTCGTCGAAGTCGGCGACGAGCTGGTCGGCCGCGGGCGGGCAGGCGGGACAGTCGGGTGTCGGGTCGAGGACGACCACGTCGACGCCGAGCGGGCTCGCGGCCTCCGCGAGCATCCGGCCGAGTTGGCCGCCGCCGACGACGCCGAGCGTGCCACCGGGGACGAGCGAAGCCATCACCCGATACCACCCCTCACTCCTGCATAAGAGTTGCCGAAGTCGTTCGCGAACTAGGCAGGTTCGTGCGTATCGTTCCGAATCCAGAACACAGTCGGCGTGTCAGTGGACGTGAGCCGGTACGTGTACGCCGTGTAGTTCTCCAGGGCGGGGTTCAGGTCGTCGTAGTGTTCGGCGAGCGCGACGACGACGGGCGGTTGCTCGGCGGTGACTTCCTCTGTGGAGAGCGTGCTATCGGAGTCGGCGCCGAACCGTTCGAGGTACCACGGGAGGGGGAGTCGCCAGCTCCAGTGCTGTGGTTCGCGGGTGCCGTCCACGAGGTAGGGCGAGGGCTCGACCGTGGTGTGGAAGTGCTCGCCGTAGAACAGGACAGTGTTCTCGGTGCCGTCCGTGGCGGCTTCGAGGTCGGCGAGGAGGGCGTTGTCGAGGCCGGGCTGGCCGTACTGGACGAGGGGATTGTCGGCGTCCGCGGCGTTCGCGTACGAGGTCTGGTAGGCGGTCGCACCCGCGTAGCCGGCGACGCAGACGAGGACGACGGCGGCGACGGTCGCGCCGACGCGGTCGCCGCGTCGCCAGAACGCGACGCCGCGCTCTGCGATCCAGCCGACGCCGACGGCCGCGGGGACGGCGAGCGGCACCATCGCGTGCACGAGCGACCAGTGCGCGGGAATGTCGGTGACGATGGGGTAGCCGACGACGCTAAAGAGCCCCCAGTACGCGCAGAACTCCACGAAGTCGCGGCGGCCGAGCCAGTAGCGGTCGTAGACGAACCCGGCGACCGCGAACGCGCTGAGCGGGAGCGCGACCGCGGCGTGCGTGCGCACCGCGAGTTCGAGGTATTCGACGTAGCTGTGTTCGTGGCCGCCGCCCCAGACGGAGAACATCTCGTCGAACGCGCCGAGGGTCGCGGCCTCGAAGCCGTCGAGGCTCGTGAACGCGTGCAGGAGTCCGGGGCGGGGCGCGAAGAAGAACGCGATGACGACCGAGAACAGGACGCCGAGGCCGACGAGTCGGGGGAGGTACTTGCCGAGCGCGCCGTCCGCGAGCGCGTCGAACCCGGCGACGAGGTGGGAGGGGATGTCGCTCTCGCGCTGGTCGGGGTCGCGGAGACCGTCGACCCAGGCGACGGTGGCGTCCGTGGCGTTCCACGTCCACGCGCGGATGTCGGCGACCCAGCCCTCGTTTCCGCCGAGGACGCGGTGGTCGGCGACGAGGAGGAGCGCGCCCGCCCAGCAGGCGAGGTAGAGGACGG
>Ga0207813_100623_pt1 | contig 17439 bp, 20 predicted proteins | sample A23E3SouthBayCA_2_FD_187730 | JGI IMG/M metagenome (GOLD analysis project Ga0207813, IMG submission 187730) | Aerobic enrichment media microbial communities from Eden Landing Ponds, California, USA - A23 E3 (4) (SPAdes) | ecosystem: Environmental > Aquatic > Marine > Unclassified | place... | reverse complement strand
GTCGGCTCGTCGGTGAAGGCGTCGACGAGAAACGCGTTTCGCGTGTCCATGGCGGTTGGTGGGTCGGCCGGGCGGTTAATCGTTGGCGTTTCCGGAGACCCGCGTCCGATATCGCGGTCAGCCGAACCCGTCGGGTTAATGGCCGGTCGGACCGATGGCCCGGATAGTGACCACCCGATGACCGATCTGCCCGATGAGTTTCCCTGTACGATCACGAACTGGGAGTACATCTACGGCCTCACCCGCGGGGTCAGCGACGAGATCAAGGCCGACGACTTCGAGCCGGACGTCGTCGTCGCGCTGGCCCGGGGCGGCTGGTTCGCTGGCCGGACCCTCTGTGATTTTCTCGGTCTGGACGATCTGACGAGCCTGAAGATCGAACACTACGTCGGGGCCGCTCAGGCCACCGGCGAGCCTGAGGTCCGCTACCCGATGCCGGAGGGCTCCGTCGAGGGCAAGGACGTGCTGATCGTCGACGACATCGCCGACACCGGCCAGTCGATGGCCCACGCCGCCGAATACGTCCGCGAGCGCGATCCCAGTGCGGTCCGGACGGCGACGCTGCAGTTGCTCGGCACCAGCGAGTTCGAACCTGACTTCGTCGGCGAGCGCTTAGAGGAGTGGGCCTGGATCGTCTACCCCTGGAACTTCATCGAGGATATGGTCGAGTTGGTCGAGGGCGTCATGTCCAAAACCGACGCCGAGGTCTTCGGGAAAGACGACGTCCGGACGGCACTACGGGAGTACCACGAAATCGAACGCATCGAGATGGAGATCGCCCAGCCAGACCGTCTGGACGAGGTGCTCTCGGAGATGGAGCGCCGCGGCGTGATCGAAGCGGTCGGCGACGAGTGGCGACTGGTCTGATAGTGACGAGCGCGGCGTCCGGCAGCGCCTGCGTCACTCTCCGTCCCGGCGCATCGCGATCTCGAACCACGGGCAGAGCCGGAGCTGGCGGTACTGCTCGGGGTTGTCCTGGAGGCGCTCGTAGGGGGCCCACAGTAGCCCCGCGACCTCCTCGGGGTCGGGATCGAGGGTCGTGTCGGTGAGCGTCGCCTGCAGAACTGCACAGACCTCGTGTTCGACGCCGGCGTTCTCGAAGAAGCGCTTGTACTCGAAGCGGTCGGTGACCCGGAGGTTCTCGTACTGGTCGGGCGTGATCCCGAGCTCCTCTTCCAGACGGATCCGGGTCGCCTCTTTCTGGCTCTGGCCCTCTCGGGGGTGGGAGGCGACCGTTCCGTCCCAGTGGGTGCCCCACAGGCGTTTTTCGGGCGCGCGCTGGGCCAGCAGGACGTTTCCGTCCTGGTCGAACAGCAGCGCCGTGAACGCGCGGTGGCGGATCCCGTCGCCGGTGTGAGCGTCCAGCCGATTGACCAGCCCTTCGGCGTTGTCGTCGGCGTCGACGGCGATGACGTCCTGTGCCGCGTTCTCGTGGGTGGCGTCCGTGTTCATATAGCTATCACGTGGGAGTGTGACTTGAAACAGTCTTCGACTTTCGACACCTCTCTTCGAACGTTCGCGTGGGTCCCCGTCCATGCCGTGTGTGGGAGTTACACGCGCTGAACGCTCGTTTCCGAACGTTTTAGCCCGTGATTCGATTGGTGTGTTCCAATGAGCTACAAGATCGGTCTGGTGGGCAAGCCCTCGGTGGGCAAGTCCACGTTCTTCAACGCGGCGACGATGAACGACGTCCCGGAAGGTGCCTATCCCTTCACGACGATCGATCCCTCGGTCGGCGAGGCCTACGTCCGCGTCGAGTGTGCCGCCCCGGAGTTCGGCCACACCTGCACGCCCAACCACGGCTACTGTACCGACGGCGTCCGGTTCGTTCCGACCAAACTTGTCGACGTGGCGGGGCTGGTCCCCGGCGCCCACGAGGGGAAGGGGCTGGGCAATCAGTTCCTCTCGGACCTGAACGAGACCGACGTGCTCGTCCACGTGGTCGATTTCACCGGCGAGACCGACCTCGAAGGCGAGCCGACCGACGACCACGACCCCCGCGAGGACATCGATTTCCTGGAGAACGAACTCGACATGTGGTATCTCGACGTCCTGGAGAAAGGGATCGATCGCTACCACACCGGCTATGACGGTGCGGAGCGAGATATCGAAGCCGACCTGGCCGAGCAGCTATCGGCGTTCGGAATCTCCGAAGACGAGGTCAAGCAGGTCATTCTCACATTGGATCTGGCACTCGATCCCGACACCTGGGACGCGACCGATCGGGAGGCGCTGGCCCGGGAGATCAGGATCCGGACCAAACCGATGGTGATCGCGGCGAACAAGATGGACACCGAGGCCGCACGGGACAACTGGGAGCGGGTCACGACCGATCCCGCCTACGAACATCTCACGTTCGTCCCGGTCTCGGCCCACGCCGAGAAGGCGCTGAAACAGGGCGACGAGCAGGGCGTGCTCGAGTATCGGCCCGGTGACGAGGACTTCGAGGTGACGGCGGACCTTCCCGAGGAGAAGGCCGCCGGGCTCGAACGGATCCGGGAATTCGTCCACGCCTACGGCGGGACGGGCGTCCAGGAGGTCCTCGAGACGGCGCTGTTCGGGGAACTCGATGCGATCGCCGTCTTCCCGGGTGCAAGCAGTCCGCAGGACGACGGCACGTTTCTGCAGGACTGTTTCGTCCTCCCGGGCGGCTCGACCGCCGAGGACTTCGCGTATTTCCTCCATTCGGACATCGGCGACGGGTTCCTCCACGCCCACAATATTCGGTCGGGCCGGCAGGTCGGTGCTGACACGGAACTCGATCACCGCGACGTGATCGAGATCACGACGACGAACTAGTCGGTCGGCCTCGGCACGCGATTCTCGTATACTAACCGAATACTTCAGCTCTTTTGGGTTTTGCAACTCGACAGCGACTGTCGAGAAATCTCACTTGAGGGTCTGAAAGTCACGAGAAACGTCGTTCGTCTATAGTATGTATTTATATACTAACAGGTCGTCTATATGGTATGGGATCTGCTATTGAAGTTACAGGCTTGACAAAGCATTTCGGAGAGGTGGTGGCGCTCGACGGCGTCGATCTCGCTGTCGAAGAGGGTGAGATATTCGGGTTTCTCGGGCCCAACGGGGCCGGCAAGTCGACGACCATCGACACCCTCCTTGACTTCGTTCGGCCGACTGCCGGCTCCGCACGCGTTCTCGGGATGGACGCACAGACCGAGAGCCTGGCGATCCGGCGTCGCGTCGGCGTGTTGCCGGACGCCTACCGCGTCTACGATCGGCTGACCGGACGCCAACACGTCCAGTTTGCGATCGACTCGAAGGACACGGATGACGACCCGCTGGCGCTGCTCGAACGCGTCGGGATCGCCGAGGCTGCCGACCGCAAGGCAGGGGGGTACTCCAAGGGGATGCGCCAGCGGCTCGTCCTCGCGATGGCGCTGGTCGGCGACCCCGATCTCTTGATCCTCGACGAACCCTCGACTGGGCTGGATCCCAACGGGGCACGCGAGATGCGACGGCTCATCCGCGAAGAGGCCGATCGCGGAGCGACGGTCTTTTTCTCCAGTCACATCCTCGAACAGGTCGAGGCCGTCTGCGACCGCGTTGCGATCCTCAATGAGGGCCGGATCGTTACCGTCGACACGATCGACGGGCTACGCGACACCGCGGGCTCGGGTACACAGCTTTCGATCCGCGTCGACGAGGTGCCTGAAGGCGTCGTCCCGTCGATCGAGGTCCTCGACGGCGTCCGGAGCGTGACCGCTTCCGGGACAACGGTCACCGTCCGAGTCGACGACGGCAGCAAGACGGCGATTCTCGACGTGCTCGAATCTGCAGGCGCGGAAGTGCTTGACTTCTCGACCGCCGAAACCTCGCTTGAGGAACTGTTCGCGCAGTTCACGACCGAACCGGATCCCAGTGCGACGGCGACCCCGAACGGCGAACGCGCGCACGCAGACGCGGACGCCGACACCCCGGAGGTGGCCCGATGACCTGGGCCGTCGTTGCCCGCAAGGACTTCGCCGACGCACGGCGCTCGCGCTCGCTGTGGGTGCTCTCGGCGCTGTTCCTGTTGCTGGCAGTACTGTTCGCGAGCATCTACGCGTTCGTCCCCGAGGTCTCGGCCGACCCTGAACTCGACTCCGTCGGCCTGCTGGGCTTTCTGGCCTCGCCGGTCGCGCTGTTCGTCGCGGTCGCCGCGCTGGTGGTCGCCTACAAGTCCGTCGCCGGCGAGACCGAGTCCGGTTCCGGCAAGCTCTTGTTGAGTCTGCCGAATTCCCGCCGTGACGTCCTCCTCGGGAAGGTTCTGGGTCGTACGTCCGTCCTCGCTCTTCCCGTCCTCGTCGGGCTCGTCGCAATGTTGGCCGTAATATTCGTCGGTGACGTCGCTTTCGCGCCTGTCGATTATGTCCTGTTCGCGCTCGTGACGCTGCTGTTCGTCGCTGCGTACGTCGCGCTGTACGTGGGCATCTCTGCCAGCACCACTTCGACGAGTCGCGCCGCGACGCTCAGCGTGCTCGTGCTCGTCGTCCTTGAGTTCGTCTGGGACTTCGTCACGATTTCCGTCTGGTTCGTGCTCAACGGGTTCCGGGTTCCGGACGGCCTGTTCACCGCCGATCTCGCTGCCATGCCGGAGCTCGTCGCCTTCCTGTCGACGCTCCCGCCGAGTACGGCCTACATGAACGCCGTCAGCGGCGTCCTCCAGAACTCGCTTACAGGCGCCGGCGCGTGGTATCTCTCCAACTGGTTCGGGCTGGTCGTGCTGGTGTTGTGGGCGATTGTTCCCGCCGCGATCGGCTACCGTCGGTACAGTCGGGCCGATCTGTAGGACTCCCACGACGATCTCCCTCAGTCTCGTTTTCCCCCGGCACACGAACACTACCCGGCCGAAGTAGCGCCGACCGTATTCGCGGTCGTCTCGGCGTTTTCGAACGGCGTCGGGATGCGCTCGGAGCTAGTCCGAGACCGTGGTCCACTGTCTCACCTCATTGACGAACGCGTCGTGTACGTCGATTCCCGTTCCCGAGACGCCCCACTGACTTTCTCGCGATTCGAGAAGTACCGCATACAGCTATGCTCGTCCTAAGCATCTAGAGAACCGTGAAATTATATGAACGAGATAGTTTCTGATACGGTCCCGGCTCGGGAATCGCTGGTCGCCCCCCGTCGACGTGCCGGTGCACTCTTTCTCGTGCTCTCGGCCCAGTTCATGACCGCCATCATGCTGGCGGCCGCGATGGCACCCGACTACGACTTCGGGGCCGGTGCGATCAGCGACCTCGGCGTGTTCTCGGAGACGGCGCTTTTGTTCAACGGCTCGCTCGTCCTCGTGGGCGCGCTCAACGTCCTCGGGGGCGTGTACCTCTACCGAGCCCACGGCAAGCGGTGGCTGCTGTCGCTGTTCGTGCTGGCCGGCGTCGGTGCGGTCGGGACCGGACTCGTCCCGCTGGACGTCAGTGACGCCCACGGGCTGTTCGCACTCGTCGCGTTCCTGTTCTTCAATCTCCAGGCGATCGGAACCGCGAGTTGGCTCGACGGTCCGATGCGCGTGCTCTCAATCCTGGCCGGCACGATCGGCCTGGTTTTCCTCGTGCTCATGGCAATCGGTGACGCTGGGACGACGGCCGCGTTCGGCCCGATCGGCCACGGCGGCACCGAGCGGATGATCGTCTATCCGGTCATGATCTGGCTGGTCGCCTTCGGCGGCTACCTGCTCGGCACGGACGAGTCAGTGGCGCGATGACCGGCCGAACCGTCGCCATCGCGCTCGGCGCGGGATTCACGGCCGGGCTTCTCGTCGCGGTTTTCGTCATCGAGGCGCTTCCGTACGAGTTCTCGGCGATAATCGGCCTCCCGACCGGGCTCTTCGCCGGCGTTGCCGTCGCCGTACTGGTCGGCTGGCGCTCCGAACGCACGCGCCCCGCTGTCAGAGGTGTCGCTGGCGGGGCCGCCGGCTTCGGCTACGCGGTCGCGTTGTTGCTCGCCGTTCGATACGCTGATTTCCTCGGTCTCGAATCCGCCATCACGTTCGATCGACTCGTCGTTGTTTCGGCTGTGGTCGGGGTGGCTACACTGGTCGTGTCCTGGTTGCACGCCTCGCGGTCCCGCTCCTCACGGTGATCGGGATCCATCGTCCGGCCTGATACCCGTCGACACGTCATACTGGTGGCTATACGTTCGTACAGGTATCTGACACGCCGTCGTGCCGGATCAGCTCGAACCGGGATAGCCACCAGTATCAGTCGCCGTCGAGACAGCGGCCGCTCACTACGGTGTCGTCCCCGGTGAACTGGACGACGACTAGCTTCTCGGCGCATTCGTGGCCGGCCCACTCGATCATCGTCGACCCCAGCGGCAGTTCGACGGCCAGTTCGTACGTCCCCGCGTCCAGGTCCCGCGGATCGGCTTCCCGGGTCGTCCCGGGCTCGATAGCCGTGAGCGTGAAGAACTCGTAGCGATCCACTCCCTCGGTCCGGACGTTCAATCGGAACGTCACGTCGTGGGTCTCGTCGCTGTCGTTCTCGACGCGGATCCGGAGCCGCGACCCTCCGGGCGTCGGCGTCGGTGTGACCTGTTCGCCCGGGGCGGTACAGCCCGCGAGGCCACCGGCCGTCAGTCCCGTTCCGAGGGCAGCCAGGACGCGTCGGCGATACATACCGCTTCTTCGGCCCCGACCGGCTTGTAGATACCCCTCAGTTCGGCTCCGCGAATCCTTTCCTGGCTGGGCGTCGATAGCTCTCTCGTATCGTTCCAATTCTCCTGCGGGCGATTGTCGTCTCATACTGGTGGCTATACGTTCGTCCAGATATCCGGCACGCCGTCGTGCCGGATCAGTTCGAAATGGGATAGCCACCAGTATCAATCACATCGTACCGGAGCCGCTCTCGCCGGATTCCGTTGGCGGCTCGACGGCCGGTTCGGACTCTTCACCGTCGCCGCTTTTGCGTCGCCGCTCGACCAGCACGAGCGCGATTGCGCCGAGCCCGAGCAGGAACGTCGCGAGGCTGAGCAAGCCGCCCAGAATCGGAATCCGGCCGAGTAGCCCGAACCCGACGATACCGACGACGAGTGCGATCCACTGGCTATCGATATCAGCCTGGTGGAGTCCCCACGCAGCCACCGCGATTCGACCGTACAGGAGCGCGATCCACGCCAGTAGCCCGAAGGTCACGGCCCCGGCAATCGACAGCGGGATCCCGACGATGGTGACAGCGAGCAACGCGAGGCCGATCGGGATCCCGAACAACCCGAGCACCCCCACCCCGCCGGCTTTCGCCGGCTTGTCCGCGACTGTCTCAGTGACCCGCCGTGAGAATCCCGGCATCGCTCCCAGAAGCACTGCCCCCAGCAGGAGATTCACCAGCATCGCGTAGCCAGTAAACAGCCAGCTTGGTACCGTCGGCAGGTCGAACCCGCCCGTGCCGATGCCGGGTTCAGCACTGATCGACCCCCCGACCGTCGCGCCGTCGTCGGTGAACGTCGCGTCTTCTGCGTACTCGACATCGCCGCCGATACGTGCCGTCTCTGCTAGTCGGATCGAATCGCCGCCAAGTCTGGCATTCCCATTGATCTGTCCCTGTACCAGTATCGATCCCGCACCGACATCGAGGTTCCCGCCGATTACTCCAGACTGTGCCAGTGTGAACGAACCCGTTCCCACTTCGACGTCGCCGTTCACTTCCCCGGCGATCGTGATGCTCCCGGCGCTCGTCGAGAGGTCCCCAGTAACCGCGCCCGACCGCTCGATTACGACCGAGCCCGCTACCCCCTCGAGATCGCCGTCGACCGTCCCGCGAACGATGATCGTCCCACCGAAGCCCGATAACCCGCTGACTGTCTCGCCGTCCGCAACGACTATTGACCCACTAGCACGTGTCTCAGCCGCTGCGACGCCGGAAAACGCACCCGTGACGACCGCGACTGATACTACCAGTACAAGCACCCCTCGAATCGCTCTCTGTTTCCCCATACCCTTGCTATTCACCCTCTCTTATAATAAAACAAATTGGTTTCTATCTATATGTCCACTCTCAGTGTACCGCTCGGATCAGACCGAGGAGTTCCTCCCGGTATTCGGTCGGGTCGACCTCGGTGTCCTCGCCTTCGACAGCTGCAACCAGCGCGTCAAGTCCGCTGGTCGGGTAACACCCTCCGGCGATCCGAAAGCTCCCTCCGGTCGACCATATGCCGAGCCATCCCTCGACGTCGAGCGCGTCGACCGGGGCGCCCTCGAAGGGATACCGCGCAGTCAGTTTATTTAGACTCGCGCGATCGCCGGCCTGCGTTCGGACGCGCTGGCTTCGGCCGCGATCGACGTCTTCGAACCCCCGTGTACGCAGATCGTCTTCGAAGGACCGTCTCGCCTCACTGACGACGGCCGGTCGCATCGATGCCGGACCGATTCCGGGCGCCAGCGGCGGCCGAAACGACAGCGCCGTCGCGAAGAAAAACCGCAAGAACCCACCGCCTTCGCCGGTGTCAATCATCCGGCTCTCGCTGTCGGTGGTGGCCTGAAGCGTCGTGTCACCCGCTTTGAGCGTCGACCTGAGTGCTGCGTCGTCGTAGAGGACGGTGCGGCCGACGACGGTCGCTGTCGGCGTCTGGAACACGGTCGATTCTGTCCGCGTTCGTTCTTCCCAGTCGCCTTCTTCCAGACTGTCGCCGGCAATCGCGGGAAAGTCACCGGGCATCGAAATCGCTACGTGCTCGCCTCGCTTGGCCCTTGTGACTGCCCTAGCTGTTTCCGGATCTCGGCCCACGTCTCCACTGTTCTCGCCGCTTCGAGACTCCTCGCCTCGTCCGGCCTCTCGCTACTCACGGCGTCGCCGCTCGTCGCTCGGATCCGTCGCCTCGCTCAGCGTCCCGCTACTCACCCGACACGTTCGTCCAAGATCAACCTCGTCTTCGTGTTCACGACCTCTTCTAGCTCTCTGGCCCGTGTGATGAGGTCGTTCACGCTGGCGGTATCGGCACAGTCGACGATGAGCACGATGTCTTCTTCGCCGCCGACCTGCCAGACGAAGTCCACCTCGTGCCACTCCGCCAGGCGCTCGCTGACGCCCGTGGTGTCGACGTTGACGTCCACGCGTAGCTCGATCATCGCCTTGATGTTGCCCGTCCGGGTCGCGACGGTGAAACGCTCGATCACGCCGTCCTCGATCAGTTGCTCGACCCGATTCCGGACGGTTCCCTCCGAGGTTCCCACGTCGTCAGCGATCTCCGTGTACGGTGTCCGGGCGTCTTCACGGAGTATTCCGAGGATTTCCCGGTCCAGTTCGTCCATTGAGGTGTACACCTTCCCGGGGTCGTCACTTGAGGATTACGAATTTCGTAACCGAGTTTCGAAAGCAACGCTTATCTGCCGGTCTCACATACGCATCTCGTAATGACTGACGCCTACGTGGCGCTCGAAGGAGAACGCATCGTCGAGGCGCGTGCACGCGCTCCCGGGACAGCCAACGGGGAGCTGGTGTTCACGACCGCCTACACCGGCTATGAGGAGAGTTTGACCGATCCCTCTTACGAGGAGCAGATCCTAACCTTCTCGTACCCGCTGATCGGCAACTACGGCGTCCGCGAGGAGCGCTTCGAGTCCGATCGGGTCCAGCCCAACGCCGTCGTCGCCCGCGAGTTGACCGACGACGTCGCCGAGTGGCTCGAGGGTGAGGGCGTGCCCGCGGTCGATCATCTCGACACACGGGACATCGTGACCGAGATCCGCGACGGGGGAGCGATGAAATGCGGGATCGCAGCCGGTCCGGACGCGACCGAGGAAGACGCCCTCGCACAGCTCAAGCAGTGCAAGCATATGTCCGACCACACGGACATTGGCGCGCAGGTCAGCGTCGGGGAGCCGGTCGTCTACAACGAGGGCGGTGACGGCCAGCGGGTCGCGCTGGTCGATTGCGGCGCCAAGGGGTCGATCATCGACTCGCTGGTCGAGCGCGACGCCGAGGTGCACGTCCTGCCCTACGACGCGACCGAAGACGACATCGAGGCGGCCGATCCGGACCTGCTTTTCATCTCGAACGGACCGGGCGATCCCGAGAACTTCGAGCAGGCCGGCGAGGTCGTCGACACCTACGTCGGAGACGTACCGATTGCGGGGATCTGCCTGGGGCAACAGGTCGTCGCCAGCGCCCTCGGCGGCGAGACTGAGAAAATGGAGTTCGGTCACCGCGGGGTCAACCAGCCCGTCCGTGACCTGCGGACTGACCAGGTCGTGATGACGACCCAGAACCACGGCTACACGGTGGCCGATCCCGGCGAGAACCTCGACGTCACGCAGATCAACGTCAACGACGACACGCCCGAAGGCCTCGAAAACGACGAACTGGGGATCATCACCCGACAGTACCACCCCGAAGCGAACCCGGGACCGCACGACTCGCTGGGCTTTTTCGACGACGTGCTCGATCTCGCCGAAGAATCGTCATAACTGCTCTTTTCGGTCCGACGGCGAGTTCTCGATCAGACTGATTTGCTTTCCAGTCTCAACACTGCTCGGGAACGGTGCGGTCAAGTTCGGCCGAAATCCCCGCCCCACTGACCTCGACAGTCACTGGATCGCCCGGACCGACGGCCTGGTTGCCCGAACCGGAGACGTTGAAGGTGACAGTCACGCTCTCGCCCGATTCGATCTCGGATAGCTCCGTTTCGTTCCCGGCGACCGTGACCGAACCGTCTGTGAGGGTCTCGTCGAACCGGTTGGTGATCGTTATATTGAGTGTCCCGTCATGGCAATTGGCCTCGTAGCCGAGGTAGGCATCGTCGTTGCCCGTCACGGCGACGGAGACGCCGCGGTCGGCAGAGATGGCACTGAAGCCGCCTGTACCGAGCAGTAAGACCACGGCGAGTGCGAGCAACGCGCCGTACACCCAGCGACGGTTCATATCAGTCCTCCACTTCGGGAGGCGTTTCGGTATCGCCTAGTCGCATTTCGGTGCGACTGTAGTGGGTGTGTACGAGCGCGGAAATGAGAAACGTCGTCACGACGAACAGCCCCCAGCCAGCGTCCGGCACCAGCCGGAGCGGATAGGTCCCGGCCAGGGCGGCGACGAGTAGTCCGAGATTCACCGCCGCAAGCGCGAGATAATACTGACTCCAGGGGATGTCGTTGTCCTCGACGACCTCCAGATAGATGTCCATCTGTTCGGCGGCGGGCGTGAGTTCGACCACGCCCTCGCGATCGTCGAACTCGATGACGCCCTTGTCGTCCATCTTCGGCAGGTGAAACTGCTGGAGCGAGGTGTAGACGCGCTTGCGCTCGCTCGCGGAGATCTCCTGGACGCTACTGTCGTTCTCCCAGGCGGCGACGTGCTCGGAGAGTTCGCCCAGCTCCGCACGCTCGCCGTTGTGCTGGAGGTGATGTAGCGCGAACCGACGGCGCCGATTGCTGAGAATCTCGAACGCGTCGTCCCGCGACAGAACCGCCCCATCCGGCCCTGCGGGCGCGTCACGTTCGTCCTTTCCCGGCCCGTCGTCCGGCCCCACGCCGTCGACGGGTTGGTCGTCTATCGAGGCTGTAACTGCCTCAGATTTGCTTGCCATGAGGGCCCACCTACGCGTCAGACACATCTACCCAATCCAACAAAAAGGTGTTGGCCAATACAAAACTCTCACTCCTTGAACGGTCGCAAATGGCTGCTTGCGGTTATTTTTCTCACGTATTTGTTGATGTTTACTCTCCGGGTTCGAAATGATCTGATACTGATTGATTTATCGGTGGGTGAAGCTGATTTCAGGTGCTGTTTGAGCGGCGTGTTAGCGCTTCAAAGAGAGTAATCCGAGGTTTCAGACGGTGATAGCGGATCGGTCAAGCGGGTCAATACAAGGTGGGAAGGGGCACAGGTGACAGACAAGCGCGTCCCGGAACCGTCGGTGGCGTCGAGTGCGGTGCTGACGCCGAGTAGGTGGGGTTCGGGGGCGTGCGGACAAGAGGTAGACCAACTATGACAAAACGACGCAAGTTCCTGCTCGGAATGGGATCGCTCGCTGCCGGTGGGGCAGCTGCAATTGGGAGTGGCGCGTTTACGAGTGTTGAGGCGGACCGATCGCTGTCGATCGCGGTTGCTGGTGACGCAGATGCCTTCCTTAGCATCAAAAGAGCGACAGACAGTAGCGGAAACGTTTACCCAAACGCTCTGGAATACGTGGAAGGGAATCAGAACACCGGTACGCTGAGCCTAGACTTCACCAATTCCGGCGACACGGCTGGCTCTGCGTCCGGAATAAACGAGAACGCGAAGACAATCTTCGACAACCTCCTGGATATCACCAATAACGGGACCCAGGATGTCGTTCTCTCGGTTGATTCAGCCCTGATCGCCTCTCAGGGCGGGTTCCTCGGCATCTATGCTGAGAACTCACAGGAGAATGAAGATACCGACGGAACCGGGCTTTCTAGCGCCGACACGGGTCAGACGATAACTCTCTCACCGGGAGAATCTGCGTCGAATATCGGCATCTACATCCCGAAGGGACATTCCACGAAAGATCTCAGTGGTGGCACCCTCACGTTCGTCGCCGAGAAGACCGGCGGGAACCAGGACTAGCGGTTTAGATAAATGAAACGGCGTCGTCTCCTCGCGGGCGTGGGTGCACTTGCCGGGGCCGGGAGCTTCACTCTCGGAACCGGAGCGTTCACCAGCGTCAGCGCCGAGCGAAGTGTTTCCGTAGCTGTCGCCAGAGATTACCGAGCGTTTCTCCGCCTGGAACCGAACGTAGACGACGGCATCAACGGTGACCGCACAGGACGGTCATCGACTGACGGTTACGTCGTGGATTTCGACATTCCTGGACTGGATGGTGGGGAGAACCAAGACGCCGAAGGCGTCGCTCCGGACTCTATTTACGAGTTCCACGATCTCCTCAAGATCAGCAATCACGGTACACAACCGGTCACGGTCCAGAGTGAGTACGCAGGCGGGGATTTCCACGAACTGGCGCTCGTCACCGATACTGGCCGCCTGTCGGGGGATCCGCCGACACTCGATGTCGGAGAGAGTATCGATGTCGGTCTGTACATCGACACGCACGGGTCAGACACGGGCTCATATGACGAGACGCTGACGGTCGTTGCCGAGCGAGTCGGTGGCAATCGCGACTGACAACGCGCGTCGGGCGCCCAACAAGCACAGTCGGGCGTGGTCCACACGCCTGTCGTTCCCACGCTGGCACACGGCGGTTCGATTCCGCCGGTGGGTCTTCCCCGTAGGTGGGGACAGAACGATGAAACGACGACGACTCCTCTTCGGGCTGGGGGCAGCCACAGCGAGTGCGAGCGCGGCGCTCGGCACCGGTGCGTTCACGAGCGTCAGTGCCGATCGGGCGGTCTCGGTCGACGTCGCGGCCGACGCGAACGCGTTTCTGCGTCTCGTCCCGGTCCCGAACAGCCCCAACGCGGAGTACGTACAGATCGAAGACGATCAGCTGACCGTCGACATGTCCGACAGCAACGGCGATGTCCTGGGCGACGGCGTGAACGCAAACGCGGTCACTGTCTTCGAGGACCTGTTCCGCGTCGAGAACCAGGGGACACAGACAGTGTACCTCTGGATGCTCGAATCGGGCGGCCGAAACGGGAGCAAGTCCCACGCGTTTTTCGTCGGGTCCTGGCAGGGCGCGGAGAGTGCACGCGCGATCAGCCTGGCGAACTTCAACGGCGACGTCGGGGCACTGAAAGGCGACGGCCGACAGCGCCAGCCACAGTACGACGCGGGGATCGGCACCGCCGCGGTCGAGCTGGGCGTCGGCGATTCGGTGGACGTCGGACTGGTCGTGGATCCGCTGGGCGGTCCGGGTAGCCGGGTACTCAAGGATCACCAGGGCGTGACGATCAACGCGACCGCGAACGAATCCGCACTGGCGGACGTGTTCACGCCGACGTGCACACCATCCACGTAGTCGTTACACGGCAGATTTCGGCGTTGAAACGAGCAGCACCCGATTCTTACGCCATCCCTCACAGACAGAGTAGCGCCGCCCTCACTCCTCGACTTCCATGAACACGATCTTCTGATACGCCTCCCTGATATGGTATCTCGTGGTCTCGTCCTCCGCGTGCTCCAGTGCCTCCGTCAGATGGCTCTGGAGCGACGAGAGGTCCGCGTCGTCGGTTCGTTTTTCGATGGGCATCCCAGTAAGCGTCTAGACTCCGATCCCCTTTGTAATATCGTGCGTGTGCGCCCTCAAGCACTCTCTACTCGCAATACCAGGAATGATAACAAGCACCACGAAAATGACGTCACCGATCCGCAGTCAGCGGCCGGACGACCCCGTTCAGACACTGCTTGAACCCTCTCTCGCGGATCAATACAAGGGGGGTTCGACCAGTAGTACTATTGAATCGACAGCGTCGTCGGTGATTTGCCCGTGACCCGAATCGCTCTGCTCGTGGCCGTGCTCGTCGCCTCGACAGCCCTGCTCGTCTCGACGGGAGCGGTCCCCTTCTCTGACGGCACCGACGAGATCGAGGGCAGCGACCTCGTAATGCAGCCTGCCGACGGCCCCAACGGGAAGTACGCAGTGATCGACGGGGACGGCGAGATCGCGCTGTTGCTCACCGACGAGAACCCGGACCTCGAAGCTGCGGGGGTCGCCGACGACGCGGTCACGCCGCTCGACCGCGTGTTCACGATCACCTACACCGGCGATCTGTTCGCGCGGGTCTGGATCAGCGACGACGCCGACGACGTCCGGTTCTATCGGGAGGACGACCCAGGTGACACCCTCGAAGGGGCGGGTAACGCCGTCACGCTCGGCCCGAACGAAACGGTTCGTGTCGGGTTGCTCGTCGACACCCGCGGCGATCACGACGTCGAGAGCGTCTCGTCGTTCGACGTTCGCGGCCAGCAGGCGACCCCCACTGAAACCTCGACTGACACGCCGATCACAGACGACTCGACCGACACGCAGGCTCCCGACGACTCGACTGACACGACGACTACGGAACCCGAACCGCCGACGGAGACGACCACACAGACGCCTACGGAAACACCGCCGCCCGACACGTCGACACCGACCGAAGTGCCGTCCGACACACCGACGACACCTACCCAGAGCCCGACTCAGACGTCAACGGACACACCACCAGTAACGATCACGACAATTGCACCGGCAGTGCCCGCCGAGCCGCCGGCTGAGAGGGCGACGACCGATGTGGATGGCACCCAGCAGCCACCCGCCGGCGGTCTCCCCTCCGAAGTCGGTGGCTTCGCGTCCCCCGTATTGCTGCCTCTCCTCTTGCTTCTGGCGCTGCTGTTGGCCGCTCTGGCGTGGTATCGACGGTGACGCCGTCGGCGTCTTTCCCGCATCGTCAAGAATAGGACCGCTCCCCCGCACTTCACGCACGAGACGAGATGGACACGAACGCTCCCGAGCCACCCTCGCGGCCGCTGTGGCAGACGATCCGACGGCGTGCGTCCGTCGTTGACGTGCTGTTGCTGTCGGTCGTCCCGGTACTCTTGCTGGCGGTCTACGCCCTGCCGACCGCGACACGCGAGGCGTTCGTGTTCCGGTACGCGTCACCGACAGTCCGGACCGCGGCCGCCTCTCCGTTCGTCCACTTCCAGCGAACACATCTCCTGTTCAACGTCGCCGGGTACGCTCTCATTGTGGGGACGACGTACATGTTGAGCGTTGCCAGCGACCGTCGCCGAGAGTTTCTGATTGTCTTCGCGTCGCTGCTGGTCGTGAGTCCGCCGCTGCTGTCGTATCTCAACCTCGCGGTCGTCCGTCGCGGCGTCGCGTTCGGGTTCTCCGGCGTGGTGATGGTCTACTACGGGACCCTGCCGCTCGCGCTCGCCGCCTACGCACAGTCGCGTCTGGATCTGGGCGACGTGACCAGCGGTGCACCTTTGCTGTTTTTCTCCGGGCTGGTACTCGTGACCGTCCAGACGCTCCGGGCCGTGCTGGACAACCCCGTCACGGTTGCCGTCGACGGTGCCCCGGCGTCGGTCTCCTGGGTACTCGCGGCGACGCTCGCCGAGTTGCTGGTGCTGCTCGTGTTGGTCGTAGCGCTGTACGCGCTCGGGGTCGCTGACGGGGATCGAAGCGTGCGTCGGCGCTTCCGGGAGGCGATCGACAGACCCGGCTACGCCGAACTGGCGGCTGTCGCGTTGATCCTGTTCCTTGCTGTGCCGCTTGCGACGTTTCCGTCCGATCCGGTCTCCGGTACCCGTGTGTTCAACCTCTACGTTCACGTCGTCGGCTACGCGCTGGGGTTTATTGCGTCGTATCTCTACTTTCACCTCCAGCGCACGCCGAATCCGGTTGCGTGAGCCATCGATTATTTATCACGACGGCCACAAAACCCGGATAATGGACTGGCGGGGGACAGTCACGAAGGCTGCGGGGGCGGCGATCGCGATCGTCCTCCTCGCGCTCGTCGCCGGTCAGTTGCTCGGCCAACCGGTCCTGCTGAGTTACGTCACCACGGGGAGTATGGAGCCGACGATCGCCACCGGCGACGGCTTCATCGCCGTCCCGGCGGAGGTTGCGGGCCCGGTCGAGGAGGGCGATATCGTCGTGTTCGAGGCCGAGGAAATCCAGGGCGGTGGTCTCACGACCCACCGAGTCGTCGAGGTGACCGACCGCGGCTACGTCACGCGAGGTGACGCCAACCCGTTTACCGATCAGGACAGCGGGGAGCCACCGGTCAAACGCGAACAGATCGTCGCCGTGGCCTGGCAGGTCGGGGGCGAACCGGTGACGATTCCCCATCTCGGGACTTTCGCCGAGGGCGTGCAATCGGTCGTCCGGACGGCACAGTTCCGGATTGCGGGTCTTCTTGGCACTCGCTCGCTGCTGGGAACGCAGGGGCTCGCGTACCTCATCTTCGGGCTGACGGTCGTGCTGTACGCGGCTGACGTGTGGTTCAGCGACGACCGTCGCCGGGACCGCAGCCGTGGCCGAGACCGCGGCCTCAGCGCGCGGTTGCTCGTCGGCGTGATGGCCGCGTCGCTCGTGCTGGCCGCAACGGCGGCGATGGTCGCCCCCGCCGGATCCCAGTCGTTCGAGATCGTTAGCTCCGAGTTCGCGTCCGAGCGCTCGGACGTGATCCAGCAGGGCACTAACGAGACGCTGCAGTATACCGTCGGCAACGGGGGACAGGTGCCGGTGTACGTCTATTTCGAGGAGGGGAGTGAGAACGTCGACATGCGGCCGGCGTCGTTCACGCTTGCGGGCAACGACGTCCGGAACGGGACGCTGACGCTCACCGCACCGCCGGATACCGGTACGTACAGGCTCTTTCTCACGGAATATCGGTATCTCGGCGTGCTCCCCGAACCGCACGTCCGGACGCTGTACGAGGTCCATCCGTGGCTCCCGATCGTCGTCATCGACGCCCTGATCGGGGTCCCCTTCTACGTGGTCGGGATCGCGCTCGTCGGGTCCGGGCGGGTCCGCCGGCGTGACAGGGACGGACCGACCGCGGTCGACCGGTTGCTCGCCCGATTGCGATAGCGCCAGCGG
>Ga0207813_100620_pt1 | contig 17482 bp, 18 predicted proteins | sample A23E3SouthBayCA_2_FD_187730 | JGI IMG/M metagenome (GOLD analysis project Ga0207813, IMG submission 187730) | Aerobic enrichment media microbial communities from Eden Landing Ponds, California, USA - A23 E3 (4) (SPAdes) | ecosystem: Environmental > Aquatic > Marine > Unclassified | place... | reverse complement strand
AGCGTTGCGGCGGGGATTCGAACCCCGGAGGCTTGACGCCACAGAGTTAGCAACCCTGCGCCTTGGGCCAGGCTTGGCTACCGCAACACCTGCGTTCGTCTTCGTATCGTCGCCCTACTCGGACTCGGGGCCGGACGCCCCTGCAGCGTATGCACTCGGACCAACCCGGGGACGGTACTTAAACATCACGAAAGGAAGGGGGCGTGGGGCACGGTTACACGGGCGCTCGGCGGACGCGGCCGCGGGGCGAGCGGCTCAGACAGTCGGCGTGCCGAGGTATTCGTCGTTGATTTCCCACTCGCCGCGGTCGTTCTTGACCATGTATTCGCCGTAGTAAGGGACGCGGTTGGCCACCGTCTCCCGGAACGTCTCGCGGATTTCGGGTTTCGTCATCTCGCCCATCGACCGGAGGTCGTCGTTGCGGTTGAGACAGCCTTTGAGGTAGCCCTCGTGGGTGACACGGACGCGGTGGCAGTTGGCACAGAACGTCGGGTTCTCGACGGGGTCGACGATTTCGACCATCCCCCGGTCGGCGGGCGGGGCGGTCGGACCGTCCGGATCGGTCCCACTCACCCAGTACCGCTTCCGGTCGTGCATCTCGCGGTGTTCGACCTCGTCGGCGATGTCGGCCAGCCAGTCGTGGACGCGCCCGATGTCGATGTTCCACTCGGGCTTGCCGGTGAGTTCGGGCATGTACTCGATCAATTGGAGCTGGAGGCCGTCGTTCTCGGCGACGTGCTCGACCATGTCCTCGACGTAGCCCGCGGTGTGCTCGAAGACGACCATGTTCAGTTTGACGGGATCGAGTCCCGCGTCGAGGGCCGCCTCGACGCCCTCCATCACCTTGTCGTAGGCACCGGATTTCGTGATCTCGGCGAAGGCGTCGGGGTCGAGGGCGTCCTGTGAGACGTTGACCCGTTCGAGACCGGCGTCGACCAGATCCGGTGCGCGCCCGGGCAGGTAGGTCCCGTTGGTGGTCATCGATACCTCCATCGAGTCGGGGGTCCGGCGGATGATCTCCTCCAAGTCGCCCCGCAGCATCGGCTCCCCGCCGGTGAACTTCACGCTGTCGACGTCGAACTCCGCGGCGACCTCCAAGAACTGGACGACGTCGTCCGTCGACATCTCGTCGTCCTGTGGCTCCATCGGCCCCCGGGTGTCCCCGAGCCCCTCGTTGTGACAGTAGACACAGTCGAAGTTACAGCGGTCGGTGAGCGAGACGCGCACACCCGACACCTCGCGCCCGAAGTCGTCCTCCAGCATTCTACCCGATACTTCGTCCGGAGAGGCTTAAATGGAGACGTTTCATCGGGGGTAGTGTAACCCCATTCAGTTACATCCCGGCACCCCGGGTTCGCATCCCCGGTTTCACCGAGGTGGGCGCGACAAAACCCTTATCCGACGTTCACGCCGAGGCTATCGCATGGACGAAGCCGACGTACGGGAGCTGCTCGGCCGGGTCGAGGACCCCGATCTCGGCGACGACATCGTGTCGCTGGGACTGGTCAACGGCGTGGCCGTCGAGGACGGGACCGCCAAGGTGTCGCTGGCGCTCGGGGCGCCATACGCCCCGACGGAGAGCGCCATCGCCGCCGACGTCCGCGAGGTGCTCGCCGACGCCGGATTGGACGTGGAACTCACGGCGAAGCGGCCGGCAGAGCTCCGCGACGACGAGGTGTTGCCGGGCGTGAAAAACGTCGTCGCCGTCGCCTCCGGGAAGGGCGGCGTCGGCAAATCGACCGTCGCGGTGAACCTCGCGGCCGGCCTGTCGAAACTCGGCGCCCGCGTCGGCCTGTTCGACACCGACGTCTACGGCCCGAACGTGCCACGGATGCTCGACTCGGAGGACCCGCCCACCGCCACGGACGACGACACCATCATTCCCCCCGAGCGCTACGGGGTGAAACTCATCAGCATGGCCTTCATGGTCGGCGAGGACGACCCGGTGATCTGGCGCGGTCCGATGGTCCACCAGGTGCTCACCCAGCTCGTCGAGGACGTCGAGTGGGGCGAACTCGACTACCTCGTCCTCGATTTGCCCCCGGGAACGGGCGATACGCAGCTCACCATCCTCCAGACCCTCCCGCTCACGGGCGCGGTCATCGTCACGACCCCGGAGGAAGTGGCCGTCGACGACGCCCGCAAGGGGATCCGGATGTTCGGCCGTCACGACACCAACGTTCTCGGTCTGATCGAGAACATGAGTTCGTTCGTCTGCCCGGACTGCGGCGGGGAACACGACGTGTTCGGCTCCGGCGGCGGCCGCGGCCTCGCCGAGGCGAACGAGCTACCCTACCTCGGCGGCGTCCCCCTCGACCCCGAGATCAGAACCGGCGGCGAACCGATCGTGCTGAAAGCGGACAACCCGACCGCCGACGCCTTCCGCGTCATCACCGAGGACGTCGCCAACAACGTCGGCGTGATCAACCGTCGCCGCGTTTCGAACCCCTGAGGACCGTCGACAGGGCGAGTCGATTCCCGCCCGCGGCCGACCGCTTTTGTGCCCGCGGGACGAGGACGGCGTGTGGACCCAGCACAGGAACACCCCGACAACCCGTTCGGCATGGACGCCGACTGTCGGAACTGTCCGAACCTCTGTGACGTACGAACGAACGTCGTCCACGGGTACGGCGACGTCGCGGCGGACTTCATGTTCGTCGGCGGGCGTCCGGGACCGGGGGCGGACCGCACCGGCGTCCCTTTCACCGGCGACGCCGCCGGCCGTCGCCTCCAGCGGATCCTCGGCGAACTCGGATTCTCGAACTCGCCGCCGGACGCCGCCGAACCCGAACTCGACGGCGCGTACCTCACCTACCTCACGCGCTGTCGCCACCCCGACCGCGGGCCGACGAGCGAGGAGGTCGGCACCTGCGACCCCTACCTGACCGCGGACGTGCGCATGATCAACCCGGAGATCATCGTCCCGGTCGGCGAACTCGCGCTCCGGGAGGTGGCGGTCGAACACACGACGCGGGACGCCGACTCGCTGGACGTCGAGGCGTGTCACGCGACGACGATCCGGGGCCGTGGATTCGAACTCGTGCCCATGCGGGCGCTCGGCGACCAGACCGACGCGCAGACCGAGGCGTTCGTCGAACACGTCGCCGAATCGGTCCTCGGGCGCGACTACCGACAGACGAAGGGCCGGAGCGGCGCCCACGACTGAGACGGTCGTCACCGGACCGGCGCGTTCAAGGCCACGCCGCCACGAGCGGATGACATGACCACCATCGCCGTCATGGCGGCACCGCCTCGCGAGGGACTGGTCGCCGCCGACCTCGCGGCGACGAGTCCGTTGACCGAGACGGAGGCCGCGGAGTGTTACGCCGCGATGCTCCGGGACGTCCTCGTCGCCGTCTCCGAATCGGGGGCCGACCTGCTCGTCAACTACCGACCCGACGAACTCCTGCCGGCGGACCACGTCACCGACACGGCGGCCGCGGCGGAGGTGCGGGCGCTCGCCGCCGCTGCGCTCGACGACCCCGGCGACGTGCGGTTCGAACCCCAGGTGGGGTCGACGTTCGACGCCCGCGCGGGCAACACGATCACACACCTCCTCCGCGAGGAGGGGGTCGCCTCGGCGGCCGTCGTCGAACCGACGGCGCCGTTTCTCACCCGGACGCTCGTCGACAACGCGGCCATGAAGCTCCGGCGCGCGGAGGCCGTCCTCGGCGTGTCGACCCGCGGCCGGACCTACTACGCCGGCTTCACCGAACCGATCGACTTCGCCGACGCCTTCGCGGCGCCCGCGCTGGAGACGCTCACCGACCGCGGTCGGGCGGCCGGCCACGACGTCGACTTCCTGCCGATCCAGACCGTCGTCGAGACGGGGGCAGACCTCCTCGACTTGGTGCCGGCCTTGAACGCGCGGGTCGCGGCCGAACGGATCGTCCCCGCGAACACCGCCGCCTTCGTCGACCGCATGGGCCTCCGGGTCGTCCACGACGACGGCGAACCGCGACTGGCCCGGGACTGACGGACGGGACCGACAGGCCTTAGCGGGACGATACCGAACGGCCATCCGTGGTGGGATGGCAGAGCGGCCTATTGCGCCTGCCTTGAAAGCAGGTAGCCTCACGGCTTCCTGGGTTCGAATCCCAGTCCCACCGACTTCTCCGCGAGCGCTAGTGAGCGAAAAGCGACCGCTGGGACTCGAACCCTACCGGTCGCGCGCAGCGAGCGTCGCGAGCGAGCACGTCCGGTTCCGGTTCGAATCCCAGTCCCACCGACTTCTCCGCGAGCACTAGTGAGCGGAGAGCGACCGCTGGGGTTCGAATCAGGGAGTGACGCGAACGGACGTGAGCGGAACGACCGTGGTTCGAATCCCAGTCCCACCGACTTCTCTCCACTCGCTTCGCTCGTCTCGATCAGTCGCTGCCGTCCCACTCGCTCGCGGACCGTTCACCGGTGTCTCGGCGACGAACGAGTGGCATGGGACCGTGTGACCGTCTCCCCCGACACACGCCACCAAACGACATCAACAATAATTATATAATCGGCGGACGTAGTGTCGTTCATGTCGACACATGGGTCGACCTCGGCGTCGTTGCACCGGTGCGGGTGTGGCGAGACGTTCGACTCGACGGAGGAACTTCTCGAACACGCCCGCGAGGTACACCGATTCACGCCGTGGTGACCCGCCCTCGGCGACCGGACCGAACGTAACGGCTTTGGGCCACCCGTCCCAGGACCCGGTATGGACTGGCCACACGACCCCGACGGCGAGGAGGGAAGCGAGGGCCGGCGCAAGTACGGTCACGCCGTCATCGCGAAGAAAATAGACGAGGAGGAGGATTTCCCGCTCGACGTCGCGTCGTTCGTCGCGGAGTACGGCGACGACCCCGTTCGGATCGACTCCGAGACGGTCGTCTCCGTACGCGATATCTTCGAAGGGGTCGATGAAGACGAGTTCGCGGACTTCACGGCCCTGCATCGCGCCCTCGGGAAGACGATGCGGGAGAACGGCTACTGGTTCTACGAGGGCGCCGAGGAGTTCGTCGGCGACGCCTGAGCCGACTCGACGCGGCAGCCGACCGACGGCTCACGGTTCTCGGAAGCTTTTATAAATTATCCGAGCGTTACTGTGGGTATGGTACGCAATATCGGACGGCGCGAATTCCTCGTCGGGACCGGGACGGCCGGGACCCTCGGTCTCGCGGGATGCATCGGCGGCGGTGGAAACGGCGGCGACGGCGGCGATAGCGGCCCGGAGATGCTCGTCGTCATCGGCTACCCCGAGAGCGGCATCCAGTTGTTCCGCGACTACTACTCGATGGCGGGCGGCGATCACGACATCCTGGTACCGGACGGCCTCCGTGACGGCGCCATGCCCGGCCAGGTCGGCAACGACATGGAGAACGTCATCGGGACGGCACCCGCCGCCGGTGGCCCGAACCAGGAGGCGTTCAACTCCCTGTTCCAGGAACAGTACGGCGAGTCACCCGGCGTGTTCACCTCCCAGTCCTACGACTCGGTCGCGATTCAGATCCTCGCCAACGCGGCTGCGGGCGAGAACGACGGGACGGCCGTCCGCGACCAGATGCGCCGCATCGCCAACCCCAGCGGCGACGCGTACGGCCCCCAGAACTTCCTCGACGCCGTCGAGGCGGCGGCGAACGGCGACGACATCAACTACCAGGGCGCCTCCAGCGCGACCAACTTCAACGGGGCGGGCGACCCCGCCTCGGCGGCCTACTCGATCTGGGAGTTCGAGGGCGCCGACACCGAGGGCACGAGTCAGATCGAGGTACAGAACTTCGAGGGCGAGAACCCCGACGGGAGCGGGCCGAGCGCCGACAGCGGCTCCGGTGGGATGGGTCGGACCATCGACGTCGGCATCCTCCTGCCGGAGACGGGTGACCTCGCCTCCGTGGGCGGACCCATGATCCAGGCGGCGCAGTTGCCGGCCCGACAGGTCAACGACGCCGACCTGGATCTGGAGGTCAACGCCCAGGTCGAGGACACCCAGACCTCGCCGTCGTCCGGCGTCACGGCGGCCGAGTCGCTCGTCAACGCCGGGATGCCGAGCGTCTGTGGGTCGGCGTCCTCCGGCGTGAACGTGCCCGTCTCCCAGGAGGTGTTCATCCCCAACCAGATCGTGGGCTGTTCGCCATCCAGTACGGCGCTCTCGGTCACCAACCTCGAGGACGACGACTACATCTTCCGGACGGCCCCGTCCGACCAACTGCAGGGGCGCGTGATGGCACAGGTGGCCTCGGAGCGCCTCGGCAACTCGACGGCCGCGACTCTCTACGTCAACAACGACTACGGCCAGCAACTCTCCGAGCGGTTCACCGGAGTGTTCGAGGACACCTTCGGCGGGACGGTCACGAATCAGGTCGCGTTCAACATCGGCGAGTCGTCGTACTCCTCGGTCATCGAGACGGCCCTGTCGGGCTAACCGCCGAGGAACTCCCGGCGCACCTCGTCGTCGTCGAGGAGCGTCCGGCCGTCGCCCTCGAAGCGGTTCGTCCCGTTGGCGAGGACGTACCCCCGGTCGCACCGACGAAGTGCCTCTTTCGCGTTCTGCTCGACCATCAGGATCGCGGTCCCCGCGTCGTTGATCTCGTCGATTCGGTCGAACATCTCGTCGACCAGATCCGGCGCCAGCCCCGCGCTCGGTTCGTCGAGGAGGAGGAGTTCCGGATCGAGCATCAGCGCTCGCCCCATGGCGAGCATCTGTCGCTGCCCGCCGCTCAGCGTGCCCGCGGTCTGGGCCGCCCGCTCCTCGAGGATCGGGAAGCGCTCGAACACCGCCTCGAACCGCTCCTCGGGGACGTCGTCGAGGATGTAGGCCCCCATCTCCAGGTTCTCGCGGACCGAGAGTGAGGCGAACACGTTGTCGGACTGTGGCACGTACCCGATCCCCTCGTAGATGATCTCTTCGGGGTCGAGACCGGTGATGTCCGTGTCGTCGAACCGAACCGACCCGCCCATATGCGTCGTGAGGCCGAAGACGGACTTCATCACCGTCGACTTGCCGGCGCCGTTCGGCCCGACGACCGTGACGTACTCCCCGTCGTCGACGACGAGGTCGACGCCATCGAGGATCTGGAGGTCGCCGTAGCCCGCATCGAGGTCCTGGACGACGAGCAGGTCGTCGGCCGCCGCGTCGGCGTCGGCCGCCGTGTCGGCGCTCATACGTCACCCCCCAGGTACGCCTCGATGACCGCCTCGTCGCGTTTGACCTCCTCCGGGGTCCCCTCGGTCAGGATCCGGCCCTGGTGCATCACGATCACGTGGCGGCAGTTCTCCATGATGAGGTCCATGTCGTGTTCCACGAGCAGAAACGTGTAGCCCCGGTCCTGAAGTTCGTGGATGTGATCGAGCAGTCGGCGTTCGAGCGTGGGGTTGACCCCCGCGAAGGGTTCGTCGAGAAGCAGGACGTCCGGATCGGTCAACAGTGCACGCGCCATCTCGAGCAGTTTGCGCTGGCCGCCCGAGAGGTTGCCCGCGTACTCCTCGGCGAGGTGTTCGATCTCGAAGAACTCCAGGATCTCCCACACCCGCTCCAGCAGTTCGGTCTCCTGATCGACGACGTCCCTGCGGGCGACGGGGAGGACCGACCGCCAGAGCCGCTCGCCGCGCTGTCCCTTCGGCGCGAGCATCATGTTCTCGAGGACCGTCATCTCCTGAAGTTCGCGGGCGATCTGGAACGTCCGCACGAGGCCGCGATCGGCGATTTCGTACGGTTCGAGTCCGGTGATATCCTCGTCGTCGAAGGTGACCGTGCCGGCGTCGGGCGTGAGCATCCCGGTGATCAGGTTGAACGTCGTCGACTTGCCGGCGCCGTTCGGCCCGATGAGGCCGGTGAGGGTGCCACGCTCCACCTCGAAGGTCGCGCCGTCGACGGCGGTGATCCCGCCGAAGCGTTTGGACAGCCCCTCGACCCGGAGCGGCGTGTCGGTCACCCCGGGGCGCGACCGACCCTCGTCGCCGGCACCGTCGGCGGCGTCACTCATCCGTCTCACCTCCGCTCGCGTCGCCCGCGAGCGTCGGATCGGTGGCGACGGCGTCGGGGGCGGGCCCGTTCCCGTCGTCGCCCTCGCCACGCTCCGATCGACCCACGAGCGGGATGGCCGCGGCCGTCTCTTTCCGGTGGCCGAGCATCCCCTCGGGACGGTTGTGCATCAGCCAGACCAACACCACGCCCATGACCACGAGCTGGAGCTGACGGACGGAATCGAGCGTGTAGAGCAGGAAGGGAACGGGATCCAGATTCGCGACGAGCGGTGCGACCGCCGGGCCGAAACTCCCCGGGGCGTCGCCGGGCTGGAGGACGCTCGTGACGAGGTTCTGGAAGTAGAGTGGTCCCTGATAGAGGACGGCCGCGAAGAGGGCACCGCCGATGACGCTCCCGGTGTTCGAGCCCGCGCCACCGATGATGAGCGCGATCCAGACGAAGAAAGTGAGCCGCGGCCGGAAGAAGTTGGGCGTGACGGCACCCTGTCCCATCAGCCAGAGGATGCCGACCAACCCCATGAGCGCACAGCCGAGCATGAACGACGTGATCTTGAAGCGACCGGTGTTCTTGCCGAGGGCGCGGGCCACGTCCTCGTCCTCCCGGATGGCCTTCAGCACGCGCCCGAACGGGGATTCGCCGGTTCGTTTCAGGAGCCAGAAGTAGCCGGCGACGATCCCGAGAAGGACGACGCCGTAGACGAGGCTGTGGACGATCGGGTCGGGGTTGTTCGGAACGACGGTGCCGACGAGGGAAACGAGGCCGTCGTAGACGTTGGCGAGGCCGAGCGCGTCGATCAGCGTCAGGAGGGGATCGGGGAAATCGAGGATGAGCCCGCTGCCGCCGCCGAAGCCGACCCGAGTCGTGTCGCCGGCGAGCGTGTGGGGGAACTGGAACTGCTGGAACGTCGAGGAGAGGAAGGTAAAGCGGACGATTTCGGACATGGCGATGGTGACGATAGCGAGGTAGTCGGCCCGCAGGCGGAGCGCGGGGAGCGCGACGACGAACCCGAGGAGGGCGGCAGCGGTCATCCCGGCCAGGATGCCGACCGGGATGGGCAATCCGAGGCCGCCGACCTGTGCCGCGCCCCCGGAGCCGTAGAGTGGTTTCGAGACGAAGGCCATCACGTAGATACCGACGGCCATGAAGCCGACGACGCCGATGTTGAACAGACCGGTGTACCCCCAATGGAGGTTCAAGGCGAGTGCGAGGGTGGCGAAGACGCCGATGTAGAAGGTGAGCGAGGCGAGGGAGTTCAGCTGCCCACGGAGGCTGTAGCCGAGGACGAGGCCGCTCAGGAGGTAGGCGGCGTAGATGGCCAGGAGGACGACGAGGATCTTGACCGCGTCCGCCTCCCAGAGTCGGCGGGCGGAGTCGACGGTACTCATGCGGTCGACCTCCCGGAGAACAGGCCCTGGGGACGGACCAGGAGAATGACGATCATGACGACGAAGGCGGCCGCACGGGAGAACGCGGAGGGGATCCAGAGCACCGAGACGGAGGCCGTGATACCGATGACGAGGCCGCCGGCGATGGCGCCGTAGATGGATCCGATGCCGCCGAGGATGACCGCGGCGAAGATCAGAAGCAGGAGCAACCAGCCGTCGTTGAACCCGAGGGTCCCCTTCCAGAGGACGAACACGTACCCGGCGACGCCGGTCAGTCCGCCGCCGATGATCCACGTCGCGCGGACGACCCGTTCGGTCGGGATGCCGGTGATGCGGGCCAGGTCCTCGTCGTCGGACATCGCCCGCATCGCCTTGCCGAGTTTCGTCATCTGGAGCAGGAAGTGGACGCCGAGCATCAGCCCCGCGGTGACCGCGAGCAGCGTGACGTCGTGGGCGTCGATCCGGACCGCGCCGTCGACGAAGTACAGTTGTATCTGGGGGATCGAACCCGCGGCGGTCGTCCCACGGACGTCGGAGCCGAAGACGAACTGGATCAGATATCGGAGCGCGAAGGCAACGCCGATGCTCGTGATGAGGAGGGTGATCCCGCTCTCGGAGCGGATCGGCTTGTAGACCACGCGGTCGAGCGCCAGCGCCAACAGGACGGTGACGACGCCAGCGACGACGATGCCGGCGACGACAGCGACGGGCGTGGTCGTCACGCCGATGCCGAGGGCGCCGCCGAGGACGGAGCCGCCGGCGCCGACGAGCAGGAGCGACCCGATGTCGGCTCGCCCGAGGCCGGCGATCAGGTAGGTCGTCGCCCAGCCCGCGAACGCGCCGCTGGTGATGTAGTCGCCGTGCGAGAAGTTCGCGAAGTTCAGAATGCTGTAGGTCATCGAGAGCCCGATGCCGGCGAGACCGACCACGAGGCCGCGCATCACGCCGTCCCAGACGAGGGTGCCCAGCCGCGAGAAGGCGATCGACCCCGAGATCAGCAGCCCCCAGAACAGATCGACGAGAAACAGAAGACCGACCGCGACGAAGACGGCCGCGAGCACCCGGTCAGCCGTCAGTCGCCACCGACCCCTGAGCGATTTCGTGAGTCCCATTCGTCCTGTGTGGGAACGTGACGCAGACATAAACCTTTCTTTCATTTGGCTGATGAGAGACACAGGGTGACGGGACGGAACTGACTTCGGCGATGACGGCGTAGGCGAGATATGTGGACGGTCGAACCGGCGGAGCCGGGCGACGCGGCGGCGGTGGCGGACCTCTGGGTGGCGCTGGCGAGCGACCAGCGGCGGCACGGCTCGCACCTCCGCGCCGCGGCGAACCGGGAGCCCATCAGAGCGGCGATGGCGCGGGCCGCGGCCGACGACCGACTCGACGTGGCTCGCGACGACGGCGACGTCGTCGGCTTCGTCCACTACGCCGTCGAACGGGGCTCGCTCGTCCAGGATCGGATCCGCGGCGTCGTCAACGACCTCTATGTCGTTCCGGAGCGGCGGAACGAGGGAATCGGGTCGTCACTGCTGGACGCCGCGGAGGCGACGCTCCGCGAGCGGGGGGCCGAGACCGTCAGCGTGGAGGCGCTGGCGGACAACGAGCGAGCGGTCCGGCTGTACGAACGACGGGGGTACCGTCCACACCGCGTCGAACTCGAGCGAGAGGTCGAAAACGATAAACGCTCCCGCGGGGACCGATAACCCGTCGGCGTGCCAGGGGAGCATGGGCGGTTCATGCACTCGACTTGTAATCGAGATTTCGTGGGTTCAAATCCCACCCCTGGCTCATAACAGATCGGTTATACGCCAAGAGCGGATCCCGTGGCCCGTCCGGCGCGGATCCGCCTACACTTTCTGACACTGGTTCGGGATGTTCGGCATGCGCGGGCGTTCCTCCGAGGGGCCCGCGCTGGATGGCTCCGTCCAGTATCTCGGTGACGCTCCGCACTGGCAGGGCGACGGCGAAACCGTCGACGTCGTCGACGACGCCCCGACAGGTGCGGAGCGGACGAGCAACGTCTCCGACCTGCGTTCCGACCGCCCGGATGTCGACGGACAGTCGATGTGGGAGGACTGGGGGAGGTGACCACGTCCACGGCTCCGGCTTCGACGGCATCCCGCATTTCTGACGCATTCTCCCGGCTCTGTGGGGTACCGCTTTTTACCCCACCGTGACAGTTCGATCAGCGACGAGGCCGGCGCGATCGGGCCGGGCGAGCAGTACGACCGGTCCGAAGATGCGGTCGCCGCTCCGAAAACGAGCGCACGATGCGGACCTATCTCTCGAAGGTGGCTCACTACGGACGCATCGACGTTGCTGGGACGAGTCGGGATCGCCGAGACACTCTGAGCCGCGGCGGCTACGTCGCTCCCGGTGTCGTGCTCACGCAGACTCGGGATACGTGTCGAGGGTTTCGCCGTCGATGATGTAGCGGATTTCCATCTCACCGTCACGGATCGCCATGGCTTGCGACCGGGTCACGTCTGCGGTCGTCGTGAGCTGCCAGCCGACTTGGATGTGGTTGTCAGCAGGCACCGTGATCACGTCTTCCTGTGTCGCGACAACCTCGTCCTGAATCACCAACTCGACCGTCAGCGTGGTCGTGACCTCACTGTCGGTCGGGTTCGTCACTGTCGCGCTCGAGTAGAGGGTATCCTCGGTAGTTGTAGCGGAGCCGTCGACTTCGAGCTGCGGCTCGGAACTGAGCAGACCGGGCGCGACCATCACCCCGGCCGCAACGATGCCGACCACGACGATCGCGGCTGCGATGGACTTCGTTGGAAGTGTGACACCGCTCGAAGAAGCCACGTCGTTGCCACCGAGAAAGACTCCACCAAGCCCAGTCAGTCCCGTAGGAAGCGCGGCGGCGATGATTGGGACGACGTACTCTCCGATTGGCAGCCCCCCGGACGAGCCGCCGCTGCTCGACGCCTGCCCGGCAGTATCGGCGGCCGCTCCACCACCACCGCCCGCGCCCATCGCCATCACGGCACTCATCGCCAGCAGAACGAGGACGATCATCACGAAATACCCCGTCACCGAGCCGAGCAAACCAGCGAGATACGACTCGGAGGAACGACCGCGATCGCCGCCCACACGCAGCCCGGAAATGAGACCGATGACCGGCCCGAGCAGGAAGGCAACGGTCATGACGACGAGGACGAGAACCCCACTGATGATCGCACCGCCCATCCCGTCACCGCCGCCCAACTGACTTATCGCGACACCGCCGGTCGCACCGATCCCCACGCCAGCGAGCGCGAAGATGCCAACTATATGTCCAATAACACCGGTTGGAACGCCCGATTCCGCCGTGAAACTCGTGTCTGACATATGGAGACTGTCATATGACACCGTGAAAAAGGCTCGCCCACGGGACAGCGCCACTTTCAGTACGTCGCTCGAAAACGGGTTTCGAGTTTGGGACCGTCGGTCGGCCCGGATGGCATCCGATACGATCGAGGCCTACGACGGCCCCGGAGCCGACAGCGACGTCGTCAAACCACTCTCCGGGGGCGGCACTCGTGCCGAACTCGAATCGGAGCCGTTGCTGGTGCCGGTCGGAATCCACGCCAGCGACTCGGGCGGGGCCCCGACCGGAGAGACGGCACGGATCACGTTCGCCAGCATGCGGGACACCGGGCACGACGTGGGCGGAAAAATGACGACGCCGGCGCCGTCGGGAGCGGGACAGCACAGTAGCGGAATCGGCGGCACGCGGCGGGGTGGCGGGGCCCCAACGTGCCGCCAGGGCGTGGATGCGACGACGGGAGGCCGACGTGATGTCCGATCGATGTGGCGGGACTTGCCCCCCGGCGAATCAGTTGTTTCAGCGACACTAATACCCCGCTATTTTCGAAGATGCTCACAACGAATCGGCGGACTGACGGGACCCCCAGTCGGATCGCGGCGGATCGATACGGCCGACAGTAGGAAAAGCGGAGCGCCGGGACACGCCGCAGTCGGTGACCGGCGCCGGTCGACGGTGTCGGCGGCGGTGTCGCTACGGGGAGACGGTAACACGGCTTTCGGTGAGCGGGGTGGACGTTCCTGATGCGGGCATGTCGCATCGGCGGGTGCCAGCCACCCCAGCGCCTGCCGACACCGACCGTCTCCCCCGTGAACCGTTCAGTTCAGCTGACTTAACTTTCTGGATGGGGGCATCGTCGGCCGCGCACGGTCGTACGCTCCGGCGTCAGTCGGCCTCGACGCCGCGGGTCTCGTCCGCCGCCGGCGCGTCGACGTGGTCGGGCACCCGTTCGCTCGCCCGGCGCCGCAGGGTCGGGAGGTCGACCGACTCGCTGCCGATCACCGCGAAGCCGGCGAAGACCGTGATGAACCCGACGACAGCGGCGGTCGAGATGGACTCACCGAGGAGGGCCCACCCGCCGATGGCGGCGACGACGGGAACCAGGTAGAAGACGAGGTTCGCCCGGATGGCCCCTGCCGTATCGATGAGGCCGAAGTAGGCGATGTAGGCCACCGCACCGGCGAGGAGGCCGACGTAGGCGAGGGCCGCGACGGCCTCGGGCGTCCACGCGATGGCGGCGGGCGACTCGCCGACACCGAGGCTGAACAGGTGACAACAGAGCGCTGCGACGGGGAGTCCCCATGCGGTCCGTACCGTACTTGGCAGGCCGCCGCCCGACCACCGGATCAGGACGCTACCGAGGGCGCCGCTCACCGCGCCCCCGAAGAGGATGGCCTTGCCCACGCTGCCGGCCATCAGCGTCGCCGGATCGGGATTGACGACCAGCGCGACGCCGACGAACCCCAGCGCCATGCCGCCGACGCCGCGGACCGAGAGCCGCTCGTCGGCCAGCAGGAGCGACGCGAAGACGGGCGTCAGGATGGGGTTGAGGCTGAACACGATAGCGGCGACGGCGCTCGTGGTGTACTCCTGGCCCACGAACAGCAAGGCGTTCGTGATCCCGATGGCGAACACGCCGGTCGCGAGGATGCCGGCCACGTCCCGCCACGTCCGGGGGAAGAGCTCTCCCCGCTCCGTCGTCAGCGCGGCGTAGCCGAGGAGGGCGACCGCCGCGACGTCGAACCGGAGCGCGACGAAAAGTAGGGGAGGGAAGTACGCGAGGCCGGCCTTGGCCGCCACGAAGGTCCCCCCGAAGAGGACGCCCGTGACCGCGAAAGCCAGCAGTGCGCGTCGGTCCGCCGTACTCACTCTCCGCCCCCGTCGAGAATCCGTTCGTCGCCCGTTCCGCAGACCGAGATCCGCTGTCGTCGATTCATGATTCACCGTACGCGACGGAGCCGTATATTTTAATTCGTAAAATATTTCATAGTAAGAAAGTCACGCAGTCCGTTCGATCCCTTCGTGGCGTGCAACGATTTCAGGGGGCGAAAGTGGTTTGTCGCCACGGGGACGACTGCGATCATGGAGTCCGCACTGTCGGAGATCGAGTTCCTGGCGCTCTCGCCGAACCGGGTGGCTGTCCTCCGACGGCTCGCGGAGGAGCCCCACACGCGCACGGACCTCGCGGTGGCGACCGGCGCCTCCCAGGCGACGCTCGGGCGGATCCTGCGGGACTTCGAGGAGCGGTCGTGGATCCGGCGGGTCGAGGGCGGATACGTCGCCACCGCGACGGGCGAACTGATCGCCGACGGCTTCCTCGATCTGCTGGCGATCCTGGAGATCGAGGGCGAACTCCGACCGATCGTCCGCTATCTCCCGACCGACGAACTCGGCTTCGACCTGCGGCGGTTCGAGGACGCGACGATCACCGTCCCGAGCGGCACGAAGCCGAACGCGCCGGTCAAGCGGGTACTCGATTTCCTCCGGACCGCCGCGGACGTGCGGGTGTTCTCCCACGCGTTCAACGAGGGGAGCCTCCGGGTGATCGAGGAGCGGGTGAGCGCCGGCGAGACGACCTTCGAGGGCGTCTTCTCGCGGAGCGCGTTGGACGCCGTCGCCGACGACGCCGGCCTCCGTCGCCGTCTCGGCTCGCTGCTCGATACCCCGTCGGCGACGGTGCGGGTCCGTGACGGTGAGATTCCACTGGCGGTGACCGTCGCGGACGGCGTGGTCCACATGCTCCTGCGGGACGAGAACGGCATCCTGCAGGCGTCGGTCGACACCGACGACCCGGCGGTCCGCGACTGGGCACGCGAGACCTTCGAGTCGTACTGGGAGGCCGCCGAGCGGGTCGATCCGGACGAACTCACCCAGTGAATCGAGCGCCGGTCGGTGGGACGGCGGTCAGGACCGGAGGCGTCGGTAGTTGACCAGCCGCCCCCGCAGGTCGGACGGGTCACCCGAAACGGCTCCCGGTTCGGGCGGGCGTCTCGCCGGCGGGGGACCGGAAACACTTAGCACGCGCCCGCGGAGGTGAGCGTATGGTCCAGTTGCGGTCGTGTTACTTCTGTGGCGGCGTCGGCGACTCGCTTCGCGAGTACGAGGTGGTGCCGGAGCGTCTCGACGCCGGTGGCGACGGCCGGTCGGCGGTCCTCTGTTCGACCTGTCACGAGAAACTCCGCCGGATGCTCGAACCGCTGGCCGGAGACTCCGCGTCGACGACGGGAACGACCGATCCCGGACCCGCGTCGCTCCAGGAGGTCACTTTCGCCTCCGACGCCGGGGACGACGCGTCGACGGATGCAACGGAGGCGGGCCTCGGGGGTCGGGTCGGCGAGCCGTCCGAAACGGCGAGCGGTGCTGGCGAAGCACCACCGGCGTCGACGGACGAAGCACCACCGGCGTCGACGGACGAAGCACCACCGGCGTCGACGGATCCGGAAGACGACGAACGGGACCGATCCACGACGACGAACGACGACGAGGGGTCGGTTCCCGACGACGACGTCCCCGAGGAGTATTACACGGTGCTTCGCCTCCTCCAGAACCGCGAGTTCCCGATGGAACGAACCACGCTGGTCGACATCGTGACCGGTGCGTACGACGTATCGGAACCACAGTGCGAGCGCATCCTCGAGACGGCAGTCGGGCGTGGTGTCCTGGTCAGGGACGGGTCGACCCTCGACCTCGGGCGAAACTGACGGAAAACACGAACAATTATGCATGATAATCGATAACGTGGGGGTGGTGGTGACGTATGAGCCTCATGGACAAGGTGAAAGAACTGTTGGCGCCCGACGACGAGGAGACAGTTCTCTACGACTACGAGTGTCAAGATTGCGACACGACATTCACGACCAACGCGGAGGCTGACGAAGCGACGTGTGAGGAGTGTGGCTCGTCCGACCTGGAGGAGGTCGGCCGCATGTACGCGGGCGGCGGCGGCGGCGCGCCCGGGTGAGGCTACGCGTCGGCGTCGCTTCCCGGGAGCCGGCCCGGGTCGCCCGAGCGGAGGATGTACTCGATCGCGATACCGTTGAGCGGTGACCCCGCCTTGGCGGCGTGGTCCCGCGCCAGATCGAAGTACCGCTCCGTGATACCGACGACGTGCTCGTAGGCCGTCGCGTCGTCGTCCGCGAGGGCGTACTCGGCGGTGACGGGCGTGAGCTGTCCCTCGGCCACGTCGTCGCGGTAGTCGTCTACGTCGTCGAGCCAGATCTGTGCACCGATGATCGCGAGGACGATGGACGTCCCGAAGGCGGCGGGAATCTCGAAGCCGATACCGCGGTAGGCGTCCAGCATCCCGCGGTAGATGACGCCCACGCGGTCGTACTGCGTCCGGAGATACGGGAGGTCCCGCTCGTCGCCCTCGAAGGGGGCGTCCTCGGGGACGGGCGCGAACTTGTACTCGGACTCGATGCGCTCGACGGCGTCGCCGTCGCCGTCGAGGGCGTCGGCGAGCAGTTCGCGGAACCGGTCGTCCTGCTCCTGGTGGGCCTCGGATCGCTCGACTGCGTCGTCGTAGGCGATCCGCACGGCGTCGGGTGCGCGGTCGAACGCCGCCTCGACGACCGACTGGAGGTGCGCCTGGGCGGCCACCGCGACGCGCTTCCGGTCGACCTCCGTTTCGCCGTCGACGCGCACCTCGAAGTCCTCGAACTCGTCGTCGTTGACGGCGTCGCGCATGTCGCCGTCGAGCAGCGCCTGGACGATGAGCGCGGTCGCCTCCTCGGCGCGTTCGACGTACTCGCGGGCCTCGCGGTTGGCGGCCGCAGAGGGGTCGACACGGCCCAGTCGGCCGCCCAGACCGGTTGC